>Ga0116202_10000620_pt1 | contig 19842 bp, 11 predicted proteins | sample LakKivw325mmetaG_FD_94479 | JGI IMG/M metagenome (GOLD analysis project Ga0116202, IMG submission 94479) | Anoxic lake water microbial communities from Lake Kivu, Rwanda to study Microbial Dark Matter (Phase II) - Lake Kivu water 325m metaG | ecosystem: Environmental > Aquatic > Freshwater >... | reverse complement strand
TATTTACAGGGGTAGTATTGTCATTGAATATTTTATAAAGCGGAAAAAAAGATTTACGGAATTAGATCCTTCCCGGTTTTCTACCTGATCATATCAGGTTTTCAATTGTTTTTGTAACTTCATGCCTCCAAATGCCAGGATCTAAATATGGATACAAGCCGTTCCGCTATTCTCAGTGAAAACTTTAAAGAGGCCCTCGCAGATTATTCCCAGTGGCTTGAGAAAAATTATCCCCAAAAAACGATTCTTAAACTCGTCGGCGACCGTTATGCGCTCAGCGGTATTCAAAGGGCCTTGCTTTACCGTGGCATAGCGGTCGAAAATCAAAACGGAAAAAGAATAAAAAAGCTTACCGGTGAAGAGGGAGTGAAACGACAGATCATGCACATTGACGGCTATAATGTTCTGATTACCATCGGCAGCTATCTGAACGGCAACACGGTGTTCATCGGTACTGACGGGTTGTTGCGTGACACCACCGAATCGCATGGAAAATTATTCAAAGCCGTCATCATAAATAAGACGTTGGATTTACTCATCATATACCTGCAACATCTTTCCATAACCTCGGCATTTTTTTATATTGACAGCCCGGTGAAAGGCAGTGATGACATCTTCAGGTCCGTCAACACCCGGTTGCATGAAAGCAATATCAGCGGGAAAGCCCTGCTTTATGAGTCGCCTGATTATTATATCAAGACTGCCTCGAAAGGTATTATTGCTTCATCAGATACGGGCATTGTTGATTCATCAGCGTTAAAGATTTTTGATCTTTCATACCATTGCCTGTGCTATCATTTTCATCCCGATTTTATTGATCTCCGGAATTTGTTTTAACAAAAATAGATTATATCTTTGTATCACTATTTCCTTATGGGGGTGCCCTTACGGGCTGAGATTATACTCATTGAACCTGATCCGGGTAATGCCGGCGAAGGGAAGTAGATTAACATTGCAGGCACCATCATCCTGTGCTATCCATGTTTAATCGAAACAATCTGAAAAATGAAAAAAATTACCGTTCTTTTTGTCATTGTGGTCATGACACCTGTTCTTGCTTTCTCACAATACAGCATTGAGGGCAGGGTAACCGACCAGACCACCGGAGAAACCCTTTCAGGGGCTCACATCGTCGTGAATGGAACATTCCTGACCACGATATCCGATCCTGATGGATTATATAAAATATCCAACCTGAAAAAAGGGACCTATGACCTTATGGTCAGTTATATCGGGTACAAAACACAACACATTGAGGTTCAGCTCGACCATTCCTTAACCCTCAACATTCAGATGATACCCTCACCTATTACAGAAGAAACGGTGATCATCAAAGCTACGCGGGCAAATGAAAAAATACCGGAGACGTATACCAATGTCACACGTAAAGAGATCAATGAGGTCAATCTTGGTAAGGATATGCCTTTTATACTTAGTATGACGCCCTCGTTGACCATGACCTCCGATGCCGGTAACGATATCGGATATTCAGCCATACAGATCAGGGGAACAGACATCACCAGGATCAACGTCACTATCAATGGGGTGCCGCTCAATGACGCCGAATCACAGGATGTTTACTGGGTCGATCTGCCCGATCTGGCCACCTCGGTACAGGATATTCAGATTCAACGTGGTGTCGGCACGTCAACCAATGGCGATGCGGCCTTTGGAGCAAGCGTCAATATCCAGACCGCCGTGCTTCATCCTGAACCTTATGCCAACCTGGATAACAATCTGGGATCCTTTCATTCGGTGAGGAACAGTCTGACTGCCGGGACAGGCCTCATAAAAGATAAATTTGCCTTCGACACCCGGTTATCCAGGATCACCTCTGCCGGATACATCGACAGGGCATCATCCGACCTCCGCTCCTATTTTCTTACCGGAGGGTACTACGGCAACAAGACCATTCTGAAAATCAATGTGTTCTCAGGCCTGGAGAAAACCTATCAGGCCTGGGGTGGCGTGCCTTCCAATGTCATCGATACCAACAGAACATATAATCCCGAAGGTGAATATATAAACGACGAGGGAAAAATAGACTACTATGATAACCAAACCGATAACTATAAGCAGGATCATGTCCAGGTGGTGCTATCCCAGGAGATCGGTCACTATTTTATCTTTAATCTCACCCTCCATCATACCCATGGTATAGGCTATTACGAGAGCTATATGACCGATCAGAAACTCAGCTCTTATGGACCGGGTATCTTTATCGCTGACAGTGGAGTTGCACGGTCGGATCTCATCCGCCAGAAATGGCTCGACAATCTGTTCAGCGGTTGCGTATTTTCGATTCTTTACAATGATCATAAACGAACATCCCTTACCCTGGGAGGTTCATGGAACACTTATGACGGTGAACATTACGGTCATGTTATCTGGGCCAGGGATGCCATAGTCAGGGACAAGGAAATAAAGTATTACTCCGATACAGGAGATAAAACCGACGGTAATATTTTCGCAAAGATGGAATACACCCTCGCAACAAAACTCAACCTTTACGGCGACGTACAATTCCGAAATATTGAGTACAAGCTTAAAGGGACTGATGATAAATTAAGAAATGTGACTCAAAGTCACCGGTATACCTTTTTCAATCCCAAATTGGGTCTGATCTATACGATCACAGATAAACACAAAGCCTATTTCTCCTTTGGTATAGCCAACAGAGAGCCCAACAGGAGAAACTACCTTGATGCAGATTCAAGCCGGCAACCTTCACCTGAACGCCTCAATGATTTTGAATTGGGTTATCAATTCTCTCTGCCGCACTTTAAGCTGGGAGTAAACCTTTATTACATGGATTACAATGACCAACTGGTTCTCACAGGGGAGATCAACAATGTCGGCGATCCCATCATGGTCAACGTACCCAAGAGCTATCGGGCAGGCATAGAGACCACGGCAGGTGCCTATATATTGAAAAATCTGCAATGGAATGCTAATGCCAGCTTCAGCCGTAATAAAATACTGGATTTCACCGAGTATATCGACAATTGGGATACCGGCGGTCAGGATTCGAAATTCCTTGGCACGACGGATTTATCTTTCTCACCCGATCTGATCATTAACAACATCTTTAATTATGAACCTCTTAAAAACCTGAATTTTATCCTGAGTTCCAAATATGTCGGCAAACAGTATATAGATAACACATCCAGTAATCACCGGAAATTGGATCCCTATTTTATAAACAATCTGATCATCCGTTATGACATTAAAACCACTATAATAAAAAACATAGGGATATCATTTATGATCAACAATCTGTTCAGCGCAAAATATGAGGCCAATGCCTGGATATACCGTTATATTTACGAAGGCAAAGAACAATACATGGATGGTTATTTCCCACAGGCCGGCATTAACTTCATGGCAGGATTGAACCTTCAATTCTGATTTCAGCGGACAATTTTTTTACATTTGCATTCGATTCTGCACCTTAGCAAAAAAAATCGTATTATGCATCCTTATTTGAAGACATTTTCATTGACATTTGTTTTTGCATTTGTATCAGGCATCGTTATCATCATGACCGGATGTCATCGTATGAATACCGTCAACCGTCTCACAATAGCTGTTTCGAAGGGGGGCCCCGAAGATAATTACAAGACATATGGCCGGTGGCTTCAAAAGTTTTATCCGGACATCAAATGGGTTGATCTGTCACAGATGGATACAGAAAAAGCCCTCAACACCTTGAGTAAATGTTCAGGGCTGATGCTGACGGGAGGACCGGATATCAATCCGGGCCGGTATGGTCAGGGAGGTGATATAGATCAATGCATTGATGTAAACGATACACGTGATAATCTTGAGTTTGCCCTTATCGATAAAGCCGTGAAGATGAATATGCCCGTGCTGGGTATATGCCGGGGACAACAATTGATCAACGTCTATCTCGGTGGTACCCTGGTGATCGACATTCATAATTATATGCCTGATATTGTGCGGCATAAATGTGAAGATAAAAACAACTGTTTTCATGATATCACCATTATTCAGGGCACACGGCTGTATTCAATCACCAGGCTGACGTCAGCCAAAGTGAACAGCAGCCATCACCAGGCTGTCAGATTTCTGGCCAAATCGTTAACTGTCAGTGCCCTGGCTCCCGACGGCATCATGGAAGCCATTGAATGGAAAGACACCACAGGCAAAGCCCCTTTGATGGCCGTGCAATGGCATCCTGAACGGCTCGATACGATCAATCCCATGTCGAAAACCATTGCTGTTGACTTTATAAACAATGCACGGGAGTTTGCCAAGGTTGTAAAATAATCTCTGACATGATGAAAAAGATAAAACTTTCCGAAAGTGTTTACTGGATTGGAGTCAACGACCGGCGTACCCGCCTGTTCGAAAACCTGTGGCCTCTGGAGAAAGGAATCTCGTACAACTCTTATCTGGTCAGAGGCAGACGCACGGCATTGATCGATACCGTTGAGGTAGCCAAAACAGGTGAATTCTTCAGTCATATTGATCAGATCCTTATGAACAACGAACCTGTTGAATTTCTTGTCATCAATCATCTTGAGCCCGATCACTCAGGCGCCATAATGAATGTCATATCAAGGTATCCCGATATAAAAATTGTCGGAAATGCCACGACATTTAAAATCCTCGGCCAGTTTTACGGCATCAGTGACAATTTATATCCGGTGGATGACAAACATGTTTTGGACTTGGGAGGGTGTCATTTATCGTTCATTCCGACCCCGATGTTACACTGGCCTGAGACCATGATGACTTACCACCATGAGGATAAAATTCTCTTTTCGGGCGATGCATTTGGCAGCTTCGGGAACCTTAACGGAGGTGTTATGGATGAGGAACTCAACATGTCATTCTATGAGGAAGAGATAAGGAGATATTATTCCAATATTGTAGGCAAATACTGGAATCCTGTCCAACGTGCCCTGGCTGCCCTCAAAGACAAGGATATCAAGATCATTGCCTCCACGCATGGCCCTGTATGGCGCAAAGACTTGCAGAGGATCATCTCACTCTATGACAAGTGGAGCCGTTTTGAATCGGAAAAAGGAGCCGTTATCGTTTTTGGGTCCATGTATGGTCATACTGAGAAAATGGCTGAGATAATTGCCCGGGCACTGTGTGAAGGGGGCATTAAAGATATAAAAATCTACGACTCTTCCAAAACACATCTTTCCTATATCCTTAATGACATTTTCCTGTACAAGGCCGTCATTCTCGGCAGCAGCGCTTACAATGGATTCATTTTGCCGCCCATGGAGCAACTCCTGAGCAGGATCTTACATACCGGCATCAAAGACCGTTTGCTGGGGATATTCGGATCGGCGGCCTGGGGAGGTGGCGGCGTCAAAGCGATAGAGGAATTTGCCGAAAAGATAAAATGGGAAGTTGTTGCACCTTCCGTTCAGGCTTTAGGTGAGCCCTCTGCTGAGAATATGAATGATTGCGAAATTATCGGTATAAATGCGGCACGCAGACTGACGGAGATATTCGGTTAATGAACCCGTATTACCGTAATGAGGCACCCCTCTTAATCCGCTCGGCGATTTGTTCATTAATAACGTACACAACACGGAAGCTCCACAGGTTGTTATACTGGTACCTCGTCCAAGGATTCACTCCCGGAGGATGAAATTCCCTGGTACGTATCTTTATGAACGAATAGGCGTACCTGACATCTCCCCTGAGCCTTTTCCAGATGCGAAAGCTGACATCAAACAACGCATCAAAGTCATTTTTACTGTAAGGCCCATTGCTCAGTGTGGTGGTCAGGATCTGATGCCCATGCTCATACTCTTTCACGCCGGTCAGTCTGCCCCACGAAAGGCCTAATCCAAAACTGACCAGTCCCGCCTTGTCATTGTAATGGAATAGAACCGGAACCTCCACATAATTCAGTTTGAGACTGTATTCGCCCGTGAGGGAATCATTATATTGTGGTTTCTGGTAAGATCCTTTCTGGTTATAGATCGTTTCAAGTGTGAAGTCAAAATGTTTACCGATGGGAGTAATGGCTGCAGCACCTATATTCAATCCCATTTTATGAAAGCCATACACCTCATCACCGTCCACCTGTGAAATATTGAAACCGGCCATCACCGCCCCTTTAATGATCTGGGCAGACAGGGGCCGCGACAACAGAAATGAACTACTGACAGCAAAAGTGTATATGACCAATGAAAAAGGTAAACGCATATGCGAATATCCAAAGCCGGATAAAACTCCATTTACAAACGTTGCACGATAACGTTTATTTTATGATTTTCCTCTGTTCCAGCCCTTTCATTGACAATTGCACCCGTTTGCGTTCCTTATCAACATCAAGTACTTTCACTTTTACTTTCTGATGCAGGCGTACCACTTCGTTGGGATCCTTAATAAATGATTCGGATAATTGGCTGATGTGCACAAGGCCGGTCTGATGGATCCCGATATCGACAAAGACGCCGAAAGCCGTGATATTGGTGACGATGCCGGGTAAAATCATGCCGGCGGCCAGATCATCGAGCGTATGGATGTTTTTATCGAACTCAAACACCTCAAAATGCTTCCTGGGATCACGACCCGGTTTGGCAAGCTCTTCCATGATATCGGTTAATGTCGGCAATCCTGTTGATTCGGTGACAAACTCATTGAGATTGATCAGGGCACGCAACTCAGACCGGCTCATGAGTTCACTCACACTGCTTCTAACCTTTTCGGCCATTTTATATACTATGGGATAGCTCTCGGGATGCACGGCGCTGCCATCGAGCGGGTTATCACCCTCATGGATTCGCAGGAAACCCGCTGCCTGCTCAAAGGCTTTCTCCCCGAAACGGGGGACATCCTTCAGGTTGTCGCGGGATCTGAAAACGCCATGTCCTTTCCTGAAATCAACGATGTTCTGTGCCAAAGAGGGACCGACGCCTGAGATGTATGTCAGGATTTTCTTGCTGGCTGTGTTCAGGTCTACGCCGACCTGGTTAACGCAGCTGACCACCACATCCTGCAGACTTCTCTGAAGGGAAGCCTGGTTAACATCATGCTGATATTGGCCGACACCGATGGATTTAGGATCGATCTTGACCAATTCTGCCAGGGGATCCATGAGGCGGCGGCCAATAGACACCGCTCCCCGTACCGTCACATCATAATCGGGAAACTCCTCCCTGGCAATGGTCGAAGCCGAATAGACCGAAGCACCGCTCTCATCAACAATAACGGCTATAATATCTTTTTTAAACCTGATCTGTTTGATGAACTCCTCCGTCTCGCGGCTCGCCGTTCCGTTGCCTATGGCTATGGCCTCAATATCATAGGCATCGACAAGGGTCTCTATTTTATTCATAGCCCTCCTGGTCTCCTGCACAGGCGGATGAGGATAGATGGTCTCATTGTACAACAGATTGCCTTGTTTATCTAAGCACACCACCTTGCATCCTGTCCGGTATCCGGGGTCAACAGCCAGGATATTTTTAGGTCCCAGCGGGGGCACCATTAACAATTGTCTGAGGTTATCCGCAAAAATCTGTATAGCAGTCTCATCAGCCCTGTCCTTGGCCCAGTTGCGCATCTCTGTCTCCAGCGAAGGCTGCAGAAGTCTCTTATATGAGTCACGTATGACCCTGTGAATGAGATCGGCCGTCATGCTGTCTTTTTTAAGAAAATTCCTTGCCATAAGAGCAATGGCATCTTCTTCAGGCGGAGCTATGGATATGTTAAGTATCTTCTCATTCTCCCCTCTGAACATAGCCAGAATACGGTGGGATGGGGCCCGGTGTAAAAGCTCTTCATGCTGGAAGTAGGTCTGGTAATTCTCGCCTTCTTTTTCCTTACCCTTGATCACCCTGCTTTTGATAACGGCCGATCTGAAAAACAATTTGCGTACTTCGCCGCGTGTGTATTTGTGCTCATTTATCCATTCAGCGGCAATATCCAGTGCGCCGTTGATAGCCTCGTCAGCTGTGGCTATACCTTTCTCCTCACTGATGAAACTCAATGCCCTGGTTGCTATATCCGGGTACGTTTGTGACATGATCATCCGTGCCAACGGTTCCAGGCCTTTCTCTCGTGCCAGGGACCCTCTGGTCTTGCGCTTGGGACGGTAAGGCAGATAAATATCTTCAAGCGTTGAAAGAGTGGTCGCCTCCTTGATCTGTTTCTCAAGCTCCTCGGTCAGTTTACCCTGTTCCTTCATGGTGTTAAGAATGGCCTCACGACGTTTCTCGAGCTCTTTGATCTGATGAAGACGGTCTCTTATTTTTATGATGGCCAGCTCATCCAGACTGCCTGTCATTTCTTTCCTGTAACGGGCAATGAAAGGTACCGTTGCACCAGATTCCAGCAGACGAACCGTATTCAGGACCTGGGAGGCTTTTAAATTCAGCTCAAGGGTAATGATATGGGCGAAATGATCATTCAAAGATATAACGGTACTGACGCTGAGGGATGTGGAAAAATTGTCCGATTAATTTACGACAAGTTTTTCCACATCAAAGAAGGCATCATTAAACAATTTAACAAGATAAATCCCTTTGGCCCGCCCTGCGAGGTCAATGTGTGTGACGCACTTTCCTGTACCATCATTATTCACTGCGGATATTTTATCTCTTTTAACCGCTGTTCCTGTCATATCCAATATTTCCAGTGATAAATCTGAGCGAATGCCGCTAATGGCAATGGTAAACTGACCGGAAGTCGGGTTGGGATAAATTTTGACAAAAATATCTTTTTGTGGTTGGATTAGCCCTGTGCACAAGGCAAAGCTAAAAACAACGGTTACCGAATCCGAAGCTCTGCAACCGGTGAGGGGATTGGTCACTTTAACCCAATAGCTTTGAATATCAAAGCCAATGCCTGTGGTGCCGACCTGCAAGGTACGTCCCCAGGACTGATCTGACCATTCATATTGGCAGCCCGGATTGCCGGCATCAAGAATGATGGTGTCATAAACACAGGCCATGATCGTATCGTGAGAATGAGTGGTACCTGCAGTTAAATCGATTGAGGGTAAGGGATCGACAAAAACGGTCACAGAACCATTCACCGAATTATAACCGTCTGAAACGTTGACATGATAGGTGGTGGTATCAGTTGGGCTGACCGTTACGCTGACATTATGAGAGATGACCGTACCCGATTCATCCGTCCAGGTGTACTGGTAAGATTCTGATCCCCCATATGCCAGGGCTGAGATTTCAGTCTCCTCATCCCGGCAAATCTCTTCAGGCTGAGCATAAACATTTACACCCAAAGGACCACCTGTCACTGACAAAACCATCTCATCTTCATCGGTACATCCATAATAATCTGTAACCTTTAAAGTAAAAATAGCCGATCCGGTCATATTAACGGTCTGAGGATTCTGTATATTGGGATTAACAAGCAGCACTGCGGGCTGCCATTGGTAACCGTATGTGCCCGATCCGCCGGTGGCGGAACCATGCAGCACCGTCCAGGTGCCATAAGGTATGGAATCGTCATCGCCGGCATTGGCTACAGGAAGGGGATGAACCGTCACGGTCACACTGCTGCTGACAGTCGCATTGCCGTCATATACCGACAAAGTATAGGTAGTGGTTTGTGTCGGATAAACAACAGGATTTAAGATGTCTGAGGAGAAACCGGGTGGGTTGGATGACCATGAATATGTGTAAGTCTCCGTACCGCCTGCGACAACACCGCTGAGTTGAACCACCGCCCCGGTATTGCACATCTGATCCGGGTCGGCCGTGACACTCACGATCTGCAAAGGACCACCATGAACCGTCACCTCCACGCTGGCGTCGTCAGAGCATGATGTACCCTGATCGGTGATGGTAACGGTGTACAAGACGGAATAGTCGAGGTGCACCGTGGTGGGATTCTGTGAAGTTGGATCCAGAACCTTATCGGGTGGTGACCATTGATAGGTATAGGGTCCGACACCTGCAGTGGCGAGCGCATGCAGCGTCGTCCACGAGCCATAGGGAATGTCGGTCTGGTCGGCGGAGGCCTGCGCTCCCGGTAAAGGTTTGACGGTGATGGTTATGCTGCCCTCAACGGTATTGTAACCGTCGTTGATGGTGACAGTGTATTCAGTTGTAACCTGCGGACTGATATAGGGATCAGAACTTGTGGAAGTGAATCCGGGCGGGTTGGACACCCAGTCATAAGTATAAGTACCGGAGCCACCGGAAGCCAGGGCATGGAGATAGGTGCCTACACCCAGGCACAATGATTCCTGTTCGGCTGTGACCTCGACACCCAATGGGCCTCCGGTCACGGTCACCTTCATGTCATCCTCATCCTGACAGCCATTATCATCGGTGATTGTCAGATAAAAAATCGTCGTGGCCGTCATATTGACTGTCATCGGATTTTCAACATCAGGATCGACAAGCATATTGGCCGGTTCCCAATGCCATGTATAATCAGGTGTGCCGCCGGAACCCGATCCGTCGAGGGTAGTCCAGGTACCGTAAGGTATCGTCTGATCGGCTCCGGCATCAGCCGCAGGAACAGGGTAAATGCCCACTTCCACGCTTCCCGCCATGGTATCGGAACATATCTCATTGTATGCGTACACACTGTATGAGCCCGGGAAGGTGACATGATCGAAACTCAGCGGGCCTCCGTTACCCTGCAGGACGGTGCCCGTAGATAAGCTGTCAAGAAGAAGTTCGTAAGTGACGCCCTCCTCGGAACCCGATAACAGAACCGATACGCCATCCTCATTTTCGCAGTAATTACCGCCACCGCTCACATCAAATACCGCAGGGACCAGGGCAGCAATGATCTCAGCCGAACCCAGCATGTCCGATGATCCGCAATTACCATAGGCTTTGATGGTATAGGTCCCCGGAATCTCCTGGTGGCCAAAATTGATGCCGCCAACACCTGTGCCCAGGATGACCTGGCCCGTGGTCACACCGTTCAGAAAGAGTTCATAATTGACAAATGCTTCAGAGGTATTGGTGTCAAGGTAGACCTCAGGGCCGAGGCTGCCTTCACAGTAAGCGCCACCGCCCCCCACAGGGAACTGTATCGGCAGGCTCCGGACCGTGACCAGCCTGCTGATGGAATTGCTGCATCCCCCGGCGTCGGTATAGGTATACGTTATGGAATATGGACCTCCGACACCGGCTGCGCCAGGATCGAACTGAGCCGAGTTATTGCCCAGATCAGTGATACCGGGGCCTTCAAAAGTACCGTTGCCGGTCTCCGGATAATGATTGCCATAGAGTGTATCGGGATCCTCGTTGACACACCAGAATGGATACAATCCGGTAAAATCCACGGGAGGCAGTCCCTCCACAAGTGTGAAGGAATATTCCGTGGAATTGGCTATATTATCGCAAAGATCCTGAATAGGCCCCACAATCTTCAGCTTGTAATCGCCCCCATTCATGATGGGAGGATTGAAGATCAACGTGAATCTTTTTTCCTGAGTCCCTCCCACTTCACATGCATCACCGATGACATCGGTGATGGTGTAAACAAATCCTGATGCATCCTTAAGTTCAAAATCAGAAGGTTGAACGGTGCTGCATTTAACGTTTTCAGAAAAATCGAAATACAATGACGTTTCACCGGCACACCCTATCGTTTCCTGAAATTCGCTGATGTAAGGTTTAACGTTATCAAAAATGGAAGCTGTGGAAGCGCTGAAGTCAAGGGTATAACCATATTGCGACTGGCTCCAGTTGCTTACGCACATCACATAGGTCTCACCTGTACTGACGGGTATATCGATATTCCACTTATTGGTCAGACCGCCATTCTGACAATTGGTAGTCCCTCCCATGGCCGTGCTGGCACCTGTAGGCCCATTATAGCCCAGGTTACCGTAAGCATTGCAACTGGCCTGCATCTCTATGGCATCGTTATAGATCTGATAGCATTCAAAACCGTTAAGCGAATAAACAGCCCAATCGTAATCATCGTTGGGATCATTGGGTGTGATGGTAAAACGGACGATACCTGAGTTCTGGACGGTAATGATATACCAGACGTCATTTTTCTCACCGTCCATGCAACTGTAAGGGCACACCTGGTCTGGATTAATCTCATTGGGATAGTTACCGGAACCGATATAAGACTGCTCGGTAAAGTAAACCTCCTGGCAGACAGGGATGGCACCCAGACAATCCTGGACGGTTGGGATTTGGGCAATACCTGTAAAACCTGTGAGAAGAAGAAAAAACAGTAATGCGGATTGGCGAATTAAGTGCATTTTAAAAGGAATTATAATCTGGTTTTGGTTAACGTAACAGTGTTACATATCCTTTAAGCACCACATTATCATATTTGCCGAAGTCAAGAGCCACATCATAGGTCACCTTATAAATGTACACCCCCGGGTAAGCAGGGGTATTATTGACCGTACCATCCCATCCTTCATTGATGTCGTTATCCTTAAAAATGATTTGTCCCCACCTGTTAAAGATAAGCATTTGATAGTTTAATATGGCGCCTGAAGGTCCTCGTGGCACAAAACGGTCATTGATACCGTCGCCATTGGGAGTAAAAGCATTGGGCATATAGATTTTCGAGCGTAAGATCAGGATACTGTCGATATTATAGCAGCAATTGCTGTCGACAACGATCACATAATACATCCCTGTATCGCTGGCGACAAAGTAACGGCCGGAGGGTGTTGATTCAAAGTTCCAGAAATAGTAATCATATCCCGGACCGGCATCCAGTGTAAAAGAAGCGCCCGGATAAAGATAGGCGGTATCCGGTCCTATGTTGACATCAGGCAGAGGTAAAATGGTGACCTGCTCACTGCCAGGGAACTGCTGCCCGTTAAATGTTTCAGTGACGTTGACGTTGTAAGTCCCGGGCGCACTGAAAATATGACCGGGTGTTTGAGAGGTGGATGTATTATTTCCGGAGGCAGGGTCTCCGAAATCCCATTGTTGCGTAATGATGTTTGATGTGTTGGTGATATGAAAGGAGGTGGTGTCTTTAAAACAATGATGCAAATATGTAAAGTGAGGGATATCCAGATAACTCTGCATGAAATTAGGCAATCCTGCCGTGGCAAAACGTCCTGCCAGGTCCTGCCCGTCTTCAACATAGTTACAGGCATCGCCCGGCCGGTCAGGATTTTCTATGACACAAAGGTGATAACTCCCTGACTGTACATCTTCGAATTGAGTGATATATATTTTTCCGTCCGGACCTAACTGTATGGAGCCGAAGATGCTGTCCCTGCTGGAGGTAATACGCCGATATGAGGAAAAAGGATCGGTTTGACTCAGATCAAATTGATAGAGAAAGGAGGAATCGGGAGGAAACTTGATTGGCGGTGATGTGGATACATAGAGTTTGGCAGCATCAGGTGAAAAATCAAGACCGTAAGGATAATTGAAGACCGATTGGGAGATTCTCGGATGGCTTACTTTTCCTGTTTCAGTATCAAAATCGTAAATCTCGATAATGTCCATCCCATATATCACCAAAGCGATCCGGTTGCCGTCGGGAGATGCTTTCATATAACCCACTATGTTATTGCTTTCCACAGGACCCTCCTCTCTGGTGCCGACGGCACTCTCCACAGCATGGGTATTCACACCGTCACGGTCGACCAAAAAAGCATAAAACACGTCGGCGTTATCACCGTCATACCCATGTGATATCACCCAGGTATCTTTGCCATTCTTGTGTCTGACTGCCGTGATCTTTTCAGCCGTCAAACCGACTAATGGGACATTGGCCAGGGCGACATCTCCAAATCCGTTACCTAAATTCACGTCGACTATTGAATATCGTAATCCTTTTGTTTGTATAGGGAATCCGGGCGGATAATCTTTGTCCACGGTAAAAATATAATATGTGGATAATTTTCCCGGATTCTGAACAATAATAGCAGTCTGTGTACAACCATAGTCACCCAGGAGTTGTCCCCCGTGCGGCATAACCTGGAAATTACGATTCCAGACTTTCTTACCGTCTGTAAAAAACAACAGCTGCCCGTTTTCATCGGATATCACGGCGGTACTCTTTCCCAACGTCAGGACATTATTATTGGTCAGTGGGGTAACAGTTCCATCATTGAAATCCAAACCCGCCATATTGACAAAATACCAGATATTGGCTTCTCTCGGAGGTTTATATTCGCAATCACTTGAAAAGGATTGGGCTTTCACCGTTATAAAAGCCAGAAAGCATATGATAATGAGTAAAAGACGGTTCATTATGATCTTTTTATCCGACTATAAATTTAAAAAATAACAGCTCGCTATCGTTCAAGGATAATTTTATTTAAATGCATGAAATGAGTGTTGAAAATTTTCAACTGGTATACGGCCGTTACGGTATCCGGATAGATCAATCTGTTCCGCATATCTGTTCATTCCGTTATAACCTAAGGTTTTCTTAATGAGTATCTGTCCCGTCATAACTGTATGTCTCTGTACCGCCGAGCCTCCCGAGGTCAGGGCATGGAGTTGTGTGCTCCTAACCGATGCATATTGAACTGTCATCGGCAGTAACCACCATACCCAGGGCTCCTCCCACAACGGGCACGGTCACGTCATCCTGATCCTCACAGCCATTGCTGTCATCAACAGTGAGGGTAAAAACCGTCGTCGTCTTAAGGTTCACCGTAGTGGGATCTTGAACATCGGGATCGAGAAGCTGATCGGTCGGTTCCCAATGCCAGGCATATCCGCTGGCTCCACCAGAGGCAGAGCCTGTGAGGGTGGTCCATGTCCCGTAAGGACTCATTATGGTATAGGTCTCGCCCGCGGGTCCTGTGATTGAAAAGTCGGAAGCCTGCACCGTTGTATACAAAACGTTCTCTGAAAATTTAAAAGATAATTGTGTTTCACCAGCACAACCGATGGTTTGTTGCACATCACTGATATACGGAGGCACATTATCATAAATGGATGCTGTTGAGAGACTGAAATCGAGTGTATAACCATACTGGTTAGATGAGAAATTGCTGACATTGAGCACGTAGGTCTCACCAACGTTAACCGGTATCAAAGCATTGAAAGGGGTTCCATATGCATTCTGATGGTTGAGGTTAGAGCCTCCGTTGGCTCCTGTAGGTCCTGGCGTCCCTGACCAGTTACAGCTTACTTCCAGACTGGGATCATAATAGATATCGGAGCACTCGGCATCGGTGAGGTTATACACCGCCCAGTCATAATCGTTGTCCGGATTGTTGGGAGTGATTAGAAAGCCAAGGTCACCACCGGTTTTTACCGTAATGATATACCAGACATCATTCAACTCTCCCCAATCCATACAGGATGGCCCGGGATTGATCTCATTTGGATAATTGCCTGTACCGGAATATGAATTCTCCTGGTAGTAAACCGGTTGGCAGACAGGTATGGCCCCCAGACAGTCCTGATCGGTGGGTATCTGAGAATAAGCAAAAATTGTTGGTAAAACCAGACTGAGAGTAATCCCTATCTTAATAAAATTGAATATGAGTAAAGATTGTTTTATGAACATTTATCGGGTTTTTACAAAAATAAAAAAACCTTTATTTGAAAAATGGCTGAATGATACTTTTTTTTGATTCGTCCTAAGAATACTGTCCCACGCCGGCATTTATCACATAAAACACAATGGATTGCATGCCTTGGCCTGGATTTCTGCATGCCATAACGGTGGCATTTCATTTATCGGATCGGTCAAAATAATTTATTCGGGATGATCCTTTACCTTAGGAGTGTCACCATTCCCCTCCTGGTTACCGGCACATGCCCGGGGTCATGTTTCTCTTCGAATGTAATGGTCCAGACGTATGCACCCACTGGGCTGGGTGCGCCATTATATGTCCCGTCCCAACCATCATCATGAATGTCGTTGGTTTGATATACTAACCGTCCCCAGCGGTCATAAATCTGCATGCTGAATTTGACGACTTCATCTATGGTTCCAACCACTTTAAACCTGTCGTTGATACCGTCATCATTAGGTGTGAAGGCATTGGGAACAGGCATATAGGCCAAGGGTATCTTAACAGACACCGAATCGGATGAGCTGCAACCGTATAATGTCACCACTACCCAATAGTCACCGGGCTCAGTAACCTGAAGGATGGAATCGGCATCGCCGGTGCTCCAGTCATACCGTTCAAAGCCCTTTCCGGCATGAAGAACCACCGGATGATCCGGATACAGGAATTGGTCTTCACCCAGATCAAATACCGGATTAGGTTTCACCGCCAGTGTATAACGGATGGAATCGTAACAGCCGGTGCTGCGGTTTATTCCAGTTATAGAGTAAGTGGTGGTATCGGAAGGTTTTAATATCCATATCGAATCATCCACAGGTATAAGACCCAGGTCCGGAGACCAGTGGTATTCATCGGCACCATGTAATGTTACCATTACCGAGTCACCCTCACATATTTCCATCACCGGTGATAAGGCCAGTATATCGGGATTTGGATTAACGATGACAGGAAGGCTCTCTGCCGTATTTGCGCAGGAAGTAGCTGTCACCATCTCATCCACCGATAACCAGGCCTTACCTGGCTGCAACCAGTGAATCATGATCTGATTGGAATCGGCAGGTGTAATGATCTCTCCCACGCCGGGGGGTGTCAATGCCCATGTATAAACATTGCCGTCATTATATGGTGTTTGATAAACCACCGTATCGGTCTCACAAACCGACACGATGCCGCTGATAAAAGGATTGGGCCTGGGATTCACTATAACATCGTATAAGACGGTGTTATGGCACCCGATTGGTGTAACTTCCGTAACATAGAGCCGCGTTATGCCAGCCTGGCTCCAGTTGATGATGATCTCACTGGAATCAGCATGATCAATAGTTCCGAGATTACCCGGCACCATCGTCCATGAGTAATGGTTACCTGCGGTATATGGTGTCGAGTATACCATATTGGTATCCCCCTCGCACATGGTATTGGTACCGCTAATGATGGGGGTCGGATTAGGAAAAACAGTTACAGCATACCTGTCAGACTGTGAACAGGCATATTGATCGGGGGTAGTTTCTACGACTTTAACATCCGCAGTCCCCTGATTTCCCCAATTGACAATCAACCGGTTGTTGTTTTCGGTCATCGACTGTGGTATAGCGGTACCGGTGACCGACCAATTAAAAATGTTGCCCGTTGAATCGGTATAATAAACCACCTCCGATTGATTCACACACACCTGTGAATATCCGTTGATCGCAGGATCAATGTAAGGAAAATGTACTGAGACACTATCAACAACAGTGGAATCATTCGCATCGTTCACTCTCACGTAATACCAGGTAGTGGTATCCTGAGGCGTGGCATAAACGACATTGGTATCCGGTGGTAAAAAACCGGAATGGAAAGGTTTCGACCACCAGGTGTAATGATAGGGTCGGGTGATGTCTCCCCCATATACTGTCACTTCCAGGCGTATGGTATCGCCTGCACATATTTTTGGTTTATTGACGGTGAGATTGGCAAACAAGGGTGAATTTTCGACGACAACGATCACCTCATCCGTATCACTTTTACATCCCAGGTCGTCCCGCACAGCCAGTTGAAAAAGTTGTGTATTAAACAGGGTGACAGTCGGAGTGACAGCTTGTGTGGGATTGGTCACCAAAGTTTCGGGTTTCCAGTGATAATTGAGGGGGCTCATGCCCCAGGAGTCTGTACCGTCGAGTAGGGCATAAGTTCCCTGGATGATGAGGGTATCCTGACCGGCATCAGCAATGGGAAGGGGCCGCACGGTGACGGTGACCGAATCCATATAGGGCACGGCTTCATTGAGGATCACAACCGCAATATAAGTGCTTGTCCTGCCGGGAATGACAGGAAAAGAAGAACCCGTATGCACCAGACTGTCAGGGTCATAGCTGTTCCGGTACCATTGTACGTCACTCAACTGGCCAATGATGACCGGATCAAACGGAATAGGATCAACCTGATAATGGGTCCCTAAGGGTGGGATGGGAGTGTATTTCCAACTGTCCTGATAAGCTGTCCAGGCTGTCCCGTTGCGGCCCGGTACAGTATCGGCGTCTGTGCCGAATTTATTATGAACACCCTGAGTGGCCAGATTCCATGACGGTACGGACGTATTAGGTTTGGCCGTGATATGATTCTCAATGGTGTTTTCCGTCTCATTCAGAATAATCTGGAAAACACCTAAAGTATCGGTGGTTTGTAAGCGTACATTGAAATAATCGACAACGAACCTCCGGTATGGGGCATTGCCTACCGTTTCATAACCGACATAGGCACCCCATGGGACATAAGGTGTCCAGTCCTGCCATGGCCCCATGATGCAATTTTTAGGGACGGAAGGCAACGTGCTCGGAATAGGATGAGCAAAATAAGGATCATAAGTACCGGCATCCAACGTGTTAAATCCTACCCAGCCATTAGGGGCTATAACGACAGAATCGTATGAGGTGGTCATCCCGTAAAATTTAAAATGAAAACCAATTGGGATGGGATGATCGTAAACCGAGTCGGGATTATGAAAATATATCTGCTGGTAGTGTGATGGGATTTCAACAGTTGCATGAAGATAGGCAGTGGCACCACGGCAGATCGTCGTATCATTAGATACATGTATCTGGGCCTGGGAAATGAGAACAGTAAATAACAGTAACGGTATAAAAAAAAATTTTTTCATCGGTCAGGATACCATAATGCCAGCTTCTGCAAATTTACACTGACAACCAAAGAAAAACAACAACCATCCGTTATTTTAATTGAACAGCAATTTGTTTAAAAATATAATATATTCACCACATTCGTCCTTATATTAATAAAACGGGCTGCCACATTAGTTGCAACAGCCCGACTTATTAACAACTAAAAAAAATTATCTGTATATGACCACTTTTTTAGTGAGTATCTCATTGCCGGCTTTCAGTTGTAAAAGGTATATACCTTCAGGAAATGAACCGACGTTAATAGCCCTGACCATTCTGCCGTGATCATCATCCAATACCTCACTGTATAAAGTTTGTCCCACCAGATTAATCATCGACAGTTGTATCCCGGCGAGGGGTCCGCCATCCATGCCCACATAGAGGTGGTCTTTGCAAGGATTGGGATACAGTGTAATGGCGTGACCGTTGAGTTGTTCCGATTCAATGCCAAGTGACAGCACCGTAAAAGACCATACCTCGCTCCATTCGGTTTTGTCCGTTGGATTAACCGCTCTCACCCGCCAGTAATAGACGAGACCGCTATCAAGGGCGGGGCCGGGAAAATCATAATTCTGGAAAGTAGATGAATTCGGTGTGACGTCAGTGGTCACGGGATCTGTAAAATCGGGTGAAATATCTACCTGATGTTTATAGGACTGAACACCTGTGATGGCTTCCCATGAAAATTCAGGGAAGATGGGTATGCCATAGGATCCATCTGCGGGAGAGGCAAGCAGGACCTGATTGATGACCGTGAAGTTCCAAGTGGTGGACCAGCCGCTGGTATCTTTAGCATGGAAGGCGGCCACACGCCAATAATATTTGACACCGAAGTCAAGCGTGTCGGCATTCACAGAATAGGTGCTGGCCTGGTAAATAAGGGGGTGTGTAAAGCTCGTGTTGTCGTCAAGTTCATAAATGTATCCCAGAATGCCATTGACGTTTTCCCATCGTAATACCTCATTGGGCATACGGTCAACAGAATTGTTGTTGGGTTTCTTAAGTGCCAGATCATTCAAGACGGTAAAACTCCTGGTATCCGACCATTGTGTTGTATCCAGGGCATGCATTCCTCTCACATGCCAGTAATAGGTTTGATCAAAGAATAAATTAGCGGTGGCGATATTGTTGACTGTCTCTGTATAAGGCACCAGTGAATCGCTCAGCGAAGGGCTGTCAAAGTCAGGAGTCACATCCATCTGCACCTCATAAAAGGTTAACCCGGTAACT
>Ga0116202_10000617_pt1 | contig 19953 bp, 28 predicted proteins | sample LakKivw325mmetaG_FD_94479 | JGI IMG/M metagenome (GOLD analysis project Ga0116202, IMG submission 94479) | Anoxic lake water microbial communities from Lake Kivu, Rwanda to study Microbial Dark Matter (Phase II) - Lake Kivu water 325m metaG | ecosystem: Environmental > Aquatic > Freshwater >... | reverse complement strand
ATTTTATAAAAAATACTTTTTTCTTTATTTTTCTGATATATCTTACCAATTTTACACTTCTTATCTACAAATCCATTTATAAAATAACCACCCTTTTTTAATATCCTATAAACTTCAAGAAAAACTTTTTTTACATCATCCAGAAAACATAAGGTGGTAACCATCAAAACCAAATCAAAGTCCTCATTTTTGAGGGGAAGATCTTCTGCAACACCATCTATTACTTCTATTCCTTTACTTTGTGCTATTTTTCTCATCTTGCTTGAAGGTTCAATGCCAAATTTTAGTCCTAAAGGAAGAGCAAATTTTCCACTTCCTACACCAATCTCAACTCCATTTTTAAAATCTGGCATGAGCGATTTTATGGCATTAATCTCTGACTGATATGCATATTTATTAATATCAAACCAGTTCTCATATTGTTGAGTATATTTTTCAAAAGGCTCAATTTTTGGCATTAATCTTCATCACCTACCAATCAGTCACAGAATCTACCACAAAATAAAATCATGAAATAATGGCAAATTACTTTAATTTCTTTTCACAATCCTTGCATACATAACTATAAACAGGCATTTTTTACCTCCTAACAATCAAATTTATAAATATGTCATAAAATATATTTAAATAGACAATGAATCTTTCATCTTCTTCTACCTTCAATTCTATTTAAACTCAATTTGATGTTTGATAATTTTTTTTGCAAATTAATTAATTCTCTGGACAACTCTTTTAACTCCTCTTTTCCTGAAACACTTATTTTTTCTCCAATTTTTTCCTCAATTGCATTATTAGGACAAATATATACGCAACGGAAACAACTGTGACACATACCATAGTTGATTTTAGCTTTTCCTCCAGTTACTTTTATTGCCCCAGTGGGACAATTTTTCTCACATAATCTGCAACCGGAACATTGTGTTATATCAACAGTTAACATTTTCTTTGGTCTTCTTTCTAAAGAATTTTTTTCATAACAAGATACTACTATTTAATGGATGAACGTTAACTAATTAGCATCTAAAAAACATTTTAAGTTTTCAATTCTATTTGAATCTCTTAATTTATCCAATGCTTTGCTCTCAATCTGCCTTATTCTTTCTTTGGTTATACCGAATTCCCTACCAATCTCTTCTAAGGTTTTAGGTTGGCCATCATAAATACCAAACCTTAGCATTAAAATCTTTTTTTCCCTTCTATTTAAAGTATTTAGTATTTCCGCAATTTTATCCCTTAGAATGGAACTGCCAACTTCTTTTAATGGTAATTCTGCTTTTGTATCTTCTACAAATATCCCAAGCTCTAAATCCTCCTCCTCTTCTTTAATTTTAGAATCAAGAGAGACCAATTTTTCTTCAAGTATCTGTAAGACTTTCCTTACCTTTTCAGGAGAAATATTTGTCCTTTCTGCTATCTCTTCTATTTTGGGTTTCCTGCCCAGCTTTTGAAATAGCTCTTTTTGCACCCTAGATATTTTATTTATTGCCTCAATTATGTGTGCAGGGAGTCTTATGGTCCTGCCATTGTCAGCTAAAGCCCTAGTTACAGCCTCCCTTATCCACCAGGTAGCATAGGTTGAAAATTTGTATCCTTTCCTGTAGTTAAACTTCTCTACAGCTTTTATAAGCCCCAGGTTTCCCTCCTGGATAAGATCTAAGAAAAGTAGACCTTTCCCTAAATAATTCTTTGCAATACTAATTACCAGTCTCAAGTTGGACTTAATAAGCGCTTCTTTAGCTAGCAGATCTCCACTTTCTACTTTCTGAGCTAGTAACACTTCTTCTCTAGTACTAAGCAATTTGTTATTTTTTATTCTTTTTAGATAAAACTCTAAAGAATTATTAAAACCCAGATAATCATTCAATATTTTTCACCTACCAATATTAAATTAAGCCTGAGGATAGATTTCATTTTCTATCCTCAGACCGCCATGGTTATCCTTTATTCTTCTTTTTCTTCTAATTCTTTTTTTAGCTCTTCCATTCTGGACTGGATATTATCAAGCTGCTTTTTTAACATGTCCGACTGGTTTTTTAGTATCTTTGTTTCTTCTTCTGGGGTAACACTAGCTACTCCTCCCCAGGCAGGAAGACCCATACCATATCTGTACCACCCAGGAAGCCCGGTAGCATAAAACCGGTTTCTATAACCTCCACGTCTTCCAATTCCTAAATACCTTCCACCGTAGGGGTTGGCAAAACCTGGAACTTGATAACCTGCACAATATCCGGCAGCTCTACCGGTCATAGGACCCATACCAGCAGGTCCGGTGCCGTCTCCCATAGGCATTTTAGTTACCTCCTTTCTAAAACTTATTTTAGTCTGCCGTTAAACCACCAGACTTCAGTCTGGTGATGAATAGGCTGTCCAGATATAATCTGGACACCTCGAATAGAGGAATAGTAAAGGAAGCCCCCGACTTTAGTCGGGGGAGGCTTACTCTAAAATCTTCCACCTCTTCCTTTTTTGCCAGTTCCTCTAAAAAACGACCTTCCTCTTCCTCTGAAAAAGCCCACAGCTCTACTGGGATATCCATAAGAACTAATTGGATAATTAGAGTACCGGTATGAGGGAATATAAGAGCCACTGTAACTTGGCATATAAGAAGAATTTACTGGATAATTTTGCATGCCTGAAATTCTGTAAGAAACCGCTGGATCATAACCAATAGGTACCATACAAAAACCTCTTCCTCCACCAGTAAGAGGGCCACGTCCCAGTGGCCCAGTACCATCAAAACCTGGCATAATTTTATCTCCTTCATTATAGTCATATGCTAATAAACATGAGCAAGAACATAGGTTCACTTGTCAATAAATTATAGTAAAAATGACACACAAATTATTTTTTCCTCTTTACAAATAACAATGGAAACACAATATCACTGGTACAACAGGGTAGCCAAACTGATAAAAACAAAAATAAAAAAACTATGATAAATATTGTCCAGCTTATTGAGCCGCCCAATGCCATAATAATATGAAATAGTGAAGCCCAGGTACTTAAAAGTACATGCCCGGCATGTGTTATTTTTGTAGTGGGCCTAAAATAAGCTATTATAATGCCCGTAAAAGCCAGGGGATTTACAAGCCACCATTTTTCAATGAATCCTATATGAATGCCTTTATTAGGTAGATTAAGTAGGATTTCCCCTAAATAGGGAATCAAAGAGTCGCTTAAGGTAGCTATACCTACCGAGCCTAGATAACCCACTATTACCATCATCCATAACTTTTTCTTTCCTCTATAAAAAGTATTGAGGTTATACATCGCCGCAGTGGTAAAAGCACTTAAGAGCACATGAATTGGGTGTAAGGTATAAAAAATATTATAAGAAAATTTTGAGGGAATATTGTAGAAGATAAGCATAATTGCAATTCCAGTAAGCGCTCCAAGAGCAGTAAATGGAGCATGCTTTTTTAATTCCCTGATAATAATTCTTAACATTTTTATTATTACAAGCTCTTTATAATAGTAGTATTCATACACTGATTGTTTTATCTTTATATTGGTAATATTGCCGCCTTTTTTAAATAGTTTTTCATTTTCAAAAATACTCCCAGTCTCCTTCAAAACCACATCTTAATTTGCAATGACACTTTTAAGGAAAGAGTAACATTTTTTAATCTCAATAGTAAAAGAAGATATTACATTGCCGATATCATCTTTGTTATTAACCACTACTTCTTTTTATATATAGTCTTCCAATGGCTTATTTGTAAACTTTTCCTGATCTTTTTTTAACCTTGAGCATTCCTCTTTTTTAATTTGAAAATGACAAAATATCTTAAAAGTTATAGCTCTCTTGACAAAACAATTAAAGCTATTATATTATAACTTAAAATGAGACTCATTCGCAACAACATTTTAACACAAAATCATCCACTAACAAGTCAGCGGTGTCTGCTCTTAGAAATACTGAATAATGCAGAAGGTCACATAGATGCTAAGGAGCTTTACCGAAGAGCCAGTAAAAGGGATGAATCTATTTGTCCGGCAACTGTTTATCGCAGTCTTAATCTTTTCAAGGAACTGGGTCTGATTAACCAAATAAACCTAGGTATGGAACGGCGTTATTATGAGATCAAAAAATCGTCTGAGAACTATTACTTTGTATGCAGGGAATGTAGCAAAATCATCAAGTTTCAAAATCCCCAATTAAAAAAAATGATCGAGTCAGTTCAGAAAAAACACAGATTCAATATAACAAAAGCAGAGTTATGCCTTGAAGGTTATTGTCCAGAGTGTGATAAGAAGGATAACAGATATTGACTCGCTCAATTTAATAGCGTATTAAAGAAACAACTGTATACTGATTTTAAAAAAATAAGAAATAACCAAATAGTTTAAAAATTACAGCTAAAAGTATAAGTACAGATTTACAATAATAGTAACCGGTAAAAATAAATTAGAATCTTTTATTAAAGCGATAACAGTTAACACGGAAACATCTAAAAAAATAGGTGCAAAGGGATTTAGTGAAAGCAGCCGGAGGGATTATGGGTTTTTATGATGTGGTCATTATCGGCGGTGGACCTGCAGGACTCACCGCAGGACTATATACAGCACGAGCAGGCCTCAAGAGTATACTTCTTGAACGAGGTGTTTTCGGTGGACAGATGATAAACGCCAGGCTAGTGGAAAATTATCCAGGTTTTCCTGAAGGTATTTCGGGAGCAGAACTAGGCAAGTTTATGTATCAGCAGGCAATTAAATATAACCTTGAAACTCTTACTACCGAGGTAATTGAAGCCAGGCCTAAAAACATTTATAAAGTCTCTACCACCGAAGGTAACATTCAAACTAAGTCAATTATTATTGCTGCTGGTTCCGAATACCGCAAGTTGGATGTCGATGGTGAGAAAAGGTTAACTGGATATGGTATCTCTTATTGTGCAACTTGTGATGGTTTCTTCTTTCGGGGGAAAAATGTAGCTGTAGTAGGCGGTGGCGATACTGCTATTACAGATGCCCTTGAGTTAATTCAACATGCAAATAAGGTATATTTAATACATCGAAGAGATAAGCTTAGGGCAGGAAAATTACTTCAACAGCAAGCTACTGCCCATCCAAAATTAGAGTTCATATGGAACACTGTGGTGGATGAGATTTTGGGAGATAAAATGCTAAGTGGGCTAACACTTTATAATGTGAAAACAGGTCGAAGGTCCATCTTAAAAGTAGATGGCGTTTTTATTGCTGTGGGGCTCATACCCAATAGCATTAACTTCTCTAACATACTTGAGCTTGATAATGAAGGTTATATCATCACCGATCAGACAATGGCTACCTCAGCTGCCGGTATTTTTGCTGCAGGTGATATCCGAAAGAATTCAGCTTGCCAGATCGCTTCTGCAGTCGGTGATGGTGTTACTGCTGCAATGTCTGCTTTTAAGTATATACAAGAGAATGGCAAAGGAATCTGAATTACAAATTCTTAAAGTATTGAGAAAAGTAGTGATAAAAAGGGGTCAGACCATATTGGATTTTGGTTGTGGTTATGGGACATATACTATCCCGGCTGCTAAAATAGTCGGTGTACATGGAAGAGTGTTTGCCTTAGATAAGGACAAAGAAGTATTGAATAAGCTGATGCAAAAAGCAGTGTCACAGAGCTTAAGAAATATAGAAAAGATGATGACGATGGGTGGAATAGAAATCAAATTAGCTGATGATTTTGTAGATGTGGTTCTTTTGTTTGATGTTTTTCATTCATTCTATTTCCCCTATAAAGATGATAGAAAAAGACTTTTGGATGAAATTTATAGAATAATGAAGTCATCAGCCTTCCTTTCTATTTCAATCTGGTCAAACTTAACAGAGGATGAAAGTGAAAATGAGATAAGGAATGCAAAATTTTGCTTAGAAAAGGAGGTTTTAGATACAATTACTGAGGATAATAAGAATCTTGAAAAACGCAGAATCCTGAATTTCAGAAAGTCATGATACATTTATATAACATCAACAAGACTAAAAGGAGGCATTATGAGCAAAGTAATAGAAGTTACGGATCAAAATTTTGAGGAGGAAGTTCTAAGATCCAATCTCCCTACGGAGATTGATTTCTGGGCACCATGGTGCGGCCCCTGCATGATGGTCTCACCGATATATGATAAGCTTTCAGAGGAATATGAGGGAAGGTTTAAGTTCTGCAAGATGGATGTAGATCAAAACCAACAGACAGCAATCAAATATCAGATTATGAGTATACCGATGCAGATGTTCTTCAACGGTGGGGAGAAGATAGATGAAATCCTTGGTGCAGTACCGGAAAATACAATTCGGGCTATGGTTGATGATATTCTCAAGAGGTTCACAAATGATTAAATGGAGGGCTCAAGACAATCTTAATCTCTTGGGTTGAGAGTAGCAAAAAGTATGCTGAGAAATTCGGTAAATGGGTTAAGAAATCTAATAAATTTGAAGGCAGCTCAATCTAGAATAATGCATTTAAAGCAGTGCAGGAGTTAGAGAAAGCTAACAAGAAATTATTCCAAACATTAATAGGACTAGAAGGAGGAAATAAAGTAAAAATCAAGTTTAAGGCCCATAATAATGAAAGGTTTTATTTTAAATGAAAGAGAAATCTTTTAAAGATCATGTCATTGTAGCCTGCGGGACACTTTCTCCTGAATTAAATTATCTAAGAAAAAATAATTTTTTAGATGCAAGAAAAGTTTTATTTACAAAACCAGGAAGACATGAAGATCCCATAGAACTTGAAAGCCAGCTTATAGATAAAATAAATCTTGCCAGAAAGTATTCCGAAAATATCATAGTAGTCTATGGAGGAAAATATTGCTACATCAACATCAAAGAACCCTATAAAACCATAGACAATATAGTAAAGCAACAAGGTAACAATATTAGTAGAATAAATGCCAGCCATTGCATAGACATGTTGGCAGATGAGGAGGAAAGAGAAAAAATAGCCAACAGTATAGCTTATGGTGAAAAATTCTGGTGGCTCACACCGGGATGGATACTTCACAGACATGACGTATTCCAGGATTGGGATAAAGCAATGGCCAACGAAAATTTCCCAAAGCACACTGGAGGAGCTATACTTCTGGATGGGATCGGGTTCTGGGAAAAATATATTGAGAGTCATCCTGAAAAAATCCTAGAATTTTCAGACTGGATGGGAATTCAGATCCAACCTTATAAAGTTTCTCTTGACCGGTTTAAGAAACTTCTACTAGAAAAAATAAAATAGAAAAAATCAAATTAAAAATATTATAAAACTAGAAAAAAGGTTTTATAATTGAAGATAGAAGAAATACAAAACAAAAATCATTTAAATAAGCTAAAAAAAGAAAATAATGATTTCATAATAATTCTTTTTTATACCGATTCTTCTGAGAAGAGTAAAAAAGCATTTGAAACATTAAAAAAGGTTAAAAGTGAGAATCCAAAAGCTCCAATATTTGGGGTAAATGCTTCAAAAGTAAAAGATATACATCCAATTTATGGAATAAATATGGTCCCAGCAGTTTTAATTCTTAAAAATGAAAAAATTTCCAATATTATATATGGCGTTCACGACAAAAATTATTATGAAACACTGCTGCATGATAATCATTCTTTTGCAGTATCAAGAAAAGATGCTAAAAAGCGCCATAGAGTGGTTGTTTATACATCATCTACCTGTTCATGGTGTGGAGCAGTAAAATCTTATCTTAAAAAGAATCATATATCCTTTAGAGAAGTAGATATATCCCGTGACGAAAAAGCCGGTCAGGATCTGATAAGAAGAAGCGGACAGATGGGTGTCCCCCAGACAGATATAGACGGTAAGATTGTAGTTGGTTTTGATAAAGCAAAATTAGATGCTATTTTAGGAATAAGAAATGATTAAAAAATATTAGATAAAGTATTTAAACTAAAAAAGAAAGAGGTTTATTTTATGAAAAAGATCCAACCAATAAACAACTATGCTCTAATAAAACTGTCCAAAGAAACAGAAGAAAAAACAGCAGGAGGAATAGTTATTCCTGACACTGCAAAAGAAAAGCCCGTGGAGGGAGAAGTTGCCGGTATTGCTACAGGAGCTTCGGAAGAAATAACTATTGGCGATCGAGTGATTTATAAACAACATTCTGGTACAGAGATAAAACATGAAGGGGAAAAATATCTTTTAATTCCCGCTGAAGATATTCTTGCTAAGTATGTAGAAGTAGATTCCATTTAAATAACCTAAACAGTAAATAAAATAAAAGAAAAAGAATCAATTCTTCCAGCACACTCTATCAAACCCGGGATAATCCAGGAATTAGAGGACTTAGAAGAAGAACTTGATGCAAAAAGAAAAAAGCTTAAACAGAAGTAATCAGAATATAAAAAACCAGGAGTAAATAAAGTAAAGGTCAGGGGTAAGAAATTTATATACGGAACAAATTTAAAACCGGAACGAAAAAAGGAATTACTGAATCTGAAAATAAACCCCCCTTCGAAGTATCAACTCCAGTTGAATTTGGAGGTGAAAAAGGAATCTGGACACCTGAGGAATTATTATTGTCCTCAGTTAATGCCTGCCTTATGACAACATTTTCCTACCACGCTGGAAAACGAGGATTAAAATTCCTAAATTATGAAAGCTCCGCTGAAGGAGCCATCGAACTGGTTGGAATGAAATATTTATTCTCCAAAATAATACTAAAGCCAAAGATAACAGTTGAATCTAAAGGAGATATAGAGACAGCAGAAAATCTATTAAAAATTTCTGAAGATAGTTATTTTGTGACAAATTCTGTAAAGTCTGAAGTCATCCTGGAACCTAAAGTAACATCGGCCTCTTAATCACTGTTATTTTACCCTTTGTTAGTCCAGAAACTTTTTAATATTGATTACCTAACTTTTTCAATAGCACCTCTGGGGCAAGATTTAATACAATCATAGCACCCTGTACAGAGATTAGTATTAATAAACGGTATCTCATACGGTTCTTCCTGTTTAAAAACTTTTTTTGAACAGGCACTCACCGCTTTACATACGCCATCTTCACATTTCTTAGGATCACACTTATTATAATTAACTATAGCTATCTTATGGGGCATGATTGGTATTTAACCTCTATCCTCCTAACCTTTTAAAATTCCTGCAACTTGCAGTATATCGGGTACCTTTTCTTCCTTTCCAATAGCCATGATATGCACACCGTCACATATCTTTTCATCTTTTATTCTTTTAATCAGATTCCCGGCAATTTCTATTCCCTTTGATAAGCCTTCACCTTTTGGCACTTCGGCCAATTCATCTATTAAATTTTGAGGTACAAAGATGCCCGGAATATTCTCATTCATCCATTTTGCCATTCCAGCACTAACTAACAGTACTATACCTGCCAATATTTTTACACTCTTGTTGATATTTCGGCTATAATTTACAAATCTTTCCAGTTCATCTAAATCATAGACAGCCTGGGTTTGGACAAAATCAATTCCAGCTTTTAATTTTTTTTCATACTTAATAAGTTGTGGTTCAATGGGATCTGCAGAGGGTGTGGCAGATGCACCAATACAAAAATCAACCTCTCCATCCAGACTGTTACCAGAGAAATCTTTTCCTGAATTCAAAGTGTGAACAAGCTGTATTAATTGAACTGAATCAATATCATAAACAGGCTTAGCCTCGGGATGGTCTCCCATTTTAAGAGAATCCCCGGTAAGACAGAGAACATTCTCTATTCCCCTGGAAAATGCAAAAAGCAGATCGGCCTGAATTGATAGCCTATTTCTGTCACGGCAGGTTATCTGAAATACTGGCTCCCCGTCTTGCTCCATTATAAGAAGACAGGTCCCAAGAGAAGGGTATCTCATTACAGCACTCTGATTGTCAGTTACATTTAACGCATCAACCTTATCCTTAAGAAGAGTAATATGATCAACCATCTTTTGTACGTTAGTTCCTTTTACCGGACCAACTTCAGCTGTTGTAATAAACTTGTCTGATCCAAGTATCTCCCTAAGTGATTTAGTCATTTAATTCCTCCTATTTCTAATCAAAGTTTTTTAAAACTTTCTTAAATTAAATATTATTCAAGGGAAAGGGGCTCGACTTCCAGGCTCCGCGGCCTCTGCATTTTACTCCAATCTTTGGGTTGAATTATTTCCCGCATCTTATCAAGTTCTCCTAATTCTTTCAGTCTTTTGTATATTAACACCCAGGCACAATCATTATCAGGATTTACTTCACACTTTCCATCCTTTCTTGTTCCTCCACATGGTCCATTAAGTAGACCCTTTGCGCATTGAGTCATGGGACAAATACCACATAATTTACCAAGTTCACATTCTCCGCATTGAATACATTTTTCCCTGAACAGGCTAGGACCTCCACCCATATGTCCTACAGAATTTGTTCCTGGATAGATAGACTTGTTTAAGCCAAAATCGTTCTCTAAAATATATTCCCGCACTACTTGCAGTCCATCACCACAGCATAACATAACAATGGCATCACAATCTTTAACTTGCTCCTTATAACCGGACATTCGTTTCTTACTCCATGGGGCATAACAGGTGAACTCTCCGAACGGTGGTGATATTGCAGCCAATACATCTTTTCCATTTTCAGTGAGAATACTCCTCATTTCATTAACTTCAGGTTCACCTCCTGTATGAAAAACAGTAGCACACCCGCCACAACCATATATTACTACCTTTTTCTTGCCCTCAAGATACTCAAGAATTTCTTCAATAGGTTTTTTCACCTGTCCTATCATTACTCGCACTGCCTCCTTTCAAGTGTATAATAAAAAAAATACTTATTAGAAAAAATAAAATCCGTATATACCTTTATGTCTCTATTTTATTAAATCAGTTTAAGAAATTTTCATTAACTTAGCGGGCACGTCCCAGTAGGACAAGAAACATTAGACCCGTTATTGTTATCAGACGATGGTCTTACACCAAATGAAGAAAAAGTTTTTTGGATATTTTTACTACCACACTTTTTACAAATTAGTTCATCATTCTTTCCACCAATTCCAATAAATAAATCAAATTTTTCGCCGCAATCCTTACAAATATAACTATAAATAGGCATATAAATATCTTCCTTTCAATTATTAATTTACCATTTATTATTTGAATCTTACCAAAGATCACCCTATTGGGAAACTATAACTTCTAATATAAAATTAATTTCTATCCTCTCTTTAAACCTCAAACGCCATTCCTGTTTTTATAGGAATAAAAGATTCTTTATATATTTCTTTAAAAATCATTTCAGCATCATACCCTGTGCAATGAGTAGGGCCGACTTTTTCTACTCCCATCTCCCTGAGTTTCTCTGCTATAAACTTCACTTCCTGCCTGCTTTTATCTAACAAATGGAATCCACCAAATACAAGATTTATTTTCATATCAGGAAAATTTTCTTTAACCTTATTTATAACTTTTACAATTCCAGGATGAGAACATCCGGTAACTACTGTAAGATTTTCCTTTCTCTTTATAACCAGAGCCTGTTCGGCTATATATTTCCTTTTAAACTCGCCGACTATTTCACCTGTTACAAAAATATCCCCCGCAATTTTAGTAATCCCTTCTGCCTCTAAAAGTCTGCCACCCAACTTTTCAACTCTACTTTTAAATCCTGCACTAAAATTTGGACAGGAATAGACTCCAACACCTTTTTTATTTTTTAAAAACTCCCAGAGCCCTCCCGTATGATCCCAGTGGTCATGTGAAATTACCACTGCTTTTATTTCTTCAATATCTACTTTTAATTTTTCTATATTTCTTAAAAGCCAGCGGCCATCTTCCCCGGTATCGAATAGAATTTCTTTATTAATTAAGAAAGAAACTCCCCATCCTTTATAAAGAGTTCTATCTATCGCTTCCCTATCAAAAAGAACTTTTATTTCCATTCTTTATCCTTTTAATAACTTCTTTATAGTTAATTGCCAGTAATATTTTTCGTAATATTCTCCAATGTCATATCTCAATCATTAAAATATAATAACAAGAAATTTATTTTATGAGATTTTGTAATTCGTTTTTACTACTCATGTTGATGTATCAGGAACAAATTTCACTTAAAATGGGCTCTTTTTCATGCCTGACAGGGAGTATAGCTTCATCAAGGCAGGTGTTAAAAATTCCCATTTTTATCTTTTTCCCTCTACGATCACCTGCAATAATATATTGCCTGCTCAAATCCAGATTCTTTATGAGAGTTCCATCAGAACTATAACTACTAATTAAATCAAGACCTTTCTTGGTCATAATAAAAACAGGTATTTTCTTTGAAAGCTGTATTATTGCCTTCTTACCTATTATCTCTCTTAACCTGTCAGATGCACAACTCCAGATAACATCAGAATATTCCCCAATCTCTTGAATTTTATTTATACTTATGCCAGTAGTGCAAATCGCCAGAGATACTACAGATATTTTAAAATCACTTTCTATTTTCTTTATTAAATTAACAGGAGCATACATTGAAGCATTAATAGTGACTGCAATTCTTCTATATCCCAAAGAGGCTGCTTTTTCTATCCCTCTTATTTGGTCAATATTACCGTCTTCAAAAACAACACAAGAACCAGTTTTTTCGAGTTTTCTTATTATCCCTTTAATAGGAGAGGTATAGAAAATTCCATTCATACGTGCTCCAATTCCCTGAACAATCTCCGGTCTATCCACAATTACCGTACCTGCTCCATCACAGACTACAACAGCAGCAGCAATAAACTTTTTTTCTAAAGCATACATCAATATCTCTGAAGCTCCGTATGGTATAGCTATATTTCTACTAAACAATTCACGCTCTTCCGTAAAATATCCAAACTCAGATATTTTTAATTCTATTGCTCTCTTTATAGCTTCTTTAACTAAAGACGGATTATCTGTCAAATTTAGATCTCTATATAATGAACTGGCAAGCGGGCAATATGACATACAGGGATCTGTAACCTCGATTACCCTGCCGTTTGATATAGCAATGTATGAAGAATAAAACCTGATAATATGTAAATCCTTATCACAAACTCTTTCAATATGTTCTGCTTCTCTAATCTGGTTTAAAAGGCTTTCAATTGTAATGTTCATCATCTTTTACAGGCTCCATCTGAGCAAGGTGGCAAGTCAATTGGTTCTATCTAATTCCTCTTCAAGTAGTCTCCATATGTTACGCAGCGCCTTTGTAACCCCATCATTCGAATATTCTATTATTGTTTTCCCCTCAACAACTGATTCCACCACAGCTTTATCAAAAATTATTTTACCGAGTATTTGAATATTATTATCTTCAGACCAGCGCTCTATTTTTTTGGTCATATCATGATTTAAATCATACTTGTTTATTATTATTTTTGCAGGAACATTAAAATATTTGACAACATCAATTACTCTTCTTGCATCATGTAATCCTGAAAGTGTTGGTTCAATTACTATTACTGCACAATCTACGCCTGTTATAGAAGCAATTACAGGGCAACCTATACCTGGAGAACCATCTATAATAACCCACTTATAATTTTTACTTTCGGCAATTTCTTTTGCTTTTTGCCTGACTAGAGATACCAGTTTCCCTGAATTTTCCTCGGCAACACCTAATCTCGCATGAACCAGCGGACCAAATCGTGTGCCCGATACAAACCATTTACCGGAAACATTTGTTTTCATCTGTATAGCATTTTGTGGACAGACTAAACTACAAAATGCACACCCCTCACAGGAAACAGGATCAATAGTAAAATCATCTTTTACAGCTTCAAATCTGCATACTGTTTTACAGACACCACAACCTTCACACAGTTCCTTGTGTGTAAAGGCCGTAACACCACTTCTGAAAATATGCGACTGTTTTATCTCAGGATCAAGTATTAAATGCAGATCTGCCGCATCTACATCACAGTCAACCATAACCTTATCCTCTGCCAATGCAGCAAAAGCACCGGTAATAACTGTTTTTCCTGTGCCGCCCTTTCCACTAATAATAACGATCTGTTTCATTTTTTTATTCTTTGGTTTATTACTTTATTCTTAAGAAATCAAGTTTCATTTACTGTTAGCCGGTTTTTATTTCCTTTATTTTTTTATATAACCCCTGAAATTTCTCCCTGTATTCTGGTAATTCTTTAACCACAGGATCACCCCTGGAATAAATCTCAGCTATTTTTTTGCTAAAAGGTATTCTCATAAGTATAGGTATATTTTCTCTGACACAATATTCATCCGTTTTTTTATTGCCCAGATCAGAACGGTTAATTATAACCCCAAATGGAATCCCTAGCTTCCGTACCACTTCTACAGCCAATGAAAGATCGTTCAACCCAAATGGTGTGGGCTCGGTAACAAGAATGACGAAATCAGTACCATTTATTGCCGTAATTACAGGGCAGGAAGTCCCGGGAGGCGCATCAATAATCACAGTCTTTTTTTTGTTTATATGCTTTCTTACAGCCCTTATAACTGGAGGAGACATCATCATACCTATATCAAGCTTACCATGAGCAAATTGAATTTCATTTTTTCTCCCAGTCTCAATGATGCCTATTTTTTTATTTATTTCTTCTATGGCATCATTCGGACAAAAATAGGTACAGGAACCACAGCCATGGCACAATTCAGAAAATATAAGCACCTCTTTATTAACAACTGCAATAGCATTATACGCACAAACTTCCTGGCAGCGACCACACCCATCGCATTTATCTTGATTTACCCCCGGAACAGGAATAGAAACAGGGTTCCTGCTTTCAAGAATTGGCCTTATAAAAATATGGCAGTTAGGTTCTTCAACATCGCAATCCAGCAGCTGAACATTGCTTAATGATAAAGCCAGACTGGTGGCTATTGTTGTTTTACCTGTTCCACCTTTACCACTGGCAATTGATATTATCAACTTCCCACTTTCTTCCGTTAATTATTTTCTACCCATCCCAAAATGAGATCCTACATCTGGCCCAGTAGTTTCTTCATACTCCCCATTTTTAAACTTTTCTATTGCATCTTTTATACTGCCTGTAGCTCCCGAATATATCTTTACAGATGCTGCAGATAAAACTCTAAAAGCATTAGGTCCAACATTTCCTGTAATTACTGCTTCTGCTTTCATATCAGAAATATTCTGAGCTGCCTGAATACCTGCACCGCCACCTGCCAAACTGCTTTTATTTTCAATAGCCTCGAAGCTATCGTTTTCAGTATCATAAATAATATAATAGGGGCATCTCCCAAATCTTGGATCCACACCTGACTGAAGCGTTGTTCCACTGGAAGTAATTGCAATTTTCATTTTACCGCTCTCCTGTTCTATTACCTAATGTAAATATTAAACTACTTAAATACAATCAATCTCCCGCCACATTTAGGGCACTTTATACTGCTTACCTTATATTCCTGATCTTTTCGCTTTAAGTCCTCTCTCCTGATGTGATAGTGATAATTTCCTTTAAGACACTTTTTCTTTATAATATTTTCATCCGAGATATAATTTCCTCCTTCAAGCCTTATCGCCTTCCCTTCTATAATTGCAGTGATTATTTTTTTTCTGGCAGACTTTAAGAGCCTTTGAAAAGTAGATCTTGATATACCCATTTTTCTTGCAGCTTCTACCTGTTCCAATCCCTGCCTATCCTTTAGATTTAAAGCTTCTATTTCTTCCATGGCCAAATTCAGTTCATCCAATTTACTGATGGGAATACCCTGTGGCTTATAATATACAAATAGAGGTATGGTATTTACTATCTTATCCAGTATAGGTCTAGCTGACATTTTAGCCTCTCACCATCTTGGCTCCACATTTGGGGCAGTTCATTTCATAGCAAGGTACTCCCAATCTATGGTCAACCTTAGTGCCGCAGGCAGGACATATACATTTTCCTCCTGGACCCAAACCCTGTCCACCCATTCTGCCTCTTCCACCGCTACGACCGAGCCCTCTTCCAGTTCCAGGACCCTGGCCTAACGGTCCTGTTCCATCTCCTCTTGGCATAAGTATCACTCCTTTCCAGAAAATTAAAAAACTTTATTAAACAGAATCAACCATAAGCAGTTATAATAATCAGTAATTATTACACTCAGTCATGATCACACTCGGTTTTTTCAATACCATATCCTTTACCCAGGCCAGGCTGACAAATACTTTCTCCCCCTTCCAAGGAACCGTCAATTATTTTACTTATAACTTCTTCAACTTTCCCCTCAACGCCAAGAATAGCTTCAATACCAGCCTGACTGAAAAGTTCTTTGGCTCTCATTCCCATCCCTCCGGCTACTATGCAGCCGACTCCAATCTCATTCAGATACTGAGGCAGGTAACCAGGATAGTGGCCGGGATTTTCTATAACTTTCCTACCCATCAATTTATTATTTTCAACCTCTATAATAGTAAATTGTGGGCACCTCCCAAAATGAGGTGAGACTTTACTCCCGTCTGTTGAAACAGCAATTTTCATGCTTTGAACTCCTTCGGTTTAAAATAATATTTCATATTTTCATTAATACTATACTCTATTTCACCATCACGTTGCAATTTATCAACAATTTTAATTACTTCATTCAGATTAAATCCCAATGATGAGGATATATCTTTTATGCTGACCGGTCTTCTTTTAATTAACTCAATTATTTCCTTTTCTATCTCCGCCAACTTCCGGTCATATTTCTTATAATCAACCTTTCCTATTATCTGAACATTACTTCCTATAATATCTTTTATTTCTTTCAATCTTTCTTGGCTAGGTAATTTTATAAAACTTCCACCTGAATGCCTGACTGCAGTATTTAAATGAACCCTCTTAACACCCTCTCCTAAATCTTCTATTATGTGTTTAAACATATATGCTGAATCCGGACCATCATTTATACCCTCAAGGATCATTATCTCCATCCATACATCTCCACTAAAATTATTTAGCAGTTTTTTTAAACCCGATATATTTTTATTAAAGTTAACTCCCCTACAGGGACGATTTATTTTCTTTAGCAATCTGTCGTCAGGCGCATCCAGAGACACTTTTATCAAATCTGCTCCTTTTATACTGTTGACAACATCATCAAACCCAAGAGTACCGCCACTTGTAAGTACCGCTACAGGGATATTAGAACTTGCTTTTACAATATTTATAAGTTTGCCGATATCGCTATTCAGGGTTGGTTCACCTGAACCTGAAAAAGTAATATAGTTAAGATAGGAGCAATTTTTTATCTTTTCCTTAAGATCATTTTCAAAATCTTTAAAATCAATATCTATATATCTTTTTCTCTCCAAAGTCTTATTTGTAGTCCTTCCAAGCTGGCAATATATACAGTCATATACACATACTTTAAAAGGAACTAAATCAATACCCAGAGAGTAACCGAACCTTCTTGATAATACAGGCCCATAAAACAAACAGGTCTCCTCTAACATAAACTTATAATTTTATTAGATATATAATTGAATGCTTCACTAACAGGTGTCCCATTCTTGTAATTCTCTAAATACAACTTTCCTTCGTCACTTAAATTCATTAGTTGCTTATCATATGGAATTCTTCCCAGAAACTCAACATTCATCTCCAGAGCAATCTTCTGTCCACCACCAGTTTTAAAAATATCAATTCTCTCCCCGCAGTGAGGACAAATAAATCCAGACATATTCTCTATTACACCTATAAATGGCAACTTTAACTGCTGCGCAAACCTTATACTTTTCCTGGCATCCAGGGTAGCTAAATTTTGTGGAGTGGTAATCACAATCCCACCGTTAAGATTGGGCATAAGTTGGGCTATACTTAAAGGCTCATCACCAGTGCCGGGAGGAGAATCAATAATCATATAATCAAGTATACCCCAGTTAACATCACTTAGAAATTGCCTTATTAACTTCATTTTTAAAGGTCCTCTCCAGATAACTGGATTGTCCTCGCTCTCTAGCATAGAAGCAGTACTAATTACCTTCATATTTGAGAAGGCTTTAATTGGTTCTATTTTTTTGTTTGTGCTGGTTAGCTTTTCTTTTTCCAGGCCCAAAATCTTTATCACATCAGGTCCATGTATATCTATATCGAGAAGTCCGACCTTATAGCCTTTAGACATAATACGATAAGCCAAGTTTACAGCAACAGTGGTTTTTCCTACACCGCCCTTTCCACTAAAAACCATAAATTTATTTTTTACCCCGGACATATTTTCGGTAATTTCTTCATCTCTTATTACATCATTCAATTAAACACCTCTCAACCAATTTTTAAAGGAAGGATAGAAACATCCCTAAGGCAAGGCACTCTAATCTTTAAGGTAATTACTCTATCCTTCCTTTTTTATAACTTCATTTTCTTATTTTGTTTTTTGCTCTTTAGATAATTCATCCAATCTTGCCTTTATCTCATCCAACTCCTTTTGTAAAGCCTCAGACTGAGTTTTTAATATCTCTTTTTCCTGTTCAGGCTCTAAATCAGAAGTGAATGGATATCCAGCCATACCACCCCAGGCAGGGTAACCCATGTTATATCTAGTCCATCCAGGAAGGCCTGTGGCATAATACCAATTTCTATACCCTCTTCCCCTACCAAATCCACCTACAAAGGCTTTCCCAAAACCACCGTATCTTCCTCCATAGGGGTTCATATATCCGGGTACAGAATAACCAGCACAATATCCAGCAGCCCTTCCGGTCATTGGACCCATTCCAGCAGGTCCTGTTCCATCTCCTCTTGGCATTTATATTACCTCCTTTACATCATAATTTTCCCAAAACCACAAACAAATACTGTTTTAAAATCCTCTTCCTCTCCTGCTCATACCTCTACCCCGGCTGATCCTTGAGAATCTTCCATAACCTCTACCACCACCAGTCAATGGTCCCTGCCCCAACGGGCCTGTCCCATCAAAACCTGGCACAACTTCACCTCCTCTAATTTATATTATGAACATAAACCCAAAACCATTATAATGAACATACACCCATAAGTCAAGAATTTTTGTTTATCTCTGCAATTCAGACAGTAATGGTCCGAAAGTAGACCCAGAGACCAGGTAATCAGTACTTTTTATGATATTAGGGCAAGCAAAACCAGGCTACCACAAAATATTTTAACAAATCTTGGAAAAAATAGCAGAAAGTAGGGAAAAAAGGGGTAGGTTATCTATGGAACTTGGGTTAAAATTATTAAAAAATTGGGAAAAAGATAACAGTATTTTCCTAATAAGCATGGCTTAAGGAGGTCCCTTATTCCAAGTTTTAATTTTTTTGGTTAGCCTTTTTTTGGCATCAGCTTTAAGTTTCATTAAAATAAAACTATACTCATCTAAATCAAACACACCATAATTAAAACCACTATAAAGTATTACCACACACTCTCCTGCTCTTTCCTTTTTTGTAATGGTAGATATGGTTTTTTTAGCAAGTTCTGCCATATCTGCTCTTACTAGATACAGCTGCATAAGTGAGTAAGTTATAAGCTTAAAGATAATCTGGGTTACTACCAGGGAAAAGCTGGGTGAGGTAAATTTGGTAAGGTCCCAGAAACCTTTAAGCTGACGGTGGCGCTCCTCTATCTTGGTCCTCTTCTTGTAAAGGTCAAATGCTTCAGAGGGGTATTTGTATTTTTTGCTGTGGGCCAAAACAAAGTAGCCGGTCTCTCCACTCTCATAGTCAGTTTCTCTTTTTATAGATACATGAAGCGGACATGATAAGCTTTCCCATGAGGAAAGGTTAAAAAAGGTAGTAACCTCTTCTTTTCTTTTTGTAAATCCGTTTCTGTCCTGTTCAAGACGGTAGAGTTTCCATTCTGTATTTTTTAATCTAGTAAGTCCGAGGGCGTCATCGTATACAGCCATACTCTTTTTTAGAGGAATTACCCAGTTTATCCTGTAGTCTTTTTTGTAGTGGGTAAGAGTAGGTCCGTCTACATAGCCCCTGTCCATTAGAAGGGTATCAATATATCCCCCACTTTCTATAAATCTATCTACTAAATCTCTTCCCTCATTTAGACCATATACGTTTCCAGGGTCAATT
>Ga0116202_10000615_pt1 | contig 19967 bp, 19 predicted proteins | sample LakKivw325mmetaG_FD_94479 | JGI IMG/M metagenome (GOLD analysis project Ga0116202, IMG submission 94479) | Anoxic lake water microbial communities from Lake Kivu, Rwanda to study Microbial Dark Matter (Phase II) - Lake Kivu water 325m metaG | ecosystem: Environmental > Aquatic > Freshwater >... | reverse complement strand
GAAAAAATTTCTTTCCGAATTAAATAAGTGGGCAATAAAAGCAAAATCAAATACAGACCCCAACGGGATTTGATTAAAGACGCTATAAAGATGATAGCCAGGAAGAATATAAAATAGAGCATATCTAGATGAATCCTAATATCTAATGACTAATGTCTAATTTTGTGGATGTTTGATATTTAAATTCACAAACCACTGACTCTGAATTACCATTGCTAAAAATAGCCAAATAATCTCCATAAAAAATGGATACAAAAGACTGTTTACAAACTGGGAGTGAATTAACATTGCAGACAGGGCCCCTAACATTCCTAATCCTAAAGAAGAGCCTAAATCACTGCTGCCACAGCGGAAGGCTTGCCAACTCACTCGAAACATTACACCCCAAATCCATAAATAAGCCAAAAATCCAAAAATTCCAGTGGTAACTAGAATTGTTAAAAAAGAAGAATCACTGCCAAAGTCAGAATGGCTTGCCTCGGACCCAATCTTGCCATATTCCAACTGAACATATTTAAAAGTATTAAAACCCACACCCAAGAGAAGATGCTCACGGGCAATCTCCCAAGTGGCCAGCCAAGAGCGGATTCTCGCTTCTGCAGTGACATCAATCTTTGTTGCGCCAGCTAATCTTGTTTGTAAACGATCGGAAACACCAATTAAAATGAGAAGAACAAGAAGACCTGCTAATAATAGTCTTTTAGACTTCAAAATACCTAGAACAAAAAGTAATACTAAAAAAGCAAAAAAGGCACTGCGTGAATAGGTAAGGATTAAAGCGGCAAATAAAACTAGTCCTAAAATTGCTAAGAATAATTTGTATTTGCGGTCTTTGGTATACAAGAAAAAACTCATTACAAAACTCAAAATAAAAACAAAAAATCCGCCTATAAAATTGGGGTCAAACCAAGTAGAAAGCAGGCGCTTTACGTGAGGATCCCAACCCGCACGGGAGGCCATCCCGGAAAAGTCAGGAATAAAAACATATTGTAGAAATCCCAAAACAGCTAAGACAAAAGAGCAAATAAAGACCAAGGTGACATATTTTTTAATACTTTTTGAGCCTCTTATTATGTCCAAAATAACATAGAAGAACAAAATATATTCTAAAAATCGCAGATAATAAAAACTAGAAACTAAAGTCTCACTGCAAGTCAAGTTACGGACACCCCAGATTAAGGAAACCAAAGCTATGCCCAAAAAAATAAGGATGGGGATATTGAGAGGTGTGGATTGGATTTGAAACTTTCGCCCTACTAATTTTCCAAAAATCCAAATTAAGACCATTGCGGGAATAATCACATCATTAGGTAAGAAAAAACTCTCTGTTCCAGGGATGGGAATACGCACTAATTGACCCAAGATCAAAGCAAAAACCACTAAGATTAAGCCCGCTTTCAGATCTAAAAAGATAAGAAGGCCTAAAAGTAGGCCAAGACATACGAGGAGACCCACTAAGAAATTTTGAACAATTAGAAAAGCAATGGCTATGGCCATTAAAAGAATAAATGTAATTTTTAAAAAATGTTTTAACACAGAATAATTTTCAATTTACAATTTTCAATTTTCAACCCGCCTGCCATCGCCTGTCGGCGAAGCCACTGGCGGGCAGGTCAAGTTCCAAATTCCAATTTTCAAACTGCGCAGAAAATATTTTGTTTGGAATTTGGTGCTTGGAATTTCATTGAAAATTGGTGCTTGAAAATTGAAAATTAGAAATTTACCCCCCATATTTGATAGAAGTGATAATTTTTAAAATTTCCCTCGCCGTCTTCTCCCAGCTAAACTTTTTAGCCTGAATAAGTCCTAATCTTGCTAATTTAACCCTTAACATATCATCGGTCAAGAGCGTGTTTAATGCATTGGTAATTTCTGGAATACTCCTTGGATTAATTAGCAGGGCTGCTTTACCCACAACTTCAGGTAGAGAAGATATATTGCTTGTAATTATAGGGGTACCACAAGTCATTGCTTCTAGCGGAGGCAAGCCAAAACCTTCATATAGAGAAGGATAGACGAAAACAGTGGCTAAATGATAAAGGCTAGGGAGATCTTTCTGATCTACATAACCCAAAAAGCGCACGTGTTTCTCAAGATTTAATTGCTGGACCCTCTGGAAAATCCCTTCATAATGCCAGCCCTTTTTACCTACAATCACTAGGTTATATGCCTTTTTTAAAGACAACTTTTGGTAAGCCTCTATCAAACGGATTAGATTCTTTCTTGGTTCTAAGGTGCCCACACAAAAAATGAACTGGCAAGGTAAATTGTATTTTTTCCTCATTGCGGCTAAAAGAGAAGGGGAAATTTTTTGATGATATTGATCTGCGGCTAAATAAATAACTTCTATTTTGGAAGAGGGAAGGGAAAATAATCTTTTTAGATCTCTTTTAGTGGCACGAGAAATTGCAATCACTTTTCTACTTTGTTTTATCGCCCTTTTTAAAAAATATTTCTCCAAAAAAACTGCTTTAGAATTATGCTGCCGAGGGAATAAAAAAACCACTAAATCAGGAATCAACACAATAGAGTTTTTCACCCCTAAAGCAGAAATAATATAGCTAACTGGCGCTAAATAAACATCGGGTTTTAAAATCCATTTTAAATCCAACCAAACAAAAAGGTGCCAGAGAATAGAGGGTAACCTTAGTCTTTTTATGTGGAAATTGGCGCCAAAATGGTAAGGGATTCCTCTTTGGGTGTATAAAAAATATTGATTTTTAGAATCAATTTTAGCTAAATGTCTTAATATTTGATAACTATATTCTCCCTTACCTGTCCGCGCTCCTAAAATGGCACGGCTATCAATCGCAATACGCATAGTTTATAATTGAGGTCACGGGCATCTTGCCCGTGACCCACTAACTTCGGGCAGGATGCCCGAAGTCCTCAGGACGTTAAACATCCTCGGTGGAAAGGTGAATTTTGAATTTGAGATCCTACTACTTCTTACTTATTACTTTTCTATAATGCGCAAAACCCTTAATTTTTCCTCGTATCCGCTGCCAATATTCTCGCTGCACTAAAGCCGCTAGACCATAAATAAAAATTTGCCAGGCTTGATAAATAAAAAAGCCAAGAAAAGTGAAAAGATTCTGAAAAGCAATGTTTTTTAGGCCAAAATAAACCTCATTAGCTCTCGTATTTTGAATTGCATCCTGACGTGTTAGACGGCCTTTTGGGGAGCGATAATGTATAACCTCTGCTCTGCCATTATAAAAAATCCTGCCTCCTTTTTTCTTAATCCGAAAGCAGAGATCTGGCTCTTCTAGACTTGGCCCTGGCAGAAAATTTTCCTCAAATCCTCCTATTCTTTGAAAAATTAATGTGCGCACTGCAAGATTACCCGCGCCACCCCAATCGCAAAAACCTTGGCTGGAAGTATTAAGATGCGCGTCTACACGACCATTAAAATAAATCGTGCCTCCCACCTTTTTGTGAAATAATAAATAAAAAGGGTAAAAAGGTAGATTTAAAATAAAATCGGAGAATGAGCCTTGTTTATCTTGCGGATATTTTTCTACGATTCTGCCTACTACAACTTTTATCTTTTTATCCTGAAAAGACTTCGCAATTTCTGCAAGCCAAAGGCGAGAAGGGACACAATCATCATCCAAAAAAGCTAATACTTGCCCTTGGGCTAACTTTACTCCTTCATTCTTTGCTCGCCCCGAGCCAATCTTTCCCTTGGTTGTAACTACCTTAATATCTTTGAGTTTATCAGATATGTTTTCACCGCTATCATTAACAACAATAATTTCTTTAGGTTTTAAAGTTTGTCGCCTCAAGCCTTCCAAGCATAAAGCAAGTTCAGATATCCTGCCGCAAGTCGGAATAATAACCGAGATTTGCATTATTTTTTAATCGTCAAAAATTCTTTAAGAATATCTTTAGGCAATCCGCCAATTAAATACAGAACTGTTAAATAAAGTGCCATTCCGGCAATAAATCGCAAAATAAAATTTAAACCTGGAAACACAATAAAAAATAAGATAAGAACCACTCCGGCGATGATACTACGTAAAAAGATTCCTTTCTGCCAGGGTAAATAATAAGCACGTCTGACTAGGGAAAAACTCCAAATTAAGATTAAAAGCTCCACTAAAATTGTAGTCACTGCTGCACCAGTATAAGAATAAAAAGGAATCAAAATTAAGTCCAAAGTAACGGCAAAAATTGCGCCTACTAGGTATCCCCAAATCATTTTTTTCTGCTGATCTAATGCCACAATAAGATGGGAAGGTAGGCTAGAGAAAAAGATAATACCAATGGCTATGCTTAAGATACGTAGGACCCCTATTGAGGGATCAAAATTATAACCAGAAACGATATGGATGATTTCGGGGGCAAAGAAAAAAGTACAGATTACGAGCGGTACTGTCCATAAAATCAAGAAGTCAACACTTTTTTGGAAGATGCGGCGAAAGCGATCAGGGTCAGTATTCCGGTATAAAGCAAATTGGGGCAAAACCAAACTGCAGAAAAGGATCGGAAAAGCAATCAAGAGCTCCAAGATTTTGTAAGCGGCGCCATAAATGCCAACATCGGCTTCGGGTTTTAAAAGAGATAAGATAATGGTATCAAATTTAAAATAGATTAAATTTAAAACCATAGAAAGGGTGAGGGGCCAAGAACGGTGGAAAATATATTTCCAAACCTTCCAATTTGTCTGAAAACGAATTTTGGCATAGGGAAGGGTAAATAAATAAACTAAAAGTGACTGCACAAGATTGCCCCAAGCAATCGCCCAAACAGTAGAAAGTAGTCCCTTTGCCCTCCAAACCGCCCATAAAACTAATCCGAGGGTCAAAATGCGACCTAAAATTTCTGCCAAAACTAGCTTCAAAGTTTTGAATTCCCGAAAAAATAAACCATCAAAAACATGGCGAAAAGAAAGGAGAAAAAAAGCAAAACAGTTTACAGCAATGGCTTGTTTCACGAGTGCAGGGTAAGGCATTAAAAAACCAGCCAAGGCTCCCACCCCCAAAATAGCAGCAGAGGTAAATATTCTTAGAGAAAAGGCATTAGAGAGAAATTTGTTCAAATTTAAATTCTTCCTGCCGATTTCATTGGTAACCACTAAAGAAATGCCCATACCAGCAATTGTGGAAAAGAAACTGGAAAAAGCCATAGCAGTGGTATATTGACCAAATCCTGCGCGACCCAAATAACGCGTTGTAGCGGCAATAACCCCAAAACCAATAAAGGCCGAGAGTACCCGACCCACTGATTGGATTAAAGTATTATAAGCAACTTTACGCGTGAGAGACATCAGAGACGATTAAATCTTTAACAAAAGCTCCCAAATATTACCATATTTTAGCCAAAAAAACAAGAGCAATTTAAATTCTACCAATACTAAAAAAGACCTTGATGGGGTCAGTTATAGGACATTTCATAATCTTTACAAAGCTATCCTTCTGCCACGGCTGCAGGAGATGGCAGAATTTCGGCTTTTTTTTGCCAAATTTTTAAACCCTTTTCGGCAGGCAGGATGCTATCTTGCACGACCACGGCCTCTTTTTTTAAGGCAACTACTTGATCTTTGTGAATAACGAGCTGGCCTTTGAAAAGATTAGAAACCAAACCTGTTTTCACATAATATTTAACGATTTGACCATCCAAATGGTCAAATTCAAAATCCTTAATCTCACCCAAAACTTTGCCGCTCTCGGTTATGGCTTGGTTTCCTAAAATGGCGAATTGTTCTTCATCTAAAGTGGCAACGCGGCCGTCATCCTTAATAGATATAACGCTACGAGGAAAGGTGATAATTCCGCCAGTAGTGAAATTTTTAATATTGAAAAATAAAATACACCTCTCTTGATCCACTCGGATGGCATATATTTTGCCTGTTTGCCTGATAATAAAAAAGCCTGTGATTGCTCCTGCGGCCGACCCTGCAGGGTCGCTAATTTTTTGGTGCAAAATTTTTTGGGCAGATAAAAGCATAGTAAAAAATTTCTAATTGTTCTAATTGCTCTAATTATTCTAAATAAATCCCAATATTAATGACTAAGGAGCAAAATAAAGATAAGTCTAAATTAACTAGTAATTGGGTATTGGGTATTGGACATTATTTAGAAATTAGGTTAATTAAACTTTCTACCCTTCTTTCGGCTTAATTACTACTCTTCTTTCCTCTTGTTCGCCTTCGCTCTCTGTAACTACTTCCTCGCTCCCCGCTAGGGCAAGATGAATAATGCGGCGCTCATAAGCAGGCATTGCTTCTAGAATAAGGGGCTGTTTAGTTTTAGTCACTTGTTTGGCAGAAATTGCGGCAAGCTTTTGAAGATAATTTACCCGATTCTCTCTGTATTTGTTTACATCTAAAATAAAATTCGCTACTTGATCCAACTTACGCCTCACAATCAATCTTAGTAAATGTTGCAATGCGCTTAGATTGGAGCCTCGCTGCCCGATTAAAAGATTAGGATTCTCTTTATTTTCAATACTAACCCAAATAATCTCTTCATTATGCTGATCTACAATTTTTGCTCTCACTTTACCAGAAAGAGACATCTTTTGCAGTAATTCTCCTATACATCCACAAATTGTTTCAATAACCTCCGCATGATTCAACTTCTTGGGAGAAAGATTCCCTGATAATTTTTTTTTCATATTTTTAACATTGAAATAAAAATGGTGAAAAAATATTGATCCACTAACCTACCCAAGAGACACAAAAAATATTAGGAGGCGGTAGAGGATAATTCTTTATTCCTATTTTTTCTTATCACTAGCCACTGCTGAAGAATAGAAAATAAGGTGGTTGCTACCCAATAAAGGGAAAGACCAGCGGGAAAGCCGAGGGCAATAAAAATGGTTAAAATAGGCATAATATAAACCATCTGGTTAGACATATTGGCGGCGATAGCACTAAAATCATTGCTTTTTGCTTGCAAGGGTTTATTTTTTTTCATTAACATCCTGGATTGCCAAAACTGGGTTAAGCCTGCTAAAACAGCTAAATAAACATTCCTTGTTCCCAAGTTCAGAAAGTTTAAGAAATCGGGGTTTAATTGACCTGGATTAGGAATAAAAGAATATAAAAACTTGAGTACATCCGAGTTATTAAGACCATCCCTTAAAACCTGGTAGATAGCAATCAAAACTGGAAATTGAATTAAGAGGGGAAGGCAGGAAGAAAGGGGATTAATTTTATTCTTGCGATAAAATTCCAGGGTGACTCGGCTCAATCCTTCACGATCATTTTTATATTGCTTCTTAAGCTTTTCTAGTTCTGGCTGTAGATCTTGTAAGGCCTTTTGCGATTTCACAGATTTAGCAGACAAAGGATAAAGAATAAATCTTAAAACAATGGTCAGGACAATAATTGCAATGCCTAAATCATGACCTGGAATGAAATCATAAAAAAACACCAGTAAATTAAGAATGGGTTCATAAAGAATAATGCGGAATAAACCACCGAGCATAATGTAGCATTAGGAATAAGGAAGAAGGAAAAAAATAAAATAAAATAAATACAGATATTATTGTACAGGATCGTAACCGCCCCTGCTCCAAGGATGGCAACGGAGAATCCTCCTAAAAGTCAACCATAAACCATGAAGAGCACCGAATTTTTCTATGGATTGATGGCCATATTCAGAACAGGTAGGAGTAAAGCGACAAAAACCATAGGGATGGCGAAAAGCCAGGAGACCATGATCTGGGGAAATGGTCATTTGATATAAACGAATGATTTTTAAAAGGATAAAGCGCATAGATTTCATTGTTCCATTGTTCTATTGTGTAAGGCGTGATCGGATTTAGAGTATAAAAGCCGACCCTTACAAAATAAATTTCTTATCTCTTCTTTAATTTCTTCAAATCCCTTACCAACAATGGGGGGTTGCGCGACGATAACTATATCATAGCCATCTTTTAACTTACCTAAAAAAAACTTGACCGCCTCGCTTAGTCTTCTTTTAATTAAGTTGCGGTCGGTTGCCTTCTGGGCTATTTTTTTAGAAACCACAAATCCGAATCTTACTACACCTCGATCATTTTTAGCGATTTTAGCAGTAAAAAAGACAGATCTTAAGAAATAACCTTTTCGGAAAACGTCATTAAACTCTTTTTCAGCCCCAATACGATGCACTTTAGGTAGCATAATTCTATTTACTCAATCTTTTCCTGCCTTTACGGCGTCTACGAGCTAGTACATTGCGGCCGGAGGAGGTTTGCATTCTTCTCCGAAAACCATGAACTCTCTTTCTTCTTTTCTTTTTGGGTTGATAAGTTCTTTTCATAGGAAAAAATAAATTAAAATCTTTTTTAGATCCTCTTGATAGCAGTGTAACCCATATTACCCCCTAAGTCAAACAACAACAGCCTAACTTAATTTAGATGTTTTAATTTAAATAGTCCACAATTTATTCACATTTTATCAACATTTTATACCATCTTATTCTAATTACAAAACAATCTTATGTAATTGGGGGGTAAAATAAGCCTGTTTTAGTCATTAGTTTACTTGTGGATAAATATATTGTATTATTATATAATTAAAGTCTGGAGGTTTTCCGCAAAAACTTGACTCTTTCTTTTGAAAAAGAGGAGGGCTGAAAATAAAAGCCCCAAAATAAAAACATATGGATAATCAACAAATTTGGCAGAATGTTCTTGGCGAGTTAGAAATTTCTATTAGCAAGGCCAATTTTACCACCTGGTTTACTAATACCGCCCTTGTTTCTTATAAAGAACATCAAATAATTATTAGTGTGCCTAATCTCTTTACCAAAGAATGGCTAGAAAATAAATACCAAAAATTAATTTTGCATGCTTTGATTAATGCTGTGGGTGAACGCATTGAGGAAGTAAAATATGAGGTGAGAAGTCTTAAAACACAAGCTCCATCTCTCCAAGAAAAGTTATCTACAACTAGAGAAGTGTTTGAAGACGATGAAACATCCTCTACTTTCAGAGACACGAATGCTGCTCAAACCACAAATCTTAATCCTCGCTATACCTTTAATAATTTTATTGTTGGGTCAAACAATGAATTAGCCCGTGCTGCTTGTCACGCTGTTGCCTGCAACCCAGGCGAAACTTACAACCCTTTGTTTATTTATGGTGGTGTCGGCCTAGGGAAGACCCATCTACTCCAGGCTGTGGGTAATGAAATTACCAAAAAATTCCGCAATAAAAAAGTGAAATATATTGCCAGTGAAAGATTTACTAATGAACTCGTACACTCTATTCAAAAACACGATGTGAATTACTTTAAAGAACGCTACCGTAACATTGATGTAATGATTATAGACGATATTCAATTCATTGCTGGTAAAGAAAAAACTCAAGAAGAATTTTTCCATATCTTCAATGCTCTTTATGGAGAAAATAAACAAATTGTTATCTCTTCTGATCGTCCGCCTAAGGCCATCCCTGCCCTAGAAGAACGTCTCTCCTCACGCTTTGAGGGAGGGATGATTGCCGATATCACGCCACCAGACCTGGAAACTCGGATTGCTATTTTAAAAAACAAAGTGGAGAAAGCGGGCATTAAACTAGATGATGATGTTTGTAATTATATTGCCACCAACATCCAACGCAACATCCGTGAATTGGAAGGGGCTTTAAACTGTGTAATTGCTCATTATCAACTCCATCACCTTACACTTTCCCTAGAAAATGTTCAAAAAATTCTGAAAAACGTGATTAATGTTCCTCGACCCCACCTTGTTTCTGCTAAAGAAATTATTGATTCGGTTATTCAATTTTACAACCTTAATGTTAAAGATCTCTTGAGTGAATCTCGAAGAAAGGAGATTGCCTATCCCCGACAAATATTAATGTACCTTTTAAGATCTGAAGCTAAAATCTCCTATCCTTCCATTGGCCAGGAACTAGGGGGGCGCGACCACACTACTGTAATTCACGCTTACAAAAAAATTAATGAAGAACTGGCAGAAAACGAGGAATTGCGCCAGGAAATCGAACTGATTAAACAAAGAATTTATAATTGATCTAGGGAATCTTATCTCAATAAATTTGATTCATAAATAAAAGGGGATAAGGTGGGAATAACTAAATAGATAAAGGGTTTATAAACTAGTGAAAACTTAATGGTTATACACAACACAGACTCTTTGCAAAAATTGTGGTTCATTAGTAGCACTATTTATTCATAAGTTATCAGTTCTTCATTCATTATCTATCCCCAACCAAAAATTATTTTTTATCTGAATTACTGGTGCATTTTTTAAAGACATTGTTGAAAATATAAATATTGTTCACAGTATAATAATAACAATAATATTAATAAATATTAAATTTATGAAAATACTTTGTACTCAAGAAAATTTAAACAAGGGATTAGCAACAGTAAGTAAATTAGTAACTTCTAATATTAATTTGCCAATTTTGAATAATATTTTATTAGAAACTAAAAATGGCAGATTAAGGTTGGCAAGTACTAATTTAGAGACAGGGATTAATTATTTTGTAAGAGGTAAAATAATAGCACAAGGAAATGTTACAATTGCTTCTTCTTTAATCACGAATTATGTTAATTCACTTCCGGCAAGTAAAATAACATTAAAAGTGGAAAAAGAAAGTTTGAAGGTGGAAACTGCATCTGATAAAGCAACAATGCGGGGGTTACCTGCTTCAGATTTTCCTTTTCAGTATGCGTTGATTAATAAAATGAAAAAAGGAACGATGTTTTCTATTCAAGAAAAGGATTTGAGGCTTGGGCTTTTAGGGGTTAGTTTTGCAGCCACACAGGATGAGTTGCGGCCCGAGATTGCGGGTGTTCTTTTTAATTTTGGTAAGCAAGATTTAACCCTTGTAGCGACCGACAGCTATCGTTTGGCAGAGAAAGGTATTAAATTTGAACAGGGGAATCCGGAAGACGCACGCGCCATTATTCCCCTGAAAGCAATTCAAGAATTGATTCATATTTTAGAGGATAGTGAGGAGACAGTAAAAATTTTTTTTATGGAAAATCAAGTTCTTTTCCAATTCCGGGAAATTGACTTTACAGCTCGTTTGGTAGAGGGGCAGTATCCTGATTACAAACAGATTATTCCCCAGAGACTATCAAGTAGGGTTAAGGTTAAAACGCGTGATTTTGGTCAAGCAATAAAGCGGGCGAGCTTTTTTACCGCTCGAGAAACTAATGACATTAGAATCAAACTGAACCCTAAAAGTAATGAAATACTAATTTCTGCGGAAAGCACGGGCGTAGGCACTAATGAATCTAGAGTGGAAGCCGAGGTGCAGGGAGAACCTCAAGAAATTGTCTATAACCATCGCTATTTCTTGGAGGGTTTAAATAATCTTCCTTCGGAGGAGACTATTTTCGAAACCAATGGTTCGGATGAGCCTGGGATATTAAGGCCTGCTGATTCTGATAGTTCTTTCCTTTATTTAATTATGCCTATTCGGAATTGAATTTAAGGGTTAGAAGGTAATCTGCTTGTTTTGGGCTTATGCGAGAGGGAATTTGAGTGAAGGGATTGGATAATATAACTTATTCCTAATTCATAATTCCTGATTCCTAATTCCATTTTATGCGCTTGAACCATCTAAAATTAGTTAATTTTCGTAATTATGACGTTTTGGATATAGAAACAGAAAGAAGGGCAATTATTTTAGTTGGTGATAATGCGCAAGGCAAAACTAACTTTCTAGAGGCAATTTATCTTTTAGCAATTACTAAATCTTTTCGTTTAAGAAGTGATTTAGACTTAATTGGTGAGAAGGAGGATTTTAGCCGGATTGAAGCAGAAGGTATGGGTAGGAAACAAGGTTTTAAGATAGAGGTTGTATTAAAAAGATCAAGGAAGCGGGGCAATGCCCAGAAAATAATCAAGCTTAATGGTCAGATGGCGCCTGTGCGTACAATTTTGGGCGCTTTTTTAGCAGTTCTGTTTTGCCCAGAGGATATTAATTTAATTAAAGCGGTCCCGAGTGCTCGTCGTCGGTTTTTAGATATCGTTGCTTGCAAGGTAAGCCCCACTTATTGCGAGACCCTGATGGAATATAATAAAATTCTTAAAAATCGTAACCAAGTTCTGCTACGTATTAATAAAGGTGTGGGGAGTCATGAGGAGCTTATATTCTGGAATACAGAACTTACGCGAAAAGGGAGTTTTATTATTAAGTTCCGCCAAGATATGGCACAAAAATTGGATTCTTTAGCTAAAATTTATTATAACAAGATTGCAAAAGGAGGAGGGGAGACTGTTCCTGGAGCAGAGTTAAGTTTACATTATTTACCCTCTTTTCATATTTCCCCCAAATTAGATGAAGAGGCGATCAATTTAAGATTTCGCGGTGAACTTTTGAAAAAAGAAGAGATGGAAATTAGCCGTCAGCAGACTTTATCTGGCCCACATCGAGATGATTTTAGTTTTATCCTGGGTCGGAAGAATATTGTTTTTGAGGGTTCGCGAGGTGAATTTCGGAGTGCCATTCTATCTTTGAAATTATCAGAATTAGATTTTTTAGAAGAAGGTTTAGAAGAAAGGCCAGTTCTGCTTTTGGATGATGTATTTTCTGAATTGGATGGAGACAGAAAAAAACATGTGGCAGCACAAGTGAAAAAACAGCAGACTTTTATTGCGACAACTGATATTAAAGAGATTCCTCCTTCCATCTCAAAAGAAGCATTAATCTTAAAAGTGAAAAGAGGCAAAATCACTAAAGCGTAGGGCGTAAAAGATAAGGTATAAAGTAGGGCAAAATAAAATATACAAAGCGAGAGATAATTTATTTTGCATTTTTCGCTTTACGCTTTAAGTTTTTATTTATGTTTATTCCCTTAAAATCTGTTTTGCCTCAATTCGCTAATAAGGTGGGTTTTAACGCAGTAATTGATGAGAAACAGGTTCCTTTGGTTTATCAAAAGGTAGTAGAGGAGATTATTAATCAAAAAGCCGCGAAAGCTTCGCGGGTTTTATTTTTGCGTCACAAAATTTTAACAATAGAAGTGCCTTCGTCGGCTTGGGCTTGTCAATTGCAGTTTTTTCAGCAGGTAATTATAGAGAGGATTAATAAATTATGTGGTAAAGAATTGATAGAAAGGGTTACCTTTCGCGTAAATAATGAGTAATGGTAACGTGTTTAGGAGCTTTATTCATTCATTTTATTTCCACAATTATCTTCGCGCTTTGGGTAGTCTCATTTTCATTGGAAATTAAGAGAGCATAGATTTCGTACTGGCCAGGTAAGGGTTTTTTCTCCCAAGAGAATTTATATTCTTCTCCTTCTGTTGTTGTGGGTTCAAAACTGGAGCCGATAAGGAAAGGTCTTTTGTCGCGAGTGACATCACGGCCGTAAAAGTTCACCTTACGAACACCATTTGGATGAGAAGCAATGGCCTTTAATTCATAAGGGAATGAATTGTCCTGCAAAACAGTTTGTCCCGCGGGTGTGGTTAAGTAGATTATTTGTTCAGTTTTTAGATTAATGGTTAAAGAGTCTTGGGCTGTGTTGCCCATTTTGTCATAAGCAATGACTTTAATGATGTGGAAACCTGGTTCATCATAACTTGCATAATTGGTTTTAAAAGGAGGATTACCGTTTTGAGTATCAAAGAGTTTGTCGTCAAAATAGAATTCCGCTTTATCAAAATCTAAAGGGGCTTCACCATCGGCTTCAATATTAATTTCATTGTCTTCAATTAAGTCATTATTAGTCGGCGAGGTGATGCTAATTGTGGGTTGATTTTTTTCTTCATGGTAATCGCAAGTCTCTGTAGGCACTTTGCCCGTTTCAATCTTTTCTCGTGTTATCCAGTCCTGAATGGGTTTTTCCCAACGTTCATACATAGGATCATTTTCGGGATGTTCGGGAACAGGACCACGGGGATTGTCTTTATCTACATAATAGAGGATAGTATGAATCTCACGAAACGTTTTTTCCACTACTTGGTCAGGGCGGCAGCAGGTTTCATTAAGGATTTGACCATTTACCTCGCATACTCGTGCTGTAGTTTCATTATATTTGCCGTGGAGTACCATTTTATCTAATTGATATTTATCATAAGGGATGAATTTTTCAGAGGGGGTACCTTCTAAGGCTTTTTTCATAAAAGCTTGCCAGAGCGGGGCAGCCACTTCTGATCCGTCGGCGTGGCGCATTTCACTGTTATCATTATTACCCACCCAAACTCCGGCTACGAGCGATGGCGTATAACCTACTGTCCAAGCATCGCGGTAATCTTGAGTTGTGCCTGTTTTTGCAGCTACTGGTCTTGTACCCAAGTTTAGATAATTACGGCTACCAAAGATCATTGCACGAGCATTGTTGTCAGAAAGAACACTGTTAATTTGTCTAGCTACTTGTTCAGGGAGAACTCTTTTCCCTTCTTCTTGTTGCCATTCCTCAAGGACTTTACCATCTTTGTCTTCTATTTTGAGAATTGCTGTTTTTTCTTGACGGATGCCATCATTTGCAAAAACACCATAGGCAGGCACAAAATCAATTAGTTTTACTTCACCACCACCCAAAACCAGCGAGAGTCCGAACCGTGACCGTTCCTCAAGGGTAGTAATGCCCATTTGATGGGCAAGATCAATGGTTTCATCAATACCGGCTAAATATAGAGTTTTTACAGCTGGGATATTAAGAGAATTAGCAAGAGCCGTCCGCATCGTGACCGGTCCGTGCTCTTTGCCATCATAATTTTTGGGGATATATTCCTTGCCTCCTTGGAGGCCGAAATTAGTTGTGAGGTCAAAAAGCAGAGTGTCAGGGGTATAGCCTTTTTGAAAGGCACGGGCGTAAGCAAAAGGTTTAAAAGAAGAGCCTGGCTGGCGAGGGCGGAGGGTGACATTCACATTACCATCATTTTGAAGATCAAAATAATCGCGTGAGCCGACCATTGCTAAGATCTGTCCTGTCTTAGGGTCAGAGGCGAGAAGAGCGGCATTACGAGCATTAAATTTTTGGGGGTAATCACGGGTCTTTTCATACAGCAGATCTTCAGCTATCTTTTGCTTATCATAATCGAGGGTGGTATATACTTTTAAACCTCCTCTTTCAATGAAATCTTCGCCATATTTATCGGCAAGGATTTCTTTAATATATAATACAAAATGGGGAGCGATCATCCCTTCTCTATTTTCTGCATAGTGTAATTCTTCTTGTTTGGCGTTATTTGCTTCCTCGGGTGTAATATAGCCTAGGGCGGCCATGCGATCCAAAATATAGTCTCGACGGGCAACTAGGGCTTCTGGATGGGAGCCAAAAGGCGAGTAGTAAGTAGTGGCACGGGGGAGGGAGGCGAGGGTGGCAGCTTCGGCCAGTGTTAAATCAGAAGCTTTTTTGTTAAAAAAGGTTTGGCTTGCTGATTCTATGCCGTAAGCGTTAGAACCATAAGGAATTTCATTTAAATACATCTCTAGAATTTGATCTTTAGAGAATCGTCTTTCTAACTCCAGAGATAGGATGAGCTCCTTAAATTTGCGGGAAAAGGTGCGCTCGGGAGTTAAAATAGAGTTTTTTACAAATTGCTGGGTAATAGTCGAGCCACCTTGATGTACTCCGCCACCTTTTAAATCAGACCAGGCAGCCCTTAGGATAGAACGAAAATCTACGCCTTTATGATTATAGAAATCATCATCTTCTGCGGCAACCGTGGCTTTGATTAAATAGTTAGAAATTTGAGAAAGAGGCACCACAGTGCGTTTTTCCTCGCCGTGGATTTCATACAAAAGATGTTCTCCGGTGCGGTCGTAGATTTTAGTGCTTTCGGTCATTTGACGTTCTGCTAGTTTTTCTGGATCAGGTAGATCTTTGGCAAAATAGGCAAAAACCGAGATAGCACTAATAATCAGGGCAAAGATTCCTAATAAAAACAAGGCGAGAACAATTTTTATTACCCTTTTTATTCGTCTTTTTCTTTTCATTTTGAGTTCTTCGCGGCTGATTATTAAATCCCCCTGTTTGTAATGTCTATAACCTATTTTTTTACCTTTAGACAAGGGTTTGCGGTTGTTTTGCGGATTTTTTAACATAGATAGTTTAATTCTATGAGATTTGAGAAGAAGTGTCAAAAGGGAATCAGGAATAAGGAATAAGGAATAAGGAATAAGGAGTTTTTGACTGTTTATAGGGAAGAAGTTATAATAGAGACATATTATTAATAAATTTTTTATTATAATGAGTAAAGATAAATTAGAAAAAATAGTTAATTCCATTAATGAAAAGCTTGCTTTGCATGGCGGGGGAGTGGAGCTTGTTGCTTGGGATGAGGAAAAAAAGATACTGAAGTTAAGATTGCAAGGCGCTTGTAGCCATTGTCCAATGGCACAAATGACTAGCGAGAATTTTATTAAGAAGGAATTATTAAAAGAGGTACCGGAGCTTAAAGAGATTGAGGTGGTGGGGTAATAATTTTTAATTTTTGATTTTTAATTTTTAACTAATTTTTATTGAATTAGCGAATTATTTAGGAACGTAAGTATTAAAAATGTCAGTGAGGTTACCCTGTTTTTAGCAGGGTATTAAGATTTTATGGCTAAAGTTACTATAGATAAGCAAAAAATAAATGAGATCTTGAGCCGGGGCGTTGCCGAGGTTATTGATAACGAACATCTTCGGCTAAAAATGCTGAAAGGTGAGAGATTGCGGGTAAAGTTAGGTATTGATCCGACCAGTCCTAATATTCATTTGGGTCGCACAATTCCACTTTTGAAATTACGTGATTTTCAAGATTTGGGTCATCAAGTTGTTCTTATTATTGGCGACTTTACAGGTTTGATCGGCGATACAAGTGATAAAGCAAGTGAACGGCCAATGCTTTCGCGGGATGAGATTGAAAAGAATATGGAAACTTATTTAGAGCAGGCAGAGAAGATTTTAGATACAAAAAAATTTGAATTGCGTCACAATTCTGAATGGCTTGGCAAATTAAATTATCAGGAAATTGGAGAGCAAGCCGATGTTTTTTCTGTGGCTGAATTTATAGGTCGCGAGAATATTAGAAAACGTTTAGATGAAGGAAAAAGAGTTTCCCTGCGTGAGGTTCTGTATCCTTTAATGCAGGGATATGATTCTGTGGCCATAAAGGCTGATGTGGAATTAGGGGGTACGGATCAACGTTTTAATCTTTTGGCGGGAAGAAAATTGCAAGAACATTTTGGGGAAGCACCACAAGATATTTTAATGAATGATTTAATTGCAGGCTTGGATGGCCGTAAAATGAGTTCTTCTTGGGGCAATGTTATTAACATTACGGATCCGCCAGAAGAGATGTTTGGCAAGGTAATGAGTATGAGTGATGATTTGATTATTCCTTATTTTATCTATTGTACGAGGGTGCCTATCTTGCGGCTCGAAGAGATAAAAAAAGCCCTAAAACAAGGCAAAAACCCGAGAGAGGCAAAGGAAGAATTAGCTTACGAAATTACTCAAATGTATTGGGAGAAAGAAGGGGCAGAGAAAGGTCAAGAGTATTTTGATCTTGTATTCCGTAAAAGTAAAATTCCTAAAAATATTCCTGAAGTTGTGATTTCAGAAAAAAAAATAAATATTTTAAATTTATTGGTAAAAACTAAATCTTGTCCTTCTAAAAGTGGAGCGCGGAAAATGGTAGAGCAGGGGGCAGTAAAGATTAACCAAGAAATTATACTTGACTGGAAATCTGTGATATCAGAATTGAACAATAAAATTGTTCAGGTAGGGAAGAGGAAATTTTGCAGAATAAAAAGTAAATAGAAAACATTTTCAGATTTCGGTTTGCTTGATTATAATTTGTGTTTGGTATATAATATATACAAAATATATATATATTATGAACAATATGGTTATCAAAATATACCCAAGGAAACTCCTACCCGCTATTGAAAAGGCCCTTCCCATTCCAGAAATTATTGTTATTCATGGGGCTAGGCAAACTGGTAAAACCACTTTAATGGGGTTAATCAGCGATAAATTAAAGATGGATAATGACCAAAAAAATATTATCCAATTTGATTTGGAAGATTTTGAATTGACTGAGCTTTGCAACCGCGGCGTGCCGGCGGTAATAGAATATCTCCAAGCAAGGAATTGCGATTTTAAAAGAAAAATTTATTTATTGATTGACGAAATTCAATATTTAGAAAATCCCTCCTCTTTTTTGAAATTTTTTTTTGACCATTGGAGAGGTAAAATTAAATTGATTGTTTCTGGCTCTTCCAGTTTTGCCATCAAATCCAAATTTAAAGAAAGCTTAGTAGGTAGGACTTTGGATTTTGAGTTGTTTGGTTTAGATTTTGATGAGTTTTTAACCTTCAAAGAGTTTTCTCTAGATTTGGATACAAAAGACAAAATTACAATTAAAGAATTAAAAAAGCTATTTCAAGAATTTGTTTTTTATGGCAGCTATCCTCGGATTGTTTTAGAAAAATCCTTTGAAATTAAAGAGCAATTATTAAAACAGATTATTGATACTTATTTAAGAAAGGATATTCGGGATTTAGCTAAAATTAGTGATATCAATAAGTTTAACAAATTATTAAGAATTTTGGCAGGACAGTCAGGATCACTGTTGAATTCTTTAGAATTAGCCAATACTGTGGATTTAGCCAGACCAACCTTAGAAAATTATTTGATGATTTTAGAAAATACTTATGTTATTAAACTGCTTACGCCCTTTGCAGGAAATTTGAGAACCGAGCTAACCAAAATGCCCAAGATTTATTTTGAAGACCTGGGCCTAAAGCATATTTTAGAAAAAGGCATGTTCCCTACGGTTATAAGGGGCAATGATTTGGAAACAGCTTGTTTTTCGTTATTAAGAAAAAATCACAAGGATGAAAATCTTCATTTTTGGCGCACGGTCAATAAAGAGGAGATTGATTTTGTTTTGGAAGAACCCCAGAAGCTTCTAGCTTATGAGGTTAAAATAAATGGCCGTAATAAAGACAGATTACTTTTAAATAAGTTTAAAAAGATTTATCCCCAAGCAAGAACATATTTGGTCGGCTTTGGTTTTATTGACCAGAAGATCATGCGAGGTTTAGATTTTATTTATCCTTGGCAGATATAATTTTTCTTTTAATGCGGTTTTAAAACCTATAAACAGGTGAACTCCATGGGTAATTTGTTGTTGTAGAAAATATTAAAGGTGGTATAATAATGTAGATACAGAAAAAAATTATGCCGCAAAAATTAAAAAAATTACCAAAAAAGCAAGAAAAGCTTTTTAAAGAAAGCGATGTAGTTATATTATTGAAAAATGTGAATGATAATATTTAATATTCTAAACAGCTAATCTTTCTTTATGCAAAAAATAAAAATCAAAAGCGGTGGGGGGGGGCAGTATTAGGATCTAATTCATTTCTTAAAAAAAAATTATCATTAAAACGAAAATTGAGGAGATTCTCTTGGGATAATAAGAGGTCTCCTGTTTTTAGTTTTGTTTTTAAAAGACTCTTTTTCGAGTCCCCTAAAGTCGCAGGAGGAGGGTTTTTAGGGAATCCTCAATTAAAACGACTTTTTACTGTATTTCTGTTTTTAGGCGCGAGTATAATTGTACTTTTGATTCTAGGCGCTTCTGTCAAAGCAGGCAGTTTGAATCCTTCAGCTAGCCCGACCGCTTCGGGATATACATTAACAGATATTTACAATCGTTTAACCACTAATGCCACGGCAACCGAAGCGAATCATCTTTTCGCGCCCACAGCCAGTCCAGCAAGCTCGTTATACACTTTAAAGCAAATTTATGATGCGATTCCGACAATAGATGCTAGCAAGGTAAGGTTAAGCACAAGTTATCTTGGCGTGACCGGAACCTTAACTCCTGACGGTGGCACAGCTTCCACAGCTGACCTTTTTAATGGCAAAACAGCGCAATTAACTGCTGACTGGAATTTAGACATCGGCACTCTAAATTTAGCTTGCAATACTGCCACTTTTAATGGCACAGCTAATTTAGTGGCAGATACTTATGATGGCGCGGGCAATGGCACTAACCGTTGGTGTATGACTGATTCCGGAGATGCAAGCGCTACACAAATTCTTTCCGG
>Ga0116202_10000613_pt1 | contig 20034 bp, 20 predicted proteins | sample LakKivw325mmetaG_FD_94479 | JGI IMG/M metagenome (GOLD analysis project Ga0116202, IMG submission 94479) | Anoxic lake water microbial communities from Lake Kivu, Rwanda to study Microbial Dark Matter (Phase II) - Lake Kivu water 325m metaG | ecosystem: Environmental > Aquatic > Freshwater >... | reverse complement strand
GTTATAGACCGGGCATTCCCGCCCGGCCTGGAAATAGCGGTTTTCGTCAAAGACGCCGTAGTTCGGCAGGAATATTTTGTGATATATACTGACCAGCTTGCTATCATAAATCACGGCAGCCGAATTGAAGATATCGTTTTTGGCGTCAACGAAACCCACGATGGCGGCGATTCCTGACGTTTGCTTGATGACCTTCTCCAGGGATTTCAGATTCTCCTCAATAAATTGCGGCTTAAATAGAAGGTCTTCCGGCGGGTAACCGCATATTGCCAGTTCCGGAAAAATAACGAGGTCAACCCCCATGGGACGGACTGAGGCGATGGCGTCCACGATTTTCCGGGTATTGCCGGCGAAATCGCCAACGGTGGTATTGATTTGAGACATGCCGATACGAAGCTTGCGCATATGATTTCCTAAAACCCGGGCGCCATTGTCATTTTAGATAACATACAACAATAACTCAAGTTGACCTTAGGTCAGCCGAGTGATTGTTCATCGACGGCTATGAAATTTATAAGAATATGTTAGTTAATGAGTCTAGTTTTTAACGGTTACTTCGACTACGTTTTGACGGGCTATGGCTACGTCATCCTTACCTTTCCTGGCAAAGACATGCATCAGCCCCATCAATTCATACTGGCCGTTTTCCAGCGCGGTTGTGTCCCACCGGGTCGGAAAGTTCTGCTGTTCGTTGCTGGACTCGCCGATCTTCACCCACGTATCGGTGTTCTTTTTGCGAAAATACCATGGGTTGGTGATGCCGACTATCGGTCCGGATACACCCAGCGCCTGCATTTCCTTATGCAGCAGGTCTTCATCGAACTCTTCCCGAAGCAGTACCGTTCCGGAATAGCTTTTCAGCACCTCCGTGGGCACAATATAATGCGGGCCCCAATTGTAAGACATGACTCACCTCCTTTCTCATTTTATTTTGTTCTTGATTCGCCCTTTTCAATAACAACTCTGGCCGGAGCTGATTTGTTTCACCTCGTTTAAATATCGAAATACATGTAGAACTCGTACGGATGCGGCCTCAATCGAAGCGCATCGACCTCATGGGTCCTCTTATACTCAAGCCATACATCGATTACATCGGGTGTAAATACATCTCCCTTGAGAAGATAGTCGTGGTCCTTTTCCAGCGCGTCTAGAGCTTCTTCCAGAGATGACGGAACGGTCTTTATTTGCGCCGCCTCTTTCGGAGTCAAGTGGTAAGTGTCCTTGTCCAGCGGCTCACCAGGGTCGATCTTATTCTGAATTCCGTCAAGTCCAGCCATTAACATCGCGGCCATGGCTAAATAGCCGTTGCAGGAATTGTCAGGCGGTCTATATTCGAGTCTTTTAGTTCTAGGATTGTCGGTATAGACGGGAATGCGGACACAGGCGCTACGATTCCGGGCGGAGTAAACTAAATTCACCGGAGCTTCGAACCCGGGAACAAGCCGTTTGTAAGAATTGGTGGTAGGGGCTACTATGGCCGATAGCGAAGCCGCGTGTTTTAGCAAACCTCCGGCGTAGTACTTGGCGATCTGGCTGATAAGAGCGTAGCCCTTGGGGTCGAAGAACACATTTTCCTTGCCTTTGAACAAACTTTGATGGACGTGCATGCCGGAGCCGTTGTCCTCGAAGATGGGTTTGGGCATAAATGTGGCTACTTTATTATTTTTCTTGCACATATTCTTGACGATGTATTTATACCACATCATCTGGTCGCCCATTCGGGTAAGCGTCTGAAACTTCATGTCGATTTCGCACTGTCCGGCGGTAGCCACCTCATGGTGGTGAACCTCTATATGAATGCCAGTTTTAATCAAAGTCTGAACGATTTTAGATCTTAAGTCCTGCAGCGAATCATGAGGCGGCACCGGGAAATAGCCTTCTTTGTACCTTGGCTTATATCCCAGGTTGGGATTCTCTTCTTTACCGGTATTCCAGTCCGCCTCTACCGAATCTATATAGTAATAAGCGCAGTGCTGGTTTTGACGGAATCTGATGTCGTCGAAAATGAAGAATTCCATTTCCGGTCCCCAGTAGCTGATTTCGGCTATGCCGGTGGACTTCAGGTAGCTCTCAGCTTTCTGGGCGATAAATCTTGGGTCTCGTGTATACGGTTTTTTGGTTAGCGGGTCTTGAATATCGCATATAAGGCTCAGTGTGGGGACCTCGCAAATAGGGTCTATAACTGCGGAATCCGGGTCCGGGATTAGTAGCATGTCGCTTTCCTGTATGGCCTGGAAGCCGCGAATGCTCGAGCCATCGAAACCAATACCGTCCGCCCAGATGCCCCTGGTAGGATCATCAATCTCAGTCAGTTCACTGACGGGAATGGTGAAGTGTTGCCACAGTCCCGGCAGGTCGTTAAACTTCAGGTCGACGAACTCAATGTAGTTTTTCTTAATAAAGCTGGCAATTTCTTCAGGTTTCATTTTTCTCCTTCATTATTTTATTTTGATTTGACGAGTGCTTCGCTGATATCGTTGGTTCTCACCCGCACGGCGCTTTCCACCGGCAGGACAAATATCATGCCATCACCTACTTTCCCGGTTCTGGCTGACTTACAGATAATATCGACAGCGGTTTTACATTCATCATCACCGCATACGATCTCCATTTTTATTTTCGGCAGGAACTCTACCCTGTATTCGCCCGCTCTCCACTGTAAAGCTATGCCCTTCTGGCGACCCCTGCCGCTGACCTGAGTTATAGTCATGCCAAGGATACCTCTGTCTTCCAGCGCTTGTTTTACGACATCCAGTCTCTCGGGCCGTATGATAGCTTCTATCTTTTTCATCAGGAGACACCTCCATAAGCTCGTTCCCCGTGCTGAGATATATCGAGTCCAACCAATTCTTCCTCCTCATTCACCCGGAGTCCCATGGTGACTTTTAAGATTGCAGCCAGCACCCATGAAATTCCAAAGGCATAAATCGCTATGGCGGCAATGGCTACCAACTGAATAAGAATTTGTTTGAAATTGCCGTCTATTAAGCCGGAGCCCGCCGGATTCACGGCGGCCGTGGCGAAAATACCTGTCGCCAAAAGTCCCCAGGCACCGCCGACTCCGTGGCAGGCAAAGACGTCGAGAGATTCGTCGATTCTATTGGCCTTATTTCGCCACAACATGACATAATATGAGAGTACTGCAGCCACCGCGCCTATAGGAATAGCCGCCCACGGTTGTACAAAACCGGCGGCCGGTGTAATCGCTGCCAGTCCTACAATGGCCCCGGTGGCCGCGCCAAGTACAGATGGTCTTCGATGAATCCAGCCTAGAGCCATCCAGGTAAGAGCTGCCGTGGCGCCCGATGTGTTTGTGGTTACGAATGCACTTGAGGCTAGGCCGCCCGCCGTAACTGCGCTGCCGGCGTTGAAACCGAACCAGCCGAACCAGAGAAGAGCGGCTCCAAGTAAAACGTAAGGTATATTGTTTGGCTCCATGGTCTCCTTCTCTTTAAATCCCAGGCGGGGTCCGAGCACCAGAGCCAGGGCCAAGGCCGATATTCCGGCGTTCACGTGGACTACACCACCGCCGGCGAAATCAAGCGCACCCAGCCTGGCCAGCCAGCCGCCACTGCCCCATACCCAATGGGCCACAGGACAATAGACCACGGTGAGCCATAAGATACCGAGGACCATTAAGGCACCGAATTTAATGCGTTCTACTACGGCGCCGGTCCACAAGGCTACCGTGATTATGGCGAAGGCCGCCTGGAAAATCATAAATGCCAGATGGGGCACGGTGGAGGCGTAGACAGACGAAGGTGCCTGGCCAACACCGGTGAGGCCGACCCAGTCCAGGGCTCCTATGAAGCCGCCCCTGTCCGGACCGAAGCTTATGCTGTAGCCATAAATGATCCAGAGCACCGAAACCAGCGCCAGTATGGCGAAACTCATCATCAAGGTGGACAGGACATTTTTCTTTCTGACCATACCGCCATAGAAAAAAGCGAGGGCGGGTGTCATCAGAATGACCAGCGCTGTAGAAATCAATAACCAGGCAGTGTCACCGGAATTAATCGTCATCCTTAATCCTTCCTATCGAATTAAACGGCGACCTTGTCCTTCTCGATTTCGTGTGATACGTTGCTTTTTCCGTCAACTTTGCCATCCGGGTTCTCAGGCAAATGCTTGCTTCCCTCGTCTCCGACCGGGCCGCGTGAAAGAATTGCCAGTTGCCCCAGGATTCGATGGATGCCCTTAGCTTTAGCTATTTGTGCCAGGTCGTAATACATATTGCCCTCTATCTATAAGGATAGCAGCCAAATGTTTCAGGCACGTTACGACTTTATTACATCCTTGTTACGAACTACACCGCGAGTTTTACAAATGAGCCGATGTTGGCCACCTCTATTACTTCTCACCGTAATCAGATTTTTATTAGCCGAGACCTCCATAGGCTCGTTCACCGTGCTGCGATATATCGAGACCGACTACCTCCTCTTCTTGCTGAACGCGTAGCCCCATAGTGACGTCCAGAATCTTAGCCAGAATCCACGAGACGCCGAAGGCGTAGACCACTACTGTGAGGATAGCAGCCAGCTGAATGAGTACCTGTTTGTAGTTGCCATTCAGCAAGCCGGAGCCAGCCGGATTCACGGCAGCCGTGGCGAAAATACCTGTGGCCAGGGCGCCCCACATGCCGCCTACTCCGTGGCAGGCGAAAACATCCAGCGACTCGTCTATCTTGTTCGCCTTATTCCGCCAGATCATGACATAGTACGAGAGCAAAGCAGCAATAACACCTATGGGAATGGCAGCCCACGGTTGGACGAAACCGGCGGCGGGCGTGATTGCTACCAGGCCCACAACGGCGCCGGTGGCGGCTCCCAGCACTGACGGTCTACGCCCGCTCCATCCCAACATCATCCAGGTAAACGCCGCTGAAGCAGCCGCCGTATTCGTAGTCACGAAAGCGTTGGAAGCCAGACCACCTGCTGTGAGGGCACTGCCGGCGTTGAAGCCGAACCAGCCGAACCAGAGAAGAGCGGCGCCAAGTACGACATAGGGTATATTGTTGGGCTCCATAGTTTCCTTCTCTTTAAATCCCAGACGTGGCCCGAGTACCATAACCAGAGCTAAAGCCGATATTCCCGCGTTTACGTGAACTACGGTGCCGCCGGCGAAATCGAGCGCACCTAACCTGGACAGCCAGCCGCCACTGCCCCATACCCAGTGGGCTACCGGGCAATAGACCAGGGTGAGCCACAGGCCGGCAAAAACCAGAAGCGTGCTGAATTTTATTCTCTCGACGACGGCGCCAGTCCATAGCGCTACCGTGATAATGGCGAAGGCGGCCTGGAAAATCATAAATGCCAGATGGGGTACGGTCGTGGCGTAGATAGACGAAGGTGCCTGGCCAACACCGGTGAGGCCGATCCAGTCCAGGGCTCCTATTATGCCGCCTCTGTCCGGACCGAAGCTTATGCTGTAACCATAGATTACCCAGAGTATTGAGACCAGCGCCAGTATGGCGAAACTCATCATTATAGTTGACAGGACATTTTTCTTTCTGACCATACCGCCATAGAAAAAAGCGAGGGCGGGTGTCATCAGAATGACCATGGCGGTGGAAATCAATATCCATGCAGTATCTCCAGAATTTATTACCATTTGAGTACCTCCAAAACGTGCTTGTTCTTTTTATCGGCCATACTATAAGAATACAGGCCGTATGTTTCGGAGGGGTTACAGCGGTGTTAAAATCTTGTTACAGAATTTTGAGGTGTGTAACCAAGATTAGAAGGATTGAGGAAAGCGGTCACGGGTTTGAGCCTATAGGCTCAAACCCCTCAAATTGAATTAACCGGTGAACTTGTAACCTATGTTTCGGACCGTATCGATAAAAATATGGTCGGCGTCCTGGATCTTGCTTCTAAGTCTTCTGATATGCACGTCAACGGTCCTATCGCCGCCATAGTAGTCATAGCCCCAGACTTCATTCAGCAGAGCATCTCGAGTAAAGACCTTGTTTTTGTGGCGCATTAAAAATTTCAGTAGCTCATATTCTTTGAAAGTCAGTGCCACCGGACGGTCGTTAATAGTCACCTCACATTTGGCGGTGTCGATTACCAGATCGCGGCACCGGGTCGTGTCCTGGCTACCGGCGCCATTAGCCCGGCTGGTGGTTCGCTTTATTCTAGCTGCCAGCTCTGAGAGGTTAAACGGCCTGACGATGAAATCATCAATCTGAAAAGCGGAGTCTATACTATCGAGAGTCCCGCTGGGGAGGAGTGCTATGACTGGCAGATGGACGGCCTCCTTAATTTTAGGGACCTGCTCCGTCTTCAGGTTGTACCATGCTGACGCTGATAGCCCGTTAGCATCTACCAGCAATACGTCAATTACTTCGCGTTTGACTATATCAACTACCATATCCGCACTGTCGGCGGTTAAACAGCGATACCCCATTTGCCGCAGGCCTGAGTCCAGTTCTTCGGTCCCGTTAACGTTATTTTTGAGTATCAGTATCCGGATCATTTCTAACCTCCCGCAGCTGGGAGTCATTAAAGTGCCCAGAAACTCCTTAGCCTGTTGATTTCGATAACGCCGTTTAAGGACTTACAGGCGACTTCGATTCCTTTTTCCGCCACGGCCGCGATGGCATTTAGCCCGCTTGGGAGCGCGAGGCCAACCTTTCCCGGTCTCGTTGGAATATCGCAGATCGGCTCGCTGGCCGTGCCCATCGATATCCAGTGACATATGTTGAGCGCTTTATATTTGTTAAGAACCGCTTCAGTCGCCGGTCTTGATGGCAGTGGGATTTCGTGGAAGCTTGCCAGAATTTTACCTTCACCTATCTTCACCGCCCCGGCGACATTCGTCATCTTGCCTGCTACGAAAATCTGAAAGGGATCCAGAGTACAGCCGCCGTATTCTATTAACTCGACGAAACGAGCCGGTTCGCGATTTCGGATTTGTAATATACCACCGAACCGGGAATCAATCGGTATGCCGGTCTTGAGCAGACAGCCGACAATGGCTGCGCTGCACACGGTAGCCAGTCCAATTTTGTCCTGCGGTATAATTACGTCGCCCAGCCTTTCGCCTCCCGAAGCGACGGCGACCATATTACTGGTACAGAATCCCGAGGCAAAGACATCTCTCATTATGTCCCAGGCTTGAGCGAATTGCCCCTTCGTGAACAGCGATACATCGATGGGAATATTGCCGGTAGGCCCTTCCGTATCAAAAGTTGTGAGGTAGGCCAACAGTTCGATGCGGCTGGATACAACACCGAGCTTGTCATACACCAGGGCACTCTTCAACTCCTCGAGTCCCGGCTCGGTTATAGCCCGGCCATCCCTCTGCCCGATTGCTCGGGTAAGCCCTCGCTCATCCATCATTTTAAGATGATATCTAACTGTCCTCTCGTTGAGGTCTACGCCTTGCTCTCTAAGACGTCGCGAAATGACTCTGCCACCCAGGGGGTTAGAAGAGTCGCTGAGAACTTGCAGAATAGCGCTTATCTTTCTTTTCGTATCATGCGTGTCCTGGCCAATCATCTGTCAACCTCCTCTAGTAGGCGTAAAGCCGACCATAAGGTCTGAGATACAGCGGGAACAACTTCATAAATTTATGTTTCAATATTTTTTTAGCGTCGAAGCCAAAATGGCCGGCAAACTCGCCTACGTACTTCTCTAAGCTCGCGGCATCGTTCTCATCCAGTTCAGATACGCCTATTTCCTTGCCGAGTTGATATTCATTAACGCTGCCTCTTATATATATGACACCGGCATGCATACCGGTACCGATGTAATTAGCCTTGTGGTTTTCGCCCGGCCTCAGATTTAGGCCAAGCAAGATAAGGATACCTCCAGCCATATATTCACCCACGAAGTCCTGAGCTGTCTCACCTATAACCAGTACCGGTTTCTTGTCGCCGTATTCCTTAATGTGTATACCGGCGCGGTAGCCCACGCTCTCTTTGACAAATATCTTGCCACCGCGAGCCGATAAACCTATGACGTCGCCGGCATGACCGTGGACTACTATTTCGCCCTCATTCATAGTGTTGCCGCAGCCGTCCTGGGCATTGCCATGAACCGTAATTTTCGGTCCGTCCATAAAGGCTCCCAGGTCGTTACCCGGGGTGCCAAATATCTCGATCTCAACCGGTGTGTTCAGGTCGGTGCCGATGTATCTCTGACCGTAGACATTGCGCAGTTCGATACGACGGGCACCATTAGACACCGCTTCTCTCAGGCGTAGATTTAGCTCACGAGTAAGCAGATTCTGAGCGTCGATTTTTACTACCGAGTTGCTCTTTTGTCTGGAATTGGTCTGTACCATGTTAGCCTCCCGCCATTCTGACTCCGAGGATATCCAGCTCGGTATCGGTGAGACCGATGCCTCTAAGTGCCAGCCTGTTACCTCGCAAGCTCTCTATAGCATTGATTCCCATTCCGCCGAGTATATCCTTGAGCTCCAAGCTCCAGCCGCGAAGAAGGTTAGCCACACGCCTGGCGCCGATGTCCGGGTTTATTCTCTTGGTCAACGCCAGGTCGCTGGTGCAAATTCCCCAGGCGCATTTTCCGGTATGACACTGCTGACAGCAGGTGCAGCCCAGCGCCATCAGCGCTGCCGTGCCGATATAAACCGCGTCGGCACCAAGGGCTATCGCCTTGGCTACGTCGCCACTGTTTCTTATGCCGCCGGCAATCACTACCGAGGCCTGATTTCTAATTCCTTCCTGTCTTAAGCGGGTATCTAGTGAAGCCAGAGCCATCTCAATGGGGATGCCCACATTGTCGCGGTTAATCTTGGGCGCAGCACCGGTAGAGCCGCGCAAACCATCAAGGACAATAATGTCGGCTCCGGCCCTTACCATACCGCTGGCGATGGCCGCCGAATTATGGACGGCGGCTATTTTCACCGATATTGGTTTCGTATAATTGGTGGCTTCCTTTAAAGCGTATACCAGCTGTGCCAGATCTTCTATGGAATAAATGTCGTGCTGAGGGAAGGGAGATAATGCATCAGTTCCTTTAGGAATCATTCGAGTCATTGCCACATCGGCGCTGACCTTCTCTCCCGGAAGATGTCCTCCCATACCAGGCTTGGCTCCTTGCCCGATTTTAATTTCTACCACAACCCCGGCATCCAAATATCCTGGATGAACTCCGAACCTTCCCGAGGCCACCTGCACTATAGTATTTTTACCGTATTTATATAGCTTTGAATGGAGACCGCCTTCGCCGGTGTTCCAAAGCGTTCCGGCCTCGGTAGCCGCTCTGGCTAAAGACTCTTGAACGTTGATGCTTACCGCTCCATAGGACATAGCAGCAAACATAACGGGTATATCCAGCTTCACCTGCGGCGCCATCTTAGTTTTCAGCTTCATCGTATTAAGGTCTATCTCGAGAGCATCCGGTTTGCGACCAAGATACGTCGTCAGCTCCATAGGCTCTCGCAACGGGTCAATAGATGGGTTGGTTACCTGGCTGGCATTTAATACCAGATGGTCCCAATAGACGCGCTGTCCTTTGTCATTGCCCATACCGGTTAGTAACACACCGCCGGTTTCAGCCTGCTTGATAATGTCCTCGATAGCTTCTGGTCGCCAGTTATAATTTTCTCTGTACTCGAGAGGATTTCTGCGAATGTTTATGGCGCCGGTAGGGCAGAAAACGGCGCAGCGATGGCAGCCCACGCAATTCGCTTCCCGGCTTCTCACCTCGTCATCTTCGGGGTCATAATAGTGCACGTCGAAGCTGCACTGGTTAACGCAGACCTGGCATTGAATACACCGGGTCTGGTCCCGGTCTACTAAAAACTTTGACGGTAAATAGGTCTTCATATTGTTTAAACCTCTCTTTCTACCCTCACCGGTATGCCCCTCCCGCCGAGATAAGCTTTTGCCTGGCTTATGGAATAGGTGCCATAGTGAAAGATGCTGGCAGCCAGGACGGCATCGGCTTTTCCCAGTACCAGCGCTTCGTATAAATGCTCCAGATTACCGGCGCCGCCGCTGGCGATAACCGGTATGGTTACCTTCTCACTGATAGATCGGGTCAATTCTAAATCGTAACCTGCCCGATGGCCGTCTGCATCCCAGCTGGTAAGTAAAACTTCACCGGCGCCGAGACCGGCTGCTTTCTTGACCCAGGCGACAGCGTCGATGCCAGTCGGTTTGCGGCCGCCGTGAGTGCAAATCTCCCATCTAGTGTTATTGATCCCGTTATTCCGCTTGGCGTCGATAGCGATAACGATACACTGTGAGCCGAACTTTTCGGCGCCCTCTCTGATAAGCTCCGGGTTATTAACGGCAGCGGTGTTTATACTTATCTTGTCAGCGCCGGCTTTAAGCATGCGTCTCATATCCTGGATGCTCCGCAGCCCGCCGCCTACGGTCAGCGGTATGAATACCTGTTTTGAAACCCGTTCCACTATATCTACCATAGTATCGCGCCCTTCCGGGGTGGCACCGATGTCCAGAAATACCAGCTCGTCGGCGCCTTCCTTATAATAGAAAGCAGCCATTTCCACGGGGTCTCCGGCATCCCGCAAGTCGGTAAAACTGGTGCCTTTGACCACGCGGCCTTGGGTTACATCCAGACAGGGGATAATTCTTTTGGTTAACATCTTAAATCCATTTTTATAGCTTCTGTTTAGTCCGGGCTGCATTTTCCTGTAGTGAAACGCTACAGAGTTCCAGTGGTTTTACCAGGCTACCTACTATCGGCTCGCCGCCTACGGGAATCCAGGCTTCGTCTAAATCAGGACAAATCAGGCGGATGGCTGCTTCTTCGGAAGACAAGTAAAGCATTTTGTCCTTTATGCCTGCCGTCAGCGGTCGTAGTCTTATCCTGTCGGTAAGCCCTATCATTTCACCCTGGTGAGCGATGATTATGGTGAACGGCCCGTTCATGAGCAGGCTGCCGTACGCCTGACGCAGAGCCCGTAGAAGTTCCTGCTCCTGCGGAGGTCTGCGTTCTATATCGTTCCAGAAGGGTGGAGCCATTATCTCGGCGACTATGTCAATGGGAAGCCCGTGCTTTCTTATCAGCAGGTCGACGGCATAGGCCACCACCTCGGTATCCGTCTGCAGAGTGCACTGATAGCCGAATTGCTCCAGATATCGGCGGTTTATTCCGTATGAAGAGATCTCTCCGTTGTGTACGACCGTCCAGTCAAGTATGTTAAACGGGTGCGCGCCGCCCCACCAGCCGGGAGTATTGGTCGGAAATCTGCCGTGGGCCGTCCACAGGTATCCTTGATATTCCTCAAGACGAAAATATTCGCCTATCTCTTCCGGGTAGCCCACGCCTTTAAATACGCCCATGTTCTTGCCGCTGGAAAAGACAAACGTGTCCTTGATGGCGGTATTGATATCCATAACTCTGGCCACTACGTAATCGTCGTCGGCCTGTCCCTTCGACTCGCGCCGGTTTACTTCAACAAAGTAGCGCCAGACCACGGGCGGCTTTTTTATCGCCGGTGTTTGCCGGGTCGGAATAATGCCGTCGTGGACTACATTGAATTTCTGTTTCAGGAATTCCTCCGTCTCGGTCTTGCCCTCTGCACTGAGATACATGATGTGAAAGGCGTATTTATCAGCGTATTCCGGATAGAGGCCGTAGACGGCAAAACCGCCGCCCAGCCCGTTACCGCGCACATGCATGTTGGCGATAGCCTTAATTATGTCCGTCCCCGAAAAACACTTGCCTGACGTGTCCATCATCCCGAAGATAGAACAGGCGTCTATCACTTTATCGTCGAAATGAGGGTTATTAACTCGAATAATATCTTTCATTTCAAATTCCGCATTAACTTTTATTCACCAGCAGAGGGGCGCTCCCCAGGCGCTCCTGCCACAGGTCTCGCGGCATACATGCCAGTCCGAAGTCCTGGGCAAGCAGTGACTGCTTGAAACCACTGACATCGACCCTATCCCTCATCAGACCGAAAACCATACCCGACTTTTCGATATCTTTAACGAATACCATACCTACAATCAGCCCATCGCTTATAAGAATTTTTTGATAGGTGCCGCCAGCTTCTACGGTCAGTACTTCATAATTGCCATCCGTAGAGTTCACAATTCCGGCAGTGGCTACATCGAAGCCGAAATAGTTCACTGAGTTCATAGCCGTACCGCCGGGATATTCCTTTTTGACACCTGCCATGTTATAGCCGGCCACCCTGCCGCCGATGTAAGCATTCGGCCAGACGGGTGTCAGACGGTTGGCGTCCAAAACGAAATCGTAGGCTTCAGCCACGTCACCACAGGCGTAGACATCTGGATGACTGGTAGCCATATACCGGTCGACCAAGACGCCTCGATTTATTTTTATATCCGTACCTTGCACCAGTTCGGTCCTGGGTAACACACCTATGGCTATAACAACCAGATTGCAGGGAACGGCTTCACCGCTGCCCAGGGTTACGCCTTCCACAGCCTTATCTCCGACGATCTCAGTTACCGTATTATTTACTATCACACTGATGCCGGCTTGGGCGAGCGTTTCCCCGGCCATTGCCGAGGCGCGTTCATCAAGGATGGTATTCAAAACCCTATCCTTCATCTCTACGATGGTCACCTTAATTCCCCGCTTGGTCAGGGCTTCGGTGACGCTGACGCCGATGAGGCCACCGCCGATAACCACAGCCCGATTGTAGTCATTCACGTATTTGTCTATGGCTTTGGCGTCATCGAGCGTTAAAAAGGTAAATACTCCCTTCTTGTTTAAGCCTTTCATCTTGGGGACAATGGGTATGCCGCCTGTAGCCAGCAGCAGCTTCTGCCAGCGGATTTTTTCTCCGCTATCCAGCTCGACGATATGCCCGGGCAGGTCCAGGTTATTTACCTTCTTTCCCAGCACCAGGTTGATGTTATTCCGATCGTAGAAATCAGCCGGTCGGAAAAGCATCTGGTCGACCGTCCGTTCGCAGGCAAGGTACTCTGAAATAAGTGGACGGGAATATGCCGGGTAGGGCTCATCCGAGACGATGGTAATAGGATTTTTCTTATCCGTCTCACGGATGGCCTCGGCGGCACCGATGCCGCCCGCCGAGTTACCGATAATCAAATATTTAGTTTTGAAAGCTCCTTTATTCGCCATGTTATTCCTCATTTGCCGAGCGCTCTCTCTAGGAAATTAGCGTACATTTTCAGTCCCCAGTTGCCGCTTTTTTCCGGGTGGAACTGGGTCGCTATCAAATTATTTTTTATAACAATGCTGGCGAAAGATATACCGTAATCCGTAGTACCGGCTACGACCGACTGATCAATCGGGTCGGCATAGTAGCTGTGAACGAAATAGAAGTTGGCTTCATCCGGTATGCCATTGAAGACCGCATGTTTAACCGTCTGCTTGACCTGGTTCCAACCCATGTGAGGAATTTTAAGACCCGGCGGCAATCTTCTAACCGTGCCGGGAATTATGTTCAGACATTCGCTGCCGCCGCCTTCATCCGTGTTGGAAAGAAGCAGCTGCAATCCCACGCATACCGCAAAAAGGGGTCTGTTGGCATCGATCAGTTGCCGGATTATATCAGCCATACCTGCGGCCTTCAGGTTCTCCATGGCATCGCCCGCCGCGCCTACGCCTGGCAAAATAACGGCCGGTGCACCGAGCACCTCGGATGGTCTCTTCGTAACACGCGGTCGGTAACCGACTTTGGCAACAGCATTAGCCACACTGCCGAGGTTACCGGCCCCGTAATCGACGATAACAATTTTTTCAGTCAACTCTTTACCTCGTTAATACCCCGACCGGTTCCTTGACCACGCCGTTTTCACTAAATACCAGTGCTTCGTTAGGGCAATTAGCCACACAGGCCGGGATGTCGCGCCCCGGGCACAGGTCGCACTTGGCCACAACCTTTTTGCTGTTGTCTCTGGTCAGAGCGCCGTTAGGGCAGGCTAATATACATGTCCAGCAGCCCATGCACTTCCGGGTATCGACGGTCACCACGCCTGTAACCGGGTCCTTTTGCATAGCGCCAGTAAGACAGGAGTAGACGCACCACGGCTCGTCGCAGTGCCGGCACTGAAGTGAGAAGGAAATATCGCCCTGCTTTTCCACGCGAATCCGGGGCACAGTACGGTAATCATCTTTCTTAAAGGCCTTTATCAAGTCTTTAGTCGGGGAATGCTCGACCTGGCAATAGACCCGGCAAAGGCCGCAGCCCATGCAGACATCCTCTTTCACGTAGACTCTTTTCATAGCCGTTTCCTTCTATATGCGGCAAGCGGTTGCCGTATGCCAGTATAATAGCATTAAGGAAGAGGTTTGTCAATATCTTGTAGGGCAATTTTTTAAAAGTTTTTTAAGTAATTTTGATGCGTAGCTCCAGTATAGTTGTGGGAGAGAAACAAATGGGTCCGGTAGTTAACAAAAATAGCTGGCCCTTAAAATATTGCTGGTTTGCGTTCACTGAACAGGTGCTTACTCGTGCCGCAACGACTCGATGGGGTCGAGCTGGGCAGCCCGGAACGCCGGATAGGTTCCGGATATAACACCTATTACTATTGACACTGTCAGCGCCAGGATAACCACTCCTGCTGAAATCTGAGCTTGAGCGGTCAGATTTCCCAATTGGACACTTTTCAAGAATACAGATACGATCGCAGCCAGGGCGAGACCCATAAGGCCCCCGGAAAGGCTAAGAGCAGCCGACTCGATCAGGAACTGGATCAGTATATCACGCCTCTTAGCGCCTATGGCTTTACGTATCCCTATCTCTCGCGTGCGCTCCGAGACCGAGACCAGCATGATGTTCATAATTCCGATGCCTCCGACGACGAGTGAAATAGCCCCGACGGCGCTCATGAAGATGGAGAACGTGGCCAGCTGCGCTTCGAAAGTATCCAGGATCTGACGAAAATCCCTGATCTGGAAATCCGGCGCTGCCCCGGCCGTTATGTAATGCCTGGCGTCCAGTATGGACGTTATTTCCGAAATCGCATTGTCCACCTGGTTTGGACCGGTTGCAAGTACGGCAATCTGCGAGACGTCATTGCCGCCGGATATCGTCGACTGCATTGTTGATAAAGGCATCAGAATAAAATCGTCTCCAGCAAAACCGCCCATCTGTGCGACTACGCCAATGACCTGATACATGCCCGCACCAGCTATGCGTATGTTTGCGCCAACCGCTGGCTGGTTCCCGAACAAGTCCTGGTATGTCTGATAACCCAGTACAACCACACTGGACCGTACTGTAAAGTCCTCGTCGGATATAAATCTACCGGCGGCGAGTGGGTAATTTCTTATCTGGGTTATTGTAGGAGTAACGCCGGTGGCCTGTACTCTTACGGTGTTGTTTCCATATGTAGCGGTGACTGGTGCAGTGACAGCGGGTGAAACTACAGCTATATCGGGAGCTAAAGATTTATCTTGCAGTGCCTGAGCGTCCTCGACTGTAAGCGGGCGTATAACAGGGACTGATGATTGACCCGATACGCTGGATACATATAGTGCGTTGGCTCCCAGGCTCTCGAAGTTCTGCTGTATGCTTTTCTGAAAACCGTTCCCCAGGGCAACTAGCAAAACGACGGCGCTGACACCGATGACAATGCCCAGCATGGTCAGCGAAGACCGCAGCTTGTTGGCGAATATAGAGCTCCAGGCAGTCTTGAGACTTTCCAGTATATTCACCGCTCATTTTCCTCGAATAGCTCGCAGCCCATTACATGATCGCCGTTATAGGCGGCGATATCCTCCTGGTAGCTGACGATAATTACGCTGACGCGCCTTTAGTCTGTGCCAGCAGCAAGACATCCATGTTATGGCCCGACTAGGTGTCCAGGTTTCCCTTTAGCTCTAGCCGCCTTCAGTCAAGCTGCTGGCCTCAATTATATTTAAGTAAACTGTTTCTACGTTTAGTGGCCTTGTTTACTCTGCCTACGGAACAGGTGCTGTTGGAGTAGAAGGTGCCGGCGCAACGTCCGGAGCGGTCACAGACCACACGTTCTTTATCCCCTGCCCCAGGGTGTCTCCCGGTGCTTTGTCGTTGATAAAGTAATAAAGCGGCCAGCCTTTGTAAGTCGCCTGAACCTGCCCACCCGTTGTGGCGATATTGAAATCTGCGGGATTCAGCGTTGACGGGACGATGAAATTCGACTGACTGAATATCGGCCATAAGCCCAGGATAGCACTCGTGGCATTACTTTTACCGTTACTGTCGAAGGCAGCGTGGTACAGCGCCATACCCTTGGGGTCCGCGAGATAAGTGCCTACATCGGCTTTGGATTCAACCATAACGGTATAAAACGGTACTTTGACGACGAACCATAAGCCTTCAAACCCTTCACCAAGGGTGTCTCCAGATGCCACGTCCGCAGCATAGGTATAAAGCGGCCAACCATGGTAGGTTGTCTGCTTCTTGCCGTCAGGCCTGGTGATAGTACCGAAGTTAGCCGCGTCCAGGTCGGCCGGCAGATTCAGAGTTTCTACATAGAATACAGGCCATACGTCGATCAGGACGCCTGTAGCATTACTGATTCCGACCGTATCTTTAGCGAAATAGTAGAGCGCCTTACCGTTGGCGTCGATGAGATAGTCTCCCAGGGTGCCTTTCGTCCCGATTCCAACGTTATAGCTGGTGCCCTCCAGTGGGGTAGGAACATTGGTGCAGCCCCCGATAGCCAGCGCAATCAGAGAAATCAGCACGACAGCATATATCGGCCAGCTTAGCTTAATCCTTCTGTTCATTTCTCACCTCCTTAATTACAATTGTGACCGCAGACTGCTATAGAAGTCATAAAATATTCGGGCAAGATATTACATATTTATTACATTTTGAGACTGTGGCCGGCGGCATATAAAAGAATGCAGAAATTTCACGGTTTTGTATCTTATTCCGGCCGTATTTTATGACTTTGTTATATGCCTTTTATTAGAATATCTATGCCTGAATCTTAAATAGGGGGGATGATATGACCACTGATTTAATTGCCAGTAAACCAGCAGTAGCGTTCGAGCCGACCGGTAAGTGGCTCCGGGTTATGTTCGCCGGGCAGATTATTGCTGACAGCAAACGGGCGTATCTGATGTTGCCTGGCGGACCGCCGATTTATTTTTTCCCGAAAGCCGATGTACGTATCGATTTACTTCAACCCAGCGACTACTCTAAACAGTCGAGCCGCTTCGGAAAAGCAGTTTACTGGAATATCAGATTCGGAGACAAGGTGGCTCAGAATGCCGCCCGGACTTATCCCGAATTAAAAACACCGGAACTCGACTTTAACAATTACGTTACCTTCGACTGGGAAAAGGTCGACGCCTGGTTCGAGGAGGCCGAGCAGGTCTACATCCATCCGCACGATCCTCACCACAGAATCGACATATTACAGAGCACCCGGCATGTGGAGGTTATTGTTGGGGGCGAAAAAGTAGCTGACAGCCACCGGCCGACGCTGTTATTCGAAACCGGCTTGCCCACCCGCTACTATTTACCGAAGCTTGATGTTCGTATGGACGTGATGATTCCCAGCGACAGCGTTACCGGATGCGCCTATAAGGGCAAGGCAAACTACTATTCGGTTAAAATCGGAGATAAGCTCATACCGAATATCGCCTGGTACTACACGTATCCTTCCTTGGAAGCGGCCAAGATTGCCGGGATGATAGCCTTCTATAACGAGAGGGTCGATAAGCTTATCGTGGACGGTGAAGAGCAGCCGAGACCGAAGACTCAGTGGTCTTGAATTGATACAGACCTCATCAGCCTGTTATGCTTGGGGTCGTTCCAATTTCTCATAGGTGTAAATTCCGCCCGAAATATTTCTGGCGTTGAATTTATGAAGCCTTAGCGCCCTTGCAGCATAATACGACCTCTGGCCTACGGTACAGTAGGTTAAAATTTCTCTGTCAGTCGGCAGTTCTTGCATCCGGGTGCGCAAATCATTAAGCGGTATATTTACCGCTCCTTCTATATGGCCGGCGGCATATTCAGACTGGTTGCGCACATCGAGAATAAAGGCATTTGTTTTCTTGACGTCCTCCCAGTGAAATGGCGGGGAATCACCGCGCAGGGCGTTGGCGGCTATCATGCCCGCCAGATTTACCGGGTCCTTGGCGGCGCCATACTGCGGCGCATAACACAGCTCGGCTTCTTCGAGGTCAAATACGGTAGCCCGGTTTTGTATGGCCATTGAAATTACATCGATTCTTTTATCCACTCCCTCCTCACCCACCGCCTGAGCTCCGAGGACCCTTCCGTCTTCCGTGGAGAAAACCAGCTTCATCATCATATTTTTCGCCCCCGGATAGTAGCTTACGTGGTGACCGGGGTACAGGTATACTTTCTCGTAGTCTATCTTTCGTCCGGCTTTGTTAAGCCGCATGATGGTATTTTCGGTCACCCCTGTGGAGGCGATGGTCAGTCCGAACACGCCGCAAACCGCCGTTGCCTGCACCCCTCTGAACTTAAAATCCCGACCGAGGATGGTCCCGGCCGCAATTCTTCCCTGCCGGTTGGCCGGCCCGGCTAAAGGAATGACAGTCCATTCTCCAGTGACATAGTCGCGTACCTCGACCGCATCGCCGACTGCCCAGATATGGTCGTCGCTCGTTTTCATCCGGTCGTCAACCCGAATACCGCCCCGACCCCCGATTTCAAGGCCGGCATTTTTAGCCAGGCTTACTTCCGGCCGGACGCCTATAGCCATTATTACCATGTCGGCCGCAAAGCTCTTGCCTGATTTAGTATTGACCACCAGATTTCCGCTGCCATGCCGTTCGAATCCGGCAACCGCGTCCTCCAGGACGAGAGTCACCCCATTGGCCACCAGATGAGAGCCGATTGTCGTTGCTACTTCGTAGTCTAGCGCCGGCATGACGTGGTTCTGCATTTCGATTATGGTAACCGCGATACCGCGCCTGACCAGGTTATCCGCCATCTCCAGCCCTATAAAACCGCCGCCGACTATGACTGCCTTGCGTGCGTTATTCCTGACAATCCAATCCTTAATATCCTGGCTGTCCGGTATGGTGCGGATGGAATATATGCCCGGAAGGTCGATGCCCGGTAGCGGGGGTCGTATCGGTGTAGCGCCGGGCGCCAGCACCAGCGCGTCATATGGCTCACGATAGCTGGTGGAGGTAGTCAAATCTTCCACTTCGATCTCATGTCTATCCCGGTCGATAGACAAAACATTATTCTGGAGGCGCACGTCGATATTAAATCTATTTCTAAACAACTCGGGCGTAGCCACAATCAGTTTTTCTTCTTCGGTAATAACATCGCCCACGTAGTACGGCAGGCCGCAATTCGCAAACGACACATAAGGGCCGCGTTCCATAAGTACTATCTTGGCTGTCTCCGATAGTCTTCTTGCCCGGGTGGCGCATGACGCCCCTCCGGCAACCCCACCAACAATTAAAATCCTCGGGCTGCCCGTATCGGTATCTTTGTCTATCCCCATCTGTCTCTCCTTTCCAAAGCACAGAGTCCTTAATCTCTATGAATTCATTCTACAGGCAGCTTCCAAAATCCGCCACCCCTCCAATTAATAAATCACGTTCAGCAAAATATGCCAGTGCCAAATGTTATAATTTTTTAAGCATTTGATATCTTGTTTTATGACTTTGTAATCGAAGGTCGGATAATATAGCTATTAGATTCGCAAACTAAGAATTCCGTACGAATCGTTTATTACCGGGCTGACATCTATTATAAGAGGAGGAACGAAATATGCCTAGAATGTTGCTGGCGCTGGTTACCATATCGGTGTGGATACTATTCGTAGTAGGCTGCTTGGCTTTGCTGGGTGGCCTTATCGGGCTGTTCATGTTGCCCGGCGGCTCGAGAGCCTCCGCCGCTTTCGGATTCGGCGCTTTTAGTATCATATTGTCCGTTATCGCGACCTGGTTCAGACAGCAACTGTGCGATTAAATTCGAGTTTATAGCACAGTAGCGGCGCTTCATCGCATGTACACATAAGCGCGAATATCTTGTATTTTTGTCTCATTGACTTGTCCGGTCAAAAAGACGATAATGGCCGCTTGGTTTTGCCAATAAGTAATTAAGATATCTTCTTATCCGATGAAAAATAATCCTGCTCCCGCTCCTTCCGGTGCCTACAAG
>Ga0116202_10000607_pt1 | contig 20089 bp, 15 predicted proteins | sample LakKivw325mmetaG_FD_94479 | JGI IMG/M metagenome (GOLD analysis project Ga0116202, IMG submission 94479) | Anoxic lake water microbial communities from Lake Kivu, Rwanda to study Microbial Dark Matter (Phase II) - Lake Kivu water 325m metaG | ecosystem: Environmental > Aquatic > Freshwater >... | reverse complement strand
TTCAGTACTGGTCAAGTTCAAGAGCTGGACCGCTCTGCCGCTGGGCGAGGTGGCCATGCGCTGCTCGGCGAACATCCTTCCGGATACCAACGTCGCCAACAACGTGCTGGAGGAGACAGTCTACGTCGCCCAGATTGATGCCGCCTGCCTGAGCATATCCGCGCCGACCGGCAGCATTGACTCGGGCGTTGCCGTCGTGCCGCAGGCGTGGATCAAGAACATGGGGACCATGACGCATACTTTTGGCGCCCGGTTTCTCATCGGCGCGTCCTATGCGGATACGCAGACGGTCACCATTGGTCCCGGCGACAGCGTGCTCCAGGGCTTCGACCCGTGGCTCCCGGTGGTACGCGGTTCCTATGCCCTGCTCTGTTCAACTATGCTGAGGAATGACCAGGACACTGCGAACGACCGGCAGACCGGCAGTGTCACGGTGCGGGTACGGGACGTCATGCTGCGCTCCATCCTCGCGCCGGTTGACACCATTGACTCGGGTGACGTGGTAAGGCCCTGGGTCTGGATTTCCAACCGGGGCACTGAGGAGGCGACGTTCAAGGCCTTCTTCCTGATGGAGTACGGGACTGACACGGTCGGTTACCTCGATTCGGTGTCGATTACGCTGGCGGCGATGGACGATACGCTGGTGCTCTTTGCCCAGTCAGGGAAGCTCAACCGGCCGGGCCTGTGGTACATTACGACCTGGTCCGGTCTCGCCGACCAGCATCCGGAGAACGATACGCTGAGGAAGACGTTGCTCGTTGTCCCGCCCGGCGGGTTCTGGCCGGTAGGCTGGGTGGAGGTGACCTCGGTTCCCATCGGTCTCAGCTCCAAGGCGGTCAAGGGCGGCGGGTCGGTGACCGCGATGGCGAGCACCGGTCGCATTTACGCGACCAAGGGCAACAAGACGGCCGAGTTCTACGAGTACGAGCCGGCGGCAAAACGCTGGGTTACGCGTACACCGATACCGCCGGGCGTCGAAGCGAAGCTGGTCTACAACGGCTGTGACCTGTGCGCGGACGGCAACGGCCATGTCTACGCGACCAAGGGCAACAACACGCTCGGGTTCTGGAAGTACACGGTCGCGGACTCGGGTTGGACCCGGCTGCGGGACGTCCCGCTGGGGCTCAGCGGCAAGAAGGTGAAGGCTGGAACCGGGCTCGCCTGGGTCGAAACCGGGGGCCTTGAGTACGTGTATATGCTCAAAGGCTACAAGAACGAGTTCTACCGGTACAAGGTGCAGACCGATACCTGGGAAGTACGGACTCCGGCGCCGGTCGGGATGTCCACTAAGTACGACAAGGGCTCGTTCATCGTCCATGACGGCGCAAGCACGATATACGCCCACAAGGCGAAGTATAACGAGTTGTGGAGGTACGATGTGACCAAGGACTCGTGGGGCAAGCAGCTCACCGGGATGCCGCTGTACGGCTCCACGGGCCGGAAGAAGAAGTCGAAGGATGGCGGGTCCGGCGCGTGGTTCGATGGCATGATCTACGCTCTAAAGGGCGGCAACACCTGCGAGTTTTGGCGTTACACTGCCGCCACGGACTCGTGGAAGGAACTCGACACGATGCCGGCGTTCGGCTCCACCGGAAGAAGAAAGAAGGTCAAGGACGGCGGGGATATCTGCTACTACGCCCGCGCCTTCTGGGCGCTGAAGGGTAACAAGACCCGCGAGTTCTGGCGCTACGGCCTGCCTCTGACTGCGGAACCGAAGCCGGAGCCGTCGCTGCGCGAAGGCGTGGCAGGCACGTCCTTGATGGGACTGAAATCGGCGTTCGAGGTCATACCCAACCCGATGACCGGCAACGGGTTCCTGCGTTACTCACTGCCCGCCGCGGCAAACGTCAGTGTCCGGGCCTACACCGTGGACGGGAGGCTCGTCGCGACACTGCTGTCCGGGCATCTGGCCCAAGGCACGGGGATGGCACGGCTCAAGACCGACCATCTCGCGGCCGGTGTCTATCTGCTGCGACTCGACACCGGGCCGGCTGCGGTGACGAGGAGCTTCAAACTCGTGGTCAGATAGCCATCAGGCGCGGGCCTCCGGCCGGCGCCGTACGACATGCACAGGGGCGCGCTGATGCGCGCCCCTGTTTCCGGGTGGTCGCGTGCGGACTTGGTAGACCATCAGACCGCGGACGCATGGAGGTTGCCAGTGCCAATCCATTCGTTGACGGTGGTAGTCGGCGGGAGTGTTGTCCTGCCATCGCAATGTTCGCCAATCCAAGTGTCAAACCGGTCCCATGCCACCATCGGCACAGCGGCGGGCCGATGAACAGCACGCCGCAGGGCAGGAGCCCTGCGGCGTAGAATCTGCGTCCGTCCGCTAGTCAGGACGGAGTGCCGTCACGACTACTCGGTGTCGGTGACTGGCTTGCGCCAGGGGATCGTCGGTCGCTTGGCGCCGTCCGTGACCGGACTCAGGACGATGTTGACGTTCGGGACCGTTTTGCCCGGGCCAATCGTTAACATGTCGTTCTGCGTCCACTGAGTGTCGCCATCCTTGTCGTAGAACCCCCAACCGTCGCCGGCGTCGTACTGCTGGTTCCCATTGGCGTCGTCCCAGGCCTCGGCAACGACCTGCATGTCGCCATTTATCGTGAATTGGAAGGTGAAGCCGCCGTTGCCGGGATTGACCTGCGTGGCGAGTATCGGGCTCGGTTGTCCGCCGGTTCCGACCGTATCAATATACGCGTTTGCGTTGTTGGATAACGTGTGCCCGGGGAAACTGACCGTACCGGTAACCTGGCAGTCGCCGCCGCCCCCGCCACCCTGCTGGAGCGTGGCGTTGATCGCGGTCGTCTCGCCCGCGGTGCAGGCGACGCTCTGCTGCCAGTCCTGATAGCCGGTGAGCGTCAATTTGATCTGGTAGTTGCCCGGGGTACCTTCCATCGTCGCCGGCGTCACCCCGCCGGTGTTGGAACCATTGACCCATATCGCGGCTCCCTGCGGCGCTGAGTTGATGTAGATCCAGCCCTTGTCTCCGCCTCCGCCACCGGTGTAGATCCACATCTCGAGGGTGTCACAATCGTAGGTCTGCCCCTCCTTGACATTAACAGCGGTCCCGCCTTGCCCAGGTTGGTACTTGCCGCCGATGACGCCGACGATGTCCCCATTGGTGATTCCGCCGCTGTTATCGAGGTCTTTGTAGGCCACGACGAAGTAGTAGCCCGGTTGTACGTCGGTGAATTCAAAGGGGGATACGCTTGGCGATTTGTCACCCGAACTCACGTAGGCAACCTGGACGAGGGCCTGCGTCCAGAGCTCAACCCGGGAGTTCTGTACGTCACCGCTCTGACCGGGTGCCAGCACCAGCGTGCCAATGACCCTGGTTTGCTTATCGCAACTGCCCATGAACGTCGTGGCGACGACTACGAGCACGAGCAATACGGTCTTCTTGAGCATTGAGCCTCCTTGAGCTCCGCTTGCTTCTGATTTCTTCGAGCATCTTGCGCACCAGGTCACGAGCACGTGCTCGTGGCATGGCTGCGTCTCAGCGCGCTTGGATTGTAGCGGCCTGACATGCACGGTCAAGGTTTTTCTTGTCCCGTCGCGTGGTTGCGGGGTCGTACCGGCTTGACCTGCGGCGGATTTACCTTAACCTTAGCTGGGCCGGGAAGGAAATCACCTTCAAGATTTATCTACTGTCAAAGGAGTGGACGTCTATGCGGCGCAGTTATTGTAGCGGGAGGAGTGGTTGATTGCCGCGTTCGTGACTGGAGCTGTATTGCTGATTGTGGCAGCCGTGGTCGTTGGTCTCCAGCTCGGGCGCCGGACCGCGGAAGTGCGGGCAAACGGGCTGGAGAGGCGCCTGGCGGCGCTGGAAGAGGCGGCGGGCCGGAAGCACAGCGAGCGGCTGGTTTCGATTCGACGCCGGTTGGGCTTTGTCTATCTGGATGGATTACCCGCAGCAACTGAGCGGGAGGTTGCCGACCTGTTTGAGGCTGGCGTAAGGTATGCAGCGCAGGCTGAATGGGACCGCGCCGGCGAACGCTGGACCCGGGCGCAGGCCAAAGCCGGGCATTCCGGGGCTGCGGCCCTGCACGTGCTCTGCGGTGCCTGCCGTCTTCTGCTGAACCAGCCCCGGGCGGCCGAGGCCGAGTTCACGGGGGCACTCGCTGCCAGCCGGGCGGCGAACGACCGGGCCGCGGAAGCGGCAAGCCTGCTCGCGCTGGCAGTCGTGGTGAGCGAGCAGGGCGCATCTCGCGACGCCGGCCGGCATCTTGACCGGTGTGTACGTCTCAGCCGAAACCTGGGCATGAATGAGCTGGAGTCGGCGGCCCTCATCCGGCTGGCGGATCTGGCCGAGAGCGCTAGCGATTACGACCGCGCGCTGATGTTTCACCGTCAGTCGTTGCGCGTCCTGGAGGCGGCCGGAGACCGGGCGGCTGCGGTTCGCCAGTACGGGGCCGCCGGGGATGTGTTGTTTCGGCAGGGCGAATCGGAAAAGGCTCTCGCCGCGCACGAGGACGGTCTGCTGCTGGCCAGGCAGATTCGAGACCGGCCGGGCGAGGCCGACCGGCTGGCCGCGATCGGCGTCATTCACCGCACCCGGGGCGACGCCCCGCGCGCGCTTGAGGTCCTGGAGCGGGCGTTCCAAATCTACGAGGAGATTCACCAGCGGCAACCGCAGGCGCGTCTGCTCTATGAACTGGCGTTGATTCACGAAGGGCTGGGTGAGACGGATGCCGCCCACGAGTATCACGAGCGGTCGCTGGTGTTCGCGCGCGATGTCGGGGACCGGTCATTGCAGGCGCGTAACCTTGAGCAGATGGCCGAGCACTGCCTTGCCCATGGCGCGCCGGAACAGGCCCGTGAGCGGTTCGAGGAGGCGGCGCAGCTCGACCGCGAGGATTCGAGAAAGCGGGAACTGTGCCATGACCTTGCCGGAGTCGGCCGCGCGCAACTCCGGCTCGGGCAGGCCGATGACGCGGTGAAGACGCTTACCAGCGCGATGGCGCTGGGCGAAGAACTGGCCGACCAGCGGGCGGAGGCGTGGGTATCACTCTTCCTCGCGCAGGCACAACGTGCCGCCAGTCGCCCGAGTGAGGCGCTGGCCAGACTGGAGCGAGGACAGACACTGGCGCAGCGGTTGGGGGATGAGCACATCCTGGCGGCAACGCTGGCCGAGGCCGCCCTGGCCCATGCCGGGTTGTGTGACTGGCCGCGGGCCGCGACTGCGGCTCAGGGCGCCGCCGAGCTGCACAAGAAGCTGCACGACACACGCGCGCTCGCGCGCGACCTGGTATTCGTCGGCGTGGCGCTCAGATACCAACGTCAACTGGACGACGCCAAGTCACGGCTCGAGGAAGGGCTCCGGCTCGCCCATTCGGGCGATGACTCGGAGACCGAGGCGCTGTCCCTGTTCGAGATTGCAGCGGCGAACCTCGCCCTGGGCAATGCCGCACTCGCGCGCGAGAACCTGCGACGGTCACTGCAGCTTCGTCAGGCTGGCGACGACCTGCGGGGCGAGGCGGAATGCCGGCTGGAGATGGGGCGTCTCGACGCGGCGGCGGGCGAAATCGAGTCCGCCCGGTCGCAACTGGACCAGGCCGCGCGACTGTTCGTCAAACTGGACGAAAAGGAACGCGCAGCCGAGGCCTCCCGGGTACTCGCCGGGCTGCCGGGTTCAGGCGGCGGAGTTCAGATCGTCGGGCCGTAGAGCGCTACGAGGCTGCCGGCGGTTGACACCACGGGCAGCGCTGCTACAATTCAGTCCATCGATGCGGGCGATTAGCTCAGTTGGTTAGAGCGCTGGTCTCACATACCAGAGGTCACAAGTTCAACTCTTGTATCGCCCAATGACCAACACGAGGAGTCAGCAGTTGGGGCTGGCAGTCACGGTGCCCCCTGACTCCTGACTCTTAACTCCTGACTCTTGGCCTTACTTGCGGCCGCGGCGGGCCGGGACGGTCCTGACGCCTTCCCAGCGGTAGCCCATCTGGCGACGGTAGCGGCGCCGCTGCAACCCACTGAAACCAAGCTTGTCGCACGCCTGCTCGAAGGACACGCCGCGGGCGAGCAGCTTGCGGATTGCCTCCTGCCGGCACAGACGCTGGATTCTGCCGGCCGGTTCGATTTCACGCCTGACCTGACGAATGGCCTCGCGAACGTGGTAGTCGCTTACGCCGTAGGTCCGGCCGATTGCGGACAGGGACTCGCCGCGGTCGTGGAGGTTGGCCATGGCCATGCAGGTCCGGCGCGATACGGTACGGTGCCAGGCGCGGATGCGGCGGCTCGGCTTGGTCTTCAGCCGCGGCATCAGTTGCCTGATGCGCTCGCGGGAGACGCCCACGGCCCGGGACAACTCGGCCTGGGTCATGCCGGATACGGCCTTGCCCAGCTTCTCGATTTTCTGCGATGCGGTCAGTTCCATCTAGCTTTCCTTTCGAGTTGAGATGATGTTCGTTGTTCGGCAGACCAGTCTCGTCGTGGCGCTGCCGGTTTGACGGTTGCACGACTGCCGTCCTTGAGCGCGAGCATGGCGAAGTGGACTCCTGAGCCGAAGCCCGGCGGGACCGGCAGCAGGCGGAAAGATCGGTGCGCAGGCATCGGCGGCGGTCTATGGTTTGAGCACGACCTTCCGGGTCGTGTTGCGGTTCGCGTCATCGGTCAATACGAGGAAATAGAGGCCCGGGGCGAGCGGCTCGCCGTTGTGGCTCCGGCCGGCGAACGGCAGGCGGTGCCGGCCGGCTTCGAGCGCGCCGGAGTGGACCTCGGCAACCGAGTTGCCGGCCAGGTCATAGACGTCCAGTTCGACGTGCCCGGTTCGGGCAAGGTTGAACAATACCGAGGACCGGCCGGTCGTCGGGTTGGGCCGGATCTCAAGGTCACCCAGGAGACGCGCCTGTGTCGGGTCCCCTTCGGCGATTGCGCCCATACCGGTGTCGAACTCGGCGTCATCGAAGAAGACAAAGCCATTGGGCTGGTTGCCCGAGTATCCGTACACCCGCACGAGGACTTTGGCATAGACGCTGCTGTCCGGGGCGGTGTCGGATTTGGCCAGCTTCTGCCAGGTGTGAATGCTCGAGTCGGAGTAGGCGACGCCGGTGTTGCCAAGCGACGACGAGTCGGCACGGCACCAGGTGATGCTGAGTCCGCCGCTCGCATCCACGTTGTCATCGTAGCACCAGGCGGAAACGGTGTATGCACGGCCGACTGCCACCGGGATGAGCTGCTTCAGACCGAAGTTGCTGCCGGTTCCGGCCACGAGGCGGGTGAGCTTCGCTGAACAAGGGGCCGAACGGACCGTGGCGGCCTCCTGGTCGACCCGGGTCTTGGTCACAAGTGTGTCCTCGACGGTCCAGCCGGCGGGCTGGCTGGGGCTATCCCAGAGCGAAAAATCGGGGTTGGTCAGGAGGTTGGCAAACGAGGTCGCACTGAGCGCCGTAGCCGCCGCCAGAATCAGCGATCCGAGTTTGTGTCGCACAGGTTACGAACCGGGGCTGATCCGGGTAATCTTCACCCGGGTCAACTGCTGGTGATGGCCCCGCTTGCGCCGGTAGTTCTCCGACCGTTTGAACTTGTAGACCGTGGTCTTGGGGGAGCGTATGTGGCTCACTACTTCGGCCTCGACCCTGGCGCCGGGCACGGTCGGCGTGCCGACGACCGCGGCCGCGTCAGTGCGCAGGAACAGGACGTCGAGCGGCACGGTGGAGCCGGGTTCGGACGGCAGACGCGGAACGGTTACGATGTCCCCTTCTTTGACAAGAAGCTGGCAGCCGGAGACATTGACAATCGCGTACATTATTAACCTCCTAGCGGGCCGGGTTGAGGCTGAACAGGCTGCGTCGGTGTCGGTTCGGCCGGCGTGGGGCGCGGCGCGGCCGTGGGTCGGGCCAGCCGCGCGCTGACAAGCACCAGCGCGAGCGACGTTATCATGAAGGCAACCGCGAGGCCGGTCGTAACCTTGGCCATGAACGGGGCGGCGCCGCCGCCGCCGAACATGCTCTCGCCGCCGCCACCCATGATTGACGCCATCCCGCCCTTCTGGGGCTGCTGCACCAGCACGACCAGCACCAGCAGAACCGAAACCAGCAGATGGAAAAAGATCAGGACTCCATACATCTAGTGTTCTCCTTAGACGGGCTAGCTTACCGGAATGAGAAACGAAGTCAAGGCGTGATGTTACACATCAAATCAGGCCGGTCAAGTAAGACGTTGTTTCCCTGACCGACCGGGAAGTCATGAGGGGAGGGATGAAGAGCTGAAAGGCCGCACATCACCGGATGACGGTTGCCGCGCGGATGATTCCGCAGAACGAAGTGACGTCGAGGCTCGCGCCGCCGACCAGCGTACCGTCGACATCCGGCTGCTTCAACAGCTCTCCGAAGTTGTCCGGCTTGACGCTGCCGCCGTACAGCAGTTGAGTCCGTTCGCCGGCCACCGGGGAGAGGTTACGGCCGAGCCAGTCGCGGATGAAGTGGTGGGCTTCACCGGCCTGAGCCGGCGTCGCGGTGCGACCGGTGCCGATAGCCCAGACCGGCTCGTAAGCAACGGTGAACGCGACGGCAGGGGAGATTCCGGCCAGCGCCGCCTGCAACTGGCGTTCGATGACGGCGAACGTCTGCCCGGATTCCCGCTCGGCCAGGGTCTCGCCGCAGCAGAGGACCGGCTCGACGCCGGCGGCGACGGCGGCCGCGAGTTTCTTCCGGCACGTCTCGTCGGTCTCGCCGAACAGCGACCGGCGTTCGGAATGGCCGACCAGCACATACCGGCAGCCAAGCTCGGTAAGAAACGCGGGTGCGACCTCGCCGGTGAAAGCTCCTTTCGACTCCCAGTGGCAGTTCTGGCCGCCGTAAGCCACGGGCGTTCCCTTCAGGACGCCGGCTACTGCGGACAGCGCGGTGAAGGGAGGAAACACAGCCACTTCAACGGGCGGTCGGTCGTTCGGGATTGCCCGGAGCAGTTCCGCGGCAAAGCGCCCGGCCTCAGCCGGGCCCTTGTGCATTTTCCAGTTACCCGCGACGAGCGGGACTCGGGGGCGGCTCATCGGTCGGCCAGGGCCGCGATGCCCGGAAGCTCTTTACCTTCGAGAAACTCCAGCGACGCGCCGCCGCCGGTTGACACGTGGCTCATCTTCTGGGCATAGCCGAACTTAGCAAGTGCAGCGCCGGTATCGCCGCCGCCGGCCACGGTGCATGCCCCGCGGTCGGTCGCCTCGGCCACGGCCTGCGCCATCGCCCGCGTGCCTTCGGCAAACGCCTCGCGTTCGAACACGCCCATCGGGCCGGCCCAGACTACGGTCTGCGCGGTCTTGAGCACCGCGGCGAACCGCCGGCTCGATTCCGGCCCGATGTCCAGACCCTTCTGGTCGGCGGGGATCTGGTCGGCCGGCACGGTCTTCGCTTCGGTCCCGGCATCCTCGTCCCTGGCTACGACAATGTCGGCCGGCATCACCAGCTTCGGGTCCTCGGCCAGTGGCTTGACCTGCTCGGTGAGTTCCGGTTGCCAGCGCGACGCGCCGATTTCCATTCCGCGGGCCTTCATGAAATTGAACACCGCCGCGCCCCCAAGTACAACGTGGTCCACCCGGGGCAGCAGGTTCTTGATGACGCCGGCCTTGTCGGAGACCTTGGAACCGCCGATGATGGCGACGTACGGACGTTCCGAGTGCTCGAGAATGCGGGTGAGGAAATCAGCCTCGGTTTCCATCAGCAGGCCGGCAGCCGGCTGCCGGAAGAACGAGGCCGTACCTACGGTCGAGGCGTGTCGCCGGTGGGCCGCACCGAACGCGTCGTTGACATAGACGTCGGCAAGCGAGGCGAGCTCGCGCGCAAACGAAGGGTCGTTCGCGGCTTCACCCGGATGGAACCGGAGGTTTTCAAGCAGCGTGACGGTGTTCGGCACCGCCCGCGCCCTCACCTTGGCTGCATCCTCGCCGGTGTAGACCGGCGCATAGGTCACCGGGCTGCCCACGAGCTGCGACACCACCGGCAGCACCGGGTGGAGCGAAAAGCGCGGGTCGGGCTTGCCCTTCGCCTTGCCCAGGTGCGAGGCGAGAATCACGCCCGCGCCGTGGTCAAGCAGGTACTGCAGAGTCGGCAACGCAGCCACGACCCGGGCGAGGTCGCGAATCCGCATCGACTCGGTCATCGGCACATTGAAGTCAACGCGCAGGAACACGCGCTTGCCCCGAACGTCAATGTCGCGGACCGTCAGCTTCTTCATGTTCTATTCCGTCTCCCGCAATCGTAACTCGTCACTCGGCACTCGTCAGTTCCGCGAGGCCATGTAGCCGACAAGGTCAATCAGCCGGCTGGCATAGCCGAACTCGTTGTCGTACCAGGCGAACACCTTCACCAGTGTCCCGTCGACCACTGCGGTCAGCTTCGAGTCAATCATGCACGAGTGGGGGTTGCCCACGAGGTCAATAGACACAATCGGCTCGTCGAGGTACTCAAGGATGCCCTTGAGCGGGCCTTCGGACGCGGCCCTGAACGCGGCGTTGACCTCTTCCTTGGACGTGCTCTTCTCCACGCTGCACGCGAGGTCAACCATCGAGACGTCGGCAGTCGGCACGCGGATGGCGCTCCCGTCAATCTTGTTCTTCAGCTCCGGAAAGATGACGGCGACGAGCTTGGCCGCGCCGGTCGAGGTCGGAATCATCGAAAGCGCGCCGGCCCGGGCGCGGCGCAGGTCCTTGTGCGGCTGGTCGAGCAGGGCCTGGTCGTTGGTATACGCGTGAATCGTCGTCATGTAAGCCCGCTGAATCCGGAAGTTCTCGTGGACGACCTTGGCCGCGGGCACGACGCAGTTGGTCGTGCACGAAGCGTTCGACACGATGTGGTCGGTCTTCGGGTCGTAGGACGTGTGGTTCACGCCCATCACCAGTGATTTGATGGGCTTGTCGCCCTTGGGCGGCGCAGTGATGATGACCTTCTTCGCCCCGGCCGCGAGGTGCATCGCCGCCTTGTCATACTCGGTGAAGATGCCGGTCGCCTCAATCACGTATTCGGCTCCCAGTTGCCGCCACGGCAGGGCCGGGTTCTTCTTTGCGTTGTTCACCAACGCCCTCCGGCCGGCGAAGACGATGTAGTCGCCATCGACCCTCACGTCCGGGAACCGGCCATGGACCGAGTCGTACTTCAACAAGTGGGCGAGGGTCGTCGCGTCGGTGACATCATTGATGCCGACGATCTCGATTTCCGGGTGGCGGGAAGCGATTCGCGCTACCAGCCGGCCGATTCTGCCAAAGCCATTGATTGCCAGTCTGACTGACACAGAGTCCTCCTTAAGATGAGAGCTGCCTCAGTTTTCTACTACCCTCGGGTGAGGGCCTGCAACCAGACGTGTCTTGGTTGAAGGCTAAGCATAGGGATTCAAACGCGACTCGTCAAGGCCGGAAGTGCGGCTTCCAGAAGGCAGTCATCGGGACAGCATGAAAGAGACCTTCTGAAGGAGAGTGAATCGGATGCTCTGAGAGGCAGTGAATCAGAGGTCTTATCGGCAAGGCCATGGATTATGTTACTTCATCTATGCCTTTGAGCAGATGGCCTAGCAATGCCTTGGTCCGGGCCGGGCCAGGTTCGCAATTCACACCGTGCAACAGGACGACCCGGTCTTCTACGACCCCGAGTCCAACGCCATCACGTCGCCACTTGCCTATGCCCAACTGGAGTTCGCTGGCAAAGAGCAGGCAAGCTCGGTTACCCTCCGGTTTCTCTCGCCGACGCGAATGCTGTACAATGGCAAGATGGCGCGACGTCCGGCGTTCCACGTGGTCCCGCGCTTGCTTCTCCGCCGCATCGAGCTCCTCACTTTTTTCCCCGATACGCCTGTCGAGATTGACTACACCGGGCTTATTGAACAGGCCGAATCGGTGAATACCACTGTCTGCTCATTGGCGACCTTCCAGTGGCGACGCTACTCCAGCCGGCAAGACCAGGCCGTCGAGATGGAAGTCTGAAACCGGCCCCTGACGAAAAGGGGATAGCCCGCTGACGCGGGAGGTGCGAAGTCCGAATGTCGAAGGCCGAGGTCAGGACTGCTGCCGACGCAGACTGGAGAAGTTAGTCACCTATCAGGTGATGGCGGCAATGGGAGGACTGAGACGACCGGTAGCTTATGGCTGGCGGTTCAGCACCACTCGACCCCTGAGCCCCTTGCTTTTCCCAGTCGCCTACTTGACACCCCCGGCCGTGAGTCCTAGAATCTGGTTGTGACCGGCAGCCAGGCATGGCGAAGAGGAGCCAACATGACCGCGGGCAAATACAGCATCAATACCTACGTTAAGTTCAGGGCGATGGAGCGGGTGGATGTGCCGGGCGTTGTGGCCGCCAACAGGGAGAAGTGGTTCAATCAGACGCTTGTCCGGGTCAATGACAGCGTGGTTCGGCTCGGCATCGTCGAGGGCGAGTTCCACTGGCACAAGCACGAGCGCGAGGATGAGTTCTTCTTCGTGCTTGAGGGCCGGCTGTTCATTGACCTGGAGGGGCAGACCATCGAACTCGGGCCGGAGCAGGGCGTGACGATACCCAAAGGGGTATCGCACCGGCCAAGAGCGCCCGGAAAGACGGTGATGCTGATGGTTGAGCAGGCCAGCATTGAGCCGACAGGGACATGCGCAAGTGATGAATGATGAGTGCAGAGTGATGAGCGCAAGAAGACGGATTAGCTTGCGCTAGAGGCCTGCGTGTGGTAGATTATGGCACTGGCGCAGGCCTTCAGAAGAGCGCATTCTTTCGGCTTGGCGACCGGGTGTCCTGGTTTTCAGACAGAAGCTTCTGTTCCGGCAATGCAGGGCGCCCTGCGGGAGTGTTGACCGTCGGACAATCGGAGGATATATGCGGTCGAGATGGCTGGTAGCTCTATCTGTCCTTGCCGTGGTCCTGTTGATTTCGTCTTCGTGCAAGATGAACAAGGCGCCGAACGTACCGAGTCTGTCGGGCCCGAGTTCTGGCCGCAGGGGTGACACGCTCAATTTCAGCGTGTCGGCAACGGACCCGAACGATGACAGCGTTTCTTTTTCCATCGAGTGGGGCGATGGAACGCCGGCGGACTGGATTGGGCCGTTTCCCAGCGGAGCAGGCAATCCGGTGGCGCACGTCTTTTCTGATTCGGGAGTGTATGCGGTCCGTGTGAAGGCGAAGGACGCAAAGGATGTGGAGTCGGAATGGTCGGACTATGACACCATCAGAATCGGGTCGGCAGTCGCCCTCAAACCGAGCGCGCCCGAGGGGCCTGCGTCCGGCGACGAGGGCGTTTTCTACAGCTTCGCGACGACGGCAGCCAGTTCATCGGGTGAGAGTCTGCTCGTGCAGTTCGATTTCGGCGACACGCTGGGCGAATGGCTCGGACCGGCGGCGAGCGGGGCCGCTGTCACTGACAGCCATGCGTTCAGCGTGGCCGATTCCTACGTTGTCAAAGCCCGAGCGAAGCTCGTCGGCGGGGTTGAGTCCGATTGGTCCAACGGCCACCCCATCGTGATTTCGGTTGGAGCGCCGGCGGTCCCGGCAGCGCCACGCGGGCCCAGTTCTCTTTATGCCTATGTTGTGGCTGAATTCAAGGTCGTGACTACGGTGCCCAGCAAGCGGAATCTGAAGTACATACTGGACTGGGCTGACGGCTCAGTCGAGACAACCGCCACGCCTTCACATTCCGGCGATACGGTCGCGCTCACCCACATGTGGTCCGCGGCCGGGTCGTTTGCGGTCAAGGCGCGGGCCTTTGTTGTTACGTATCCAGCGAAGATTTCCGACTGGTCGGCACCGCTCAATGTGACGGTCGCCGCCAACGGCAGGCCCTCGGCACCGGCGATAACCGTGCCTTCTTCGGCAATACCGGGCGTGTTCGTATTCTTCACGGCGCGGACCGTTGACCCGGACGGAGACGACGTGTCGTATCGCTTCGACTTCGGTGACGTGATGGGCGACTGGACCGAGCCGGTCCAGAGCGGCACGACGGTGACTGACTCGCACGCGTATCTGCGGGTCGACACCGTGTACGTGAAGTGCAAGGCACGGGACTCCAAGGGCGCGGAGTCGGTGTGGTCGGATTCGACGCAACTGGTGGTCGAGGCGTCCGGACTGGTGTCGTGGTACTGGTGGAAGAACAACACGGCGCGGGAACCGGGCATTACGTCGCCGGTGCTGGTGAACGCCGGTGGCGAGGACATGCTCTACTTCAGCGGCCGTGACGGGCAGTTCTATGGTATTGACATGGGCGGTGCGACGCGCTTCACCGGGACGTCGATTTTCTTCGGGGACACGTTCACCGGGCACCCGGCGTTCCTCGCGAACACAAGCCACATCATTGTCGGTAACACCGATGGTGAGCTCTACGGGTTCGGCCTCAACCTGAGCAAGGTCTGGCACTGGCCGGGAAAGACCCCGGACTCTCTGACGCACATTGAGTGGGGCACACCGGCCCTGAGCGGCAGCAGCATCTACATTGGCCACGATGACGACAGCCTGTTCCTGCTCCAGGACGCAGGCTCGCAGTGCAGCCGGATGGCCGCATGCCATGTCGGCGCCGGAATCGTTGATGCGCCGGTGGTCGACCCCCGCGGCAGCGTCATCTTCGGCACCGACGCGGGGTATCTCTACCAGATGACCGGAGACCTGTCCAACGTGCTCTGGCGTTCGCCGCTTGAAACCGGGGGCGCAATTCACGGGCCGGCCATCGGTTCGGACGGCATTATCTACTGCGGCAGTTCTTCCGGCCACGTGTTTGCGGTGAACCCGGCCGACGGCAGCGTGAAGTGGCCTTCGACCGTGGACGGCGAGGCGTGGCGGCCCGCGGTCGGCACGAATGCGCTCTTCATCGGCACCGGGTCGGGCAAGGTCTATTCGCTGAACCTCGCGAACGGGGGCAAGAACTGGGAGAGGCAGCTTGGCGGCGCGGTTGCTGTCAGCCCCATACTGACCGTCGGCGGCCTCGTTTACTTCCAGGACGTGAACGACGTGCTTTACTGCCTGCGTCAGTCAGACGGGGTAACTGTGTGGGCCTGCGACTGCCCGAGCTTCCTGCCACCGACGTACACGCGCCGTTTCGGACTCAACCGGTTCAATCCGTCGCCCACGATTGATGCGAGCGGCAACGTGGTTGTCGTGGGTCGAGATGCGGTTTACTACGTGCTGGGTCTGCACGGCGAAACGCTCGCGAATACGGCCTGGCCCAAGTGGCAGCACGACCTCGACAACAGCGGGCACTGAACGTCGCTGAACGGACAGCCACGAAGACAGGCGTGAAGCGGCTTCTGCCGGGAGGGTGCGAAGTTGAAGGGCATTGAAATCCGGCCGTTCGTCATTGAGGACACCGACGGGGTGCTTGAGGTCTGGAGCCTGGCGGGCATGACGACGCCGGAGCGGAACCCCCGGGCCGACATCCAGAAAAAGCTTCGGCACAGCCCGGAGTCGTTCTTTGTCGGCTTGCTTGAGGGCAAGGTCATAGCCACGGTCATGGTCGGATATGACGGGCACCGGGGCTGGATTTACTCGCTCGCGGTCAGGCCCGAACTGCAGCGGAAGGGTATTGGCCGCCAGATGATGGAGCAGGCTGAGAACTGGCTTCGGCAGCAGGGATGCCCGCGGGCCAAGCTCCAGGTTGACGAGGCGCGAGGTGACGTGGCCGGGTTCTACAGGAAGCTCGGGTACGAGGTGCAGCCGCTCGTCAGCATGGGCAAGTGGTTCCGGGCCTCGGATTCTTGACTTTAGCCGCTGAGGCGAATACAATTGGCACAAGTTCCTAAAGCGCCCGTAGCTCAATTGGATAGAGTGCCGGACTACGAATCCGTAGGTTGCGCGTTCGAGTCGCGCCGGGCGCGTTCTGGCAGGAGTCGAGGGGCCAGGGAGTCGAGGATGCCAGTGCAGAACCCGGCTCTTGAATCCTTGAATCCTGGAATCCTTGAGTCCTATCATGAGAAGTGGATGAGAGCGGCTCTGGTTGAGGCCGAGGCCGCTGCCGCCGAGGGCGAGGTGCCGGTCGGGTGCGTGGTGGTGAAAGAAGGGCGGATTATCGGCCGAGGCCACAATCGCACCGAATCGCTGAAAGACCCCACCGCCCACGCCGAGATTGTGGCAATCGGAGCCGCGGCGACGGCGCTTGAGAATTGGCGCTTAAGCGGGGCGACGGTCTACGTTACCATCGAGCCGTGCCTGATGTGCTCCGGGGCGCTGGTGCTGGCGCGCCCTGACCTCGTGGTTTTCGGGGCGCGGGATGAGAAGTTCGGATGTCTCGGTTCCCGGTATGACATCGCCGCGGACGACCGGTTCAACCACCGGCTGAAGGTCGCGGAAGGGGTGCTCGCGGCCGAGGCGGGCGACCTGCTGAAGCGGTTCTTTCACGCGCGGCGCTCGGCAAAGACGGCCGCCGGCCCGCGGGCATCAGGAAACCGGAAGAACCGATGAGACCCAAGATTCCTGGAGAGATGGCCGAGTGGACGATGGCGCGTGACTCGAAATCACGTATACTCGCAAGGGTATCGGGGGTTCAAATCCCTCTCTCTCCGTTCCCTGGACAGGTTAGCAGTTAGGAGCTAGGAGTGGCCGACAAGACCCTACGCGCCGTATTCCTGGCCGTCGCGGTCATTTCGCTCGCGACGTCCGAGGGGCGGCAGCTACGTTTGAGTCGCTCGCACCGGCGGTACATCCCGGGCGCGGCCGAGCAGGCCGGCAGGTTTGCCCAGTCCTACAGCCGGTTCGACCGGATGCAGCCGCCGCTGGAGCGGTATCGGTTCCAGCCGACGCCCGCCGACCTCGAACGTATCAGAAAGCTGCAATCCGGCGCAAAGGACACGGTGCGGGTGCTCTGTCTGCGGGTCGAGTTCCAGCCTGATACAACGCCGCTGACAACCGGCAACGGCAAGATGGACACGCTCGGGTTTCTGTCTCCGGATTCGGGCCTGTTCTACGACCCGCCCCACTTCAAGACCTATTTCGAGCGGCAGATGGAAGGCGTGCGCAACTTCTTCCGCTTCCAGTCACTGGGCAACCTGGACGTCGAATACACCGTGATGCCGGCCGGCGAGAAGGACTGCTACCAGTTGCCGCGCGAGATGCAGTTCTACGGGGATACGGTTTCGTATGACGCGATTGAAATGGGGCTGGTGCGGCTGATGCGCGACGCGTTCAAGGTCGCGGACCGGGATTCGGCCTGTCACTTCCGCGGGTACGACAAGTTCATCATCTTCCATGCCGGTTCGGGCCTGCAGGCCGACTACGGGCTGAGGAACGATTCGCCGTTCGACCTGCTGGCCGGCGAGATTCCGGCCGGCGCGATTGAGGCGTATCTGGGCGAGCCGTACATCCGTGTCGGTGACACCACCATCGACCAGGCGACGGTGTTGCCGGAGATGATGCGCCAGGACACGATGTACGGCGACCAGACCAACATCCTCGGCATGACCGGACTGGCCGGGGCCCTGTGCCACGAGTTCGCGCACCTGCTCGGCGCGTACGACCTGTATGACGTGACTGGCGTTACCATGGGTGTCGGCTCGTGGAGCCTGATGGGTTATGGCGGCTGGCTCGGCGACTATGGCGCGGGTGCGCCGCCCGGCGTGATACCGGGGTATCTCGACGCTTTCAGCCGCACACTGCTTCTGGATACCATTACTCAGGTAAAGACCGTGAAGGTGCCGGCCGAGTCGATACCGGTCCTCGCGGCCGAGATGGACACCGGGCTGTTCGGTCGCTGCGGCGACTCCCTGCCGACAATCGTCAAGATTCCGATAACCCCGGATGAGTACTTTCTGCTGGAGAACCGGCAGGTGGACGTGCGCGACCCGGATACCATTACGGTTGATGACAGCAACGGGGTCGTGGTTTCCGTGGACCACGGGGAGTACGATTTCTTCCAGCCCGGTTCGGGCATGCTCATATGGCACGTTGACAATAAGGTGCTGGCCGACTACGGGCCGTACAACGCGGTCAACATTGACCCGGCGCATAAGGGCGTGGACCTGGAGGAGGGCGACGGCGTGCAGGACTACGACGTGTCCTACTGGCTGTCGCGCGCACCGGACTACGAGATATACGGCTACAAGTATGACCCGTTTTTCCGGGGCGGGTACAATGACCGGTTCAACGACAGCACCAATCCGAACTCGGACGGTTATATGGGACGAAGCCACCTGAGTGTTGCTCTGCTGGGGAAAGATACGATGACCCGGCTGCGGGACACGGTTATTCCGGTGAAGGTCGGCTGGGACCTGTACATGCCGGGATTCCCCAGGGTCGTGGGCAACTCGCCGCTCTTGTCGGCCTTTGCCGCTGATGTGGACGGCAATGATACGCTTGATGTCGCGGTAGTAGACACTGCCGGCGGGTTGCGGATTTTCCGCGCCGACGGGACCGTGCTCCGCGCGCTGGGCGTCGGATTCTCGACCCGCGCCGACCTGGCCATTGGCGACGTGTCCGGCGATTCGAAGCTCGAAGTAGTGGTGGGGGGTAGCGATACGCTTGTCATTGTGGTGCCGGTTTCCGGCGCGCCGACCCGCATCCATGTCGGCGACCGGGTGTTTGCCGCGCCGGTGCTGGCCGACCTTGACGGCGACGGCAAGAAGGAAATCATTGTCGGTTCAACCGACATGATGCTGTACGCGTGGAAGGGTGACGGCACTCCGCTGCCCGGTTTCCCGGTGTTTGTGGGTTCCGAAACACGGGCGCCGGTCGCGGTCACCGACACGGTGCGTCCTCAGATTGTCCTGCTCAGCGGCGATGGCCGGCTCTTCCTGTTCAACCCCGACGGCTCGCTCGCGAGCGGGTTCCCGGTTACTCTCAGCACTACGCCTTACTACAACGAGGCCCAGCCGGTGGTCGGTGACTTCGACCGGGACTCGACCAGGGAGATTGCCGTTATCGCCGGCGGCGAGCACGACTTCCGTCTCTACATTGTCGGGCTGGACGGCGTGGTCAGGTTCCAGTCCCGGGAGTTTGTCCGCAGCCCGTTCACCGGTACGCTGGCCGTCGCCGACATGGACGGCGATGAGTACGTTGACGTTCTCGCCGCCTCAATGAACGACCTGTTTGCGCTGGGCCGGAACGCCACGCTGGTTACGAACTATCCGTTCACGCAGGACTCCACCTACAGCACGACCGAACTCGCCGGCAACTGGATTATCACCTACGATGTTTACTTCCAGTACGTCTCCTCGCCGATTGTGGCTGACATCGACGACGACGGGGTGTCCGACGTGGTCATCGGCTCACCAAGATACGGCCTGCTCGGGTTCAATGGCGTCACCGGCAAGCCGCTGACGTACTTTCCGCTGATGACGACCGCGGGTATCAGCGCCGTGCCGCTGGCAGTGGACCTGGACAAGGACGGCAAGGTTGAGCTGGCCGCGGGCAGCGACTCCGGTACGTTCTACGTCTGGAAGATGCCTGGCCCGGCGAGCGGCATCAAGTGGCCGTGCGCCTATCACGACCCGTGCCACACCGGCCTCGTCCTCAACTCGGAGCTTCCGCCCTGGCAGCCGAAGGTGCACGCGGGGCTCGTCGCAAAGCTCTACGTCTACCCGAACCCGGCCGGCGCCACGGTGAACATACGCTACCATCTTGGGGATGCCGACCAGGTCAGACTTCGGCTTCTGGACATGGCCGGAGATCCGGTCGGGGACGAGTTCGATGGCCAGGCAGTCAAGGACGCCGACAACGAGACGGTGGTGAGCCTGGAGAAGACTCCACCCGGTATCTACATCGTTCGGATGGAGGCCCGGCGCGGCGCAGAGCGCGAGGTGAAGTTCACGAAGCTGGCGGTTGTACGCTAAGGGAAGTGACAAAGGACAAAGTGATAAGGACAAAACAAGGACAAAGTACGAAAGTCCGGACTTTGTCATTTGTCCTTTCCACTTGCTTTGTCATTTGTCCTTTGTCCTTGGCACTTACTCCGTCAGCCGTAAGCCGTCAGCCGTTAGCCGACCTGCGAACACCTGACAACCCGAGGCCGTTGCCCGGCGGCCACCTGGCCCCGCCCCGTTCATCATTCATCATTCATCGTTCATCGTTCCCCGCCCCGGGTGGTGTTGACAGCGTCATCAAGGACGATTTTCCCTGTAACGACGACACCGCCAGCGGGTGCGACCAGCTCGCGCCCAGGCTGGCGGTAGATGCTATCGGTGAGTTCGTCGTCAGTTGGTACGAGT
>Ga0116202_10000605_pt1 | contig 20133 bp, 17 predicted proteins | sample LakKivw325mmetaG_FD_94479 | JGI IMG/M metagenome (GOLD analysis project Ga0116202, IMG submission 94479) | Anoxic lake water microbial communities from Lake Kivu, Rwanda to study Microbial Dark Matter (Phase II) - Lake Kivu water 325m metaG | ecosystem: Environmental > Aquatic > Freshwater >... | reverse complement strand
TGGGCAAGCAGCCGGTAGTCAAGGCCCAGCGCTGCCGGCAGCAGCAGGTAGATGCTCCCCGCGGCTATACCGGCTGCGACGTCCGGCCTCTTTCCGAGCCGGGAGGCTACGCTGCGCGGGTCGCCGAATAACCTGCCATCTGCCATGCGCTGGCGCGATTGTAATCGACAAGAGCGCCCGCGTCAATGTACGCGCCCTATGGCGCAGGCGCGACGGCATCGAAGACTTCGGTGCGGATTCGAGCCAGGACGTCCGCATCCAGGCCGCGGTTCGCCCATTTTTCGAGCAGTACCTGGGCGCTGAGCGCGAAGCTCTCGCCCGAGATACCTTTCTGCCGCGAGAGCTTGTAGAGCTGACGCGCGTAGCTCAGGTACGGAACGTACATGATGGTGTGCACACCCGCGGCGTTCAGGATTTGACGCGCCTTTGTCTCCATCTCGCAGAGGCTGACCGCGGCCGCCTCGTAGTGCTTGAGCATGTCCGGCCGCAGGTCATCGAGTATCTGCTTCACCTTTGCGGTATCGGTCTTTATCGTCCAGACATTCAGTCTCTGATTCGGGTCAGTCATGCGAACTCCTTTCATGTTGGCGGTCATTCTCTTGCTTGGGGCCAGCTCGACGCCCGCCGGACCGCGCTGCCATCGCGTAGGCTCGGTTCGTCAGAGAACCTTCGCTTTCAGCCGGTCCGCGCAGGAGTGGTCCTTCACTTATCTATATGTCCACGCGAAGCCGGATTTGCTCAAAAAAGTTTAGCCACTTCTGACCGGACATACGAGCAAGTAGCGTCAGCGTAGCATCTTATGCCGGAATAACGCTTCGAAAGCAGAAGCAAATCACATATCGGGAACCGCCGTGGGAACCGTCCCGGGAACGGTTCTCAGTGTGGTTCGGATGGGGATTCACAGATAGACTGTCAAGGCGGTACTGCGCCTGGTTTGCGCTGCAACATTCAGAGGGGTTCTGAGGCCGATCTCTAGTCTGATTCGTGCCAAGAGTGTCAGGCCGGTGCGGATAGCGACTTGGAGATCGACCTTGCCGGTGAGCCGCAACGTGATTCTTGCCGCGACTCTGACCGCGTTTCCGACCGCGATTCACGACCGGGTTCTCGGCGCGATTTGCTGACCGACTTTCGATCACGGCCGCTCATCCCTGTTGGTGCGTAACGTCCGGAGCGGACGCATGAGTGGCAGCCCGCCTCGGCCTGACAAGTCAGGGGCGGGCCGAAGCCCGCCCCTGCTGGTTGTTGACTCGTGACTGCTATCTACCTCTGCACCACGAGCTTTGCGTCCCGGTGCATGGCGCCGTCGTCGACCTTGAGAAGATAGACTCCCGCACGCAAGTCCGAAGTGCGAAGGACCAAGGACGAAGTTGAGACCGGCTGCGAGAACACCAGACGGCCGGAAGCATCGTATATGCGAACTGAGGCGCGGCCGGAGCGCGACGAGGAGAAGTGGACCATCGCGAAGCCGCCAGTCACCGGGTTCGGGGCAACCACCATTCGGAATTCGCGGTTTGCCGTCCCCGTCGCCAACGCCCCTTCCATGTCGTGCACTGCCCGGTCAACGACCGTGCGGGTGTAGTAGACGGACTTGGCGCCGTTTGCCATCCGGTCCCAGACCAAGTGTACCGTACCGCAGGATACCGCGACTGCCGGCAGTTCGTCGAAGTCGTTGTAACCATTGTAGGTCATGCGGTAGTTGTTGCCCCAACTCGCCCCGTAGTTGTTGCTCTGCTTGTAGTAGACCTCGACCGACCAGTACTTGTCCCGGTCCCCGTACCATGTCAGGCCGACCTTGCCGCTCTCGGCTGCCAGACGCGGGTGGCGATAGATGTAGTTCTCCGCGATGTTGGCCAGACGCTGGTCAGTTCCCCAGTTGACTCCGCAGTCAGCGCTCCGCCGGAACCGTATCTCTTCCGGCGCGCCGTCGGTGTCGAGTTCCTGGTCCCAGACGATGTAGACGTTGTTGCCGTCAGCCGCCACGTCCGGATTCGGCCAGGACGTGCCGTTAGAGGCAAACTGAACTGCCGATTCCCAAGACGTGCCGTTGTATCGCTGGAAGGTCAACTTGTAGGCGCCGCTCACCTGGGTATGTCCTATGACGTAGACCCTGCCGTTGGCACAGGCAATCGCCTGGCCTGTCACCGAGGTGTTGATCGCGTCCCACGACGAGCCGCCGTTGGTGCTCCGGCGGTAACCTCCGTCCCAGACAACGTGAATCGTGTCGCCGCTCATACAGACATCTGGCCGCATCGCATCGGCACTCGTGTTGCTTACGGCGATGTCCGACCCCCACGTCGCGCCGTAGTCGGTGCTCTGTTTCAGATAGATGGCATTGTAGGTTCCGCGCTTGTCATGGAACACGACCCGCACGCGATTGCCGCTGGCCGCAATCTGGGGATGAAAGTCCGCCCAGTTGTAGGTCATGGCTGAAAGTAGTCGGGCCACTTCCCAAGTCTGGCCCCCGTTGGTGCTGCGGCGGTAGTAGAGCCCGATGGCCGAGGTGCTGCGGCCTATGTAGACGACGTGTACGTACTGCCCCACGACCGCGACATCGGCTTCCTCGCACCCATTGTAGTCGCTGGCGAGCTGGGCTTCAGCGGTCCAGCCCGGCAGCCACGGTACCTGTCGTAGCGCCTGATAGGCGTTGACACGGCCATGTCCGAAGTAGACGTCGAATCCGGGCGCGCCCGGGTCCTTGGCAGTTGACTGGAGGATGCTCTTGACCTGGCTGTTGGTCAGGTCCGGGTTGCGGCTGAGCATCAAGGCCGCGACGCCCGTGACGTGCGGGGCAGCCATCGAGGTCCCCCATAGATAGGCGTAGCCGTCGTCGTACTTGGTCGAGTAGACGGCGTTGCCCGGCGCGCACACGTCAATCCAGGAACCCCACATGCTCCAGGCACGAGAGCCCTTCTGCCCCTTCACCATGCGCTCGTCGCTGTTGGCCGTAGCGCCGACCGCGATGACGTTGGCGTAGGCGGCGGGGTAGAACTTAGTGCTGTCGTCGTGCAGCGTATCGTTGCCCATCGCGGCGATAGGCAGCACCCCGGAGTTCCAGGCGTAGTTGATTTCGTCTTCCAGCGCCTTCGAATAGCTGGTCCCGCCCAGGCTCATGTTGATGAGCCGGGCGCCGTTCTTGACCGCGTAGTCAATCCCGGAAATCCACCACGAGTACCAGCCGAAGTTCGCGCTGTCGAGGACCTTGACCGGCATTATCTGGCAGTACCAGCAGACGCCGGCGACGCCGGCGCCGTTGTTGGTATGCGCGCCGATGATGCCGGCCGTGTGTGTGCCATGGTAGTGGTCGTCCTGCACTTTGTTGTTGTTGCTCACAAAGTTCCAGCCGACCGTGTCGTCCTTGAAACCGTTGCCGTCGTCATCGTCATTGTCCCCGCCGGTTTCGTCGATGTTCCGCCACCAGACGCTGGTCTGGTAGTTGGCCACGAATTCAGGGTGGTCGAGGTCAACGCCAGTGTCGAGGTGCCCGATGACAACGTCGCGGCTGCCCCGCTCGATGTCCCAGGCTAGCTCGGCGTCAATATCACACCCCGCCGTGCCGGCACCGTAACCTCCCGGGTTTTGGCCGGCATTCTTAAGACCCCACTGGTTTGCGTAGGACGGGTCATTGGGCGTGGTCGCGCAGCCGTGACCGCCAAAGTCCGGCTCTGCATACTCGACTGTGCTCGCCGCGCTGTACTCGGCGACTGCCCGCTCGACGTCAATCGGACCGCTCATCTGAAGAATATACAGCCGGTCCATACCCATCTGCTGGGCAAGCTGGTCGTCTGCGCGCGGGCAGAGCTTCAGACCACCGACTACCTGCCACGCCCGATTCAGCGCGTCAACTTCCCCGATTCCGGTTCGCACCGGACCGCCTTGCAGCCCGATTGAAACCGGTACCTTGAACTTCACGATGATTCGGTCCTGAGCATACTGCACGGCCGGGCCCGTTGCGGTCAGGGTCCGTGCCAGGACGCTGGTTGCCGCTAGCAATGCCAGCAGCGCTATGCATGCGTTTTTCACGTTTCCTCCTCTAGCATTACATTGCCTCACTGATGCCAGACCGCCGCAGTGCGCCTACGAAAACCTGCCGCGAGTACCCGACAGCCTGCGCAGCGAGCGTCAGGTTACCGCAGCGGTCAGCAAGCGCCTGAAGCAGTATCGCCCGCTCTGCTTCTTCGCTCGAAGGAGCCGGGCGTTTCTTGCTCCGACTTTCCTGCCGGGTTGTCTTTCCCGGCCTCTGCCTGTCTGTATAAGTCATGCCCCGCTGATTCCACGTTTCGTGCCAGAGACGGGCGTCGCGCCAACTGCTTGAGAAATTGACGCTTACTGCGTCATGCGACAGGCTACGTGTGCCAGTTTCTGGCACATCAAGACAGGCGAAGGAACGGCCGCCCTGGCTAACTGCGGGCCGCACGTGACCTAGCGCACTGTGGCCGACGTCACATGGGCAAGCTGCCGACAGAAGATGGGAGAGTCAGAGGCTAAGGACTGAAGACCGGGGACTCGGAATCAGCGGCTGGGATTTGGTCGGTGGATGTTGTGCTTCTTCATCAGTCGGTACATCTCACGGCGACTTATGTGCAGCGCAACTGCAGCGTTCTTCACGATCCAGCCGGACTTCTCAAGAGCGGCAAGAATGGCTCCGGTCTCCAGCGGAGCGGCAGCGGCCTCCTTCACGGCCCTGCGTACCGCGCGCCACTCAGGCCCCGGCGTTCCGGACCTACGCATCACCGCGGGCAGGTCCGCTGCAGTCACGAGTCCACCACGGGCAAGGATAACCGCACGCTCAATCGTGTTCTCAAGTTCTCGCACGTTCCCGGGCCAGTCGTGGCTCATCAGGCTTGCCAGGCAGTCGTCACTGACTCCCTGCATCGGCTTCCCGTACTCGCGGCTGAACTTCGACACGAAGTAGGAGGCGAGCGTCGGCAAGTCCTGCTTCCTTTGCCGCAAAGGCGGCAGGTCCAAGGCGACCACGTTGAGCCGGTAGAACAGGTCTCGCCGGAATCGACCGGCGTCCATTGCCTCTTCGAGATTGCGGTTCGTCGCGGCGACCACGCGGACATCGCAAGGAACCGGCTGCCTGCCGCCCACCCGTTCAAAGGTCCTCTCCTGCAGGACCCGAAGGACTTTGGCCTGCAGGTTCAACCCCATGTCGCCAATCTCATCGAGGAAGACCGTGCCGCCGCGCGCCACCTCGAACCGGCCTTGCCGGCCGCTAACTCCGGTGGCTGTGCCGGGCTCGATGCCGAATAGCTCGCTCTCGAGCAGATTCTCTGGAATCGCAGCGCAGTTCACCACCACCAGCGGTCGGTCCTTGCGGTCGGAAAGCGTGTGGATGGTTCGTGCTACAAGCTCCTTGCCGGTTCCAGACTCGCCCAGAATGAGCACGCTGGCCTTGGTTGGAGCCACTTGCTCAATCGTGTCGAACATGCGCCGCAGCGTCGTCTCCGCTCCAACTATCTCCGGGAACCTTCCGCCCCCGCCCGGGTCAATCCGCCCCGCTGGCTCTGCACGCGCCGGACGTGCCTGGGCTAGGCCTACACCCAGTGCGATCAGATCGGCCAGTGGCTTCACTCGCGCGGGTAGGACGCTGGTGCGCAGCACCAGCGTGCCCAGCCTGCCGGCCCCGACATCAAGTGGGACGCTGACCACGCCGGCTCCAGTTTGGACCTCCGGAATCCGGCCCTTCTGGAATACACGGCCATCGCGCAGGAGGACCGCCGCGGCGTCAATCGGCAGCCGCTCGGCCGCCAGTGAAAGCGCCTCATGGCAGAATCGTGCCGTGTCGAGGCCTGCGCAGGCCACGCCGGCCAGGGCCTCAAGGCAAGCTCCGATTCTCAAGAGCCAGGCTACAGACTCAGAGTCGGACGCCGGTTCTTTGCCCGCGGCTTCTGGCTTGGGGCTCTCGTCAGCGAGCAGCCGTTCGGTCTCCCTTGTCTGTGGCTCGACTCCCAAGCTTTCAAATAGCCCAAGCGCTTCAGTCAGGACGTCTCTCCAGGAACTGTCAGCGCTCCGCTTCAGAAACCTACCGTATGACCCGAGCGCACACGCCAGTTCATAGTTCTTGCCCAACGCGCGGAAGACCGCTAAGCTCTGCTCGAACTCAGCCTTCGCTCCCGTCCCATCGCCGGTCACGTCATGCAGCTCGGCCCGGACCCGGTGGATGTTGCCCAGTTCTCGCTTCAGTCCCACCTTGCTCACGAGGTCGTAGGCCGAGTCCAGCGTCGTATCGCAGTCGGTGGGCCGACCTTGCGCCAAGTCCAGTTCCGCCATCCTGCGCAAGGTCTCAACCAGTTCCTGCCGGTCCTCGGTTTCGAGACATATCTGCCGGTCCCTCTCGTAGCAATCCCGCGCCCGGGCCATGTTGCCCGCGGCGACGGCCGCTTCGCCCAAGTTGCCCAGCACTTCGGACTGAACCCAAGCCGAGGGTGCAGCCGTGGCCAACTGCAGGGCCTTGCCCAGGTGAAACTCGGCGCGGCCCAGCCGGCCGCGTCGCAGGTATATCTCGCCGATATTGTTGTAGCAGAGCGCAACGTCGACCTCGTCTCCGGAATGCTCCTTCTCGGCCAAGGCTCTGAAGTAGCACTCCAGGGCCTTGTCCCAGTCACCGAGGTCGACGTGTATCAGACCCAGGTTCAGCTGCGACACGCCGACGCCATACCTGTCGCCAATGCGTTCCTTGATGGCCAGGCTACGCTGCTGGAAGTCCATGGCGAGCGCCAGGTTGCCCATCTCCCAGTGCACCAGCGAGAGATTGTTACAGGTGGCCGCGATGTCATGGTCGTTCTGCTGCCGCTCGCGGATTGAAAGAGACTTCCCGAAGAGCTCAGCCGCCTCGCTGAACTCACCTCGGTGCCATGCCAGAAGGCCCAGGTTGTTGATGGCGTCGGCCCGAGCTGACTCGTTGCCCGCCGCCTCGGCATATCTCAGCCCTTCGCGCGCCAGACTCAGAGCCGAGTCCATCCTGCCTTCGACGCGGTCGGCATCGGCCAGGAGATTCAGCGCCAACGCTGCGGCCGTCGCATCGCCTATGGCGCGCGCAGCGTCGAGCGCCTGCCGGCCGACTTTGACCGCTTCGGCGCGCCGACTGTGGAAGAGCGCCCGTGCCTTTGCGACCATCTCCATCGGCTTAGATACGGCGGTACGGCTCTCACCGCGCCCGGACTCGCGTCTCTGCTCAGACACGCCTGACCTCGACAACAGACTAGTCCCGGCTACCGATTTGTCAACCACAGACAGGAGTCTCGTTGACACCCACTGGCGAACGGCTAGAATCAGGCGAACCGATGAGTGCAATATCCCATCAAGCAAGCGATCGGATTGCGCGGGTGCGTAAGCGCCTGGCCAAGGCGAAGAACGTAATGGTCATCACCGGCGCGGGCGTGTCCGCAGAGTCCGGCATTCCGACTTTCCGCGACGACAAGGGGCTGTGGAAGGAGTTCAATCCGGAGGAGTACGCGACCCGCGAGGCGTTCGAGCGCGACGCGGCCAAGGTCTGGAAGTGGTACGACGACCGCCGCGTCAAGATGGCGCAGGCCAAACCCAACCCGGCCCACCTTGCTTTGGCCGCGATGGCGCAGAACGGCCGGCGCGCGTTCGTCGTGACCCAGAACGTCGACGACCTGCATGAACGGGCAGGGTCGAAGGAAGTCGTGCACGTCCATGGCTCGCTCTGGCGCATCCGCTGCGAGCGCGATGGCACCGTGCTTGAGAACCGCGAGGCGCCGCTCTCCGAGGTCCCGCCGCTGTGCGCGTGCGGGGAAGTCATGCGGCCGGACGTCGTTTGGTTTGGTGAGGGGAGCTGCCCCAACAGGCGGTCGACCGGATCATCCCCTACCTGCTTGAGGGCGGAGTAGATTTGTGCCTCATCGTGGGCACCGAGGCGACGTTCGGTTACACCGTGCATTGGGCCCTGCAAGCGCGCGAGGCCGGAGCGATGCTGGTGGACGTAAATCCACGGGACACCGGACTCGGTTCGCTGGTGGACATCCACCTTCAGGGCAAGGCAGGAGAGGTTTTGCCGAAGCTGATAGACAGAGAATGCAGAATGCAGAAGTCAGAGACCAGAATGCAGAATTCCAGACCGGGAAAACAGAAGCCCGACGTGGGGTTCGACAATGGAATCTGAGTTTCTGAGGCTCTGCCGGGCAAGGAAGTCGGTGCGCCGGTTCGCGGACCGGCCGGTGGAACGGGAGAAGATCGGACTCTGCCTCGAAGCCGCCCGGCGCGCGCCTTCGGCGGACAATCTTCAGCCTTGGCGATTCGTCGTGTTCGACGACCCGCAGAAGAAGGCGCGCTTGGCCGATGCGGCCTTCCGCGGCGCCTACGCGCTTTCAAGGCGCCTGGCAAACGCCCCGGTTCTCGTATGCCTGCTCATCAAGGAACACACGCTGGTCAACAAAGTCGCGGGTGCAGTGCAGGGCACTCAATGGCAACTGGTTGACGCCGGCATCGGCGGCGAGCACTTCGTGTTAGCCGCAACCGAGCAGGGCCTCGGGACATGCTGGATAGGATGGTACGACGGACGGGCGCTCATCAGGGAGATGGGCCTGCGCGGCAGGGGCTACAGGCCGGTGGCTATCATCGCGCTCGGCTACCCGGCCGCGGACGTCTCCTTCAACGAACGCCCGCGCAAGTCCCTGTCCGACATCGCCTACTGGAACGAACCCCCTCGCCACTAGGGACCCCAGTTCGTAAGCGCGGTCGTGGAACGCCGGCTCCTACCTCGCGCGCAGCTTCTGACCTCCACCTTCCTGTCTCTGCTCATCCGACGTCGCTTCTGCCCTCTGCGTTGTGTTTTCTGACTTCTACCTTCGGTCCGTTCTCCAGCCATCCTGCTTGACATACCGCCTTTTCTGGCAAGACTTTGGGTAATGGGTGGCATGTCCCTCCAGGAAAAGCTGCGCACCCGGGCCGGCATGGCCGTCGTGCTGAGCGTCGTCACCCTCTTCTCGGCAGCACTCTACCTGCCCACCGCGCGCCACAGCTTCGTCTGGGACGATGACGCGCTCATCGCCAGCAACTCGCTGCTCGCCCGCTCCAGCCCGACCGGCATTTTCTCGCGCGGGTTCTGGGCCGGCAGCCCGGAGCCGGTTACGGGGCCGGGTGCCGTCTACTACCGGCCGCTGGTAACGCTCAGTTTCTGGTTGGACCAGAGATTCTCCCGGAACAACCCGCACTGGTTCCATGTCGTCAACATCGCGCTCTACGCGCTGGCCGCAGCCGCGGTCACACTGGTCTTATGGGAACTGCTCCACTCGGGAGTTTGGGCTTTGCTCGGCGGCTTGTTCTTCGCCGCCCATTCCTCGCACGTCGAGTCGGTAGCGTTCATCTCGGGGCGAACCGACGTCATGCTGACCCTCTTCACCGCCATCGCCGCCTTCGCCCTGCTCCGCTCTTTCCGCAAACGCGACCGCCGGTGGTGGTTCCTGGTCCCGCCCGCGTTCGGCCTCGCCCTAGTCAGCAAGGAGACCGCGATCTTCTTCCCTCTGCTCATCGTGCTGGGCCCGTTGCTGGTCAGGGTTAGGTACGACCGTCGCTACTGGCTGCCGGTGCTGACAACAGTCGCTGTCCTCGGCGCCTACTTGCTGCTCCGCGGCACCGCCATCAGAGCGTCTGTCCCGATTGAGCATGAAGTCGGGTTCTGGGGCCGTCTCGCCGCCGTCGCCAACACCATCGGGTTGTACATCCAGATGTTCTTCTGGCCGTTCACGCACCACGCCAAGTATCCGTCAAGCGACGCCTTCTTCGCCCCAACCCAGACCACGCTTCTCGCCCTCCTGTTCGTCGTCTCACTTCCGCTGCTTGCGCTCAAGCGCCGGTTCGCGGCGACGCTTTGGGGCTATGCCTGGACCGTCGCGTTCCTTGTGCCGGTAGCGAACATCGCACCAATCGGCCCGCTGGCTGCAGAACGACTCGTAATGCTGCCTTCGGCGGGCATCGTCATGGTCATGGTGACTGTCCTATCCCGCCTTCTCACCTTCCGGGTGAAGACGCGGAAGGTCGTCGGAGTCGCCCTCGCCGCCGCCGCCCTCGCGCTCGGTGCCGACACGGTAGTGCGCGCCCGGATCTGGCGGAACAACGAGACGCTGTTCACCGCCATGGTCCGCGAAGCGCCGTCGGCACCGAGCGCGTACGCAAACCTCGCCGACGCGATTGCCGGCGAGCGGCCCGACTCGGCGCTGGCTCTGTACAACCACGCGCTCCGTCTTGACCAGGGATACGTCCACGCCTACATCCACGCCGGCATTCTCTTGAGCGAGAAAGGCGACCATCGCCAGGCAATCCACCTTCTCCGTCTTGCCAACGAGCTCCGGCCCAACTCCGAGCTGGTGTTGAACAACCTCGGGCTGGCGTTTGCTGCCGCCGGCCAGTTCGACAGTGCCCTGGTGACGCTGGACCGTGCCATCGCCACCCATCCCGGCTCGGCGACGCTCCGCTTCAACCGCGCCAACGCGCTCATTGCAGTCGGCCGGCCGGATGAAGCCGAGTCCGAACTCCGCAGCGCCCTGGCACTGGATAGCATGCAGCCGGCCGCACGGCTGATGCTGGCCGAACGACTGAAGCTGCGCGGTCAGTACGATAGCGCGGTTGCGATGGGCGAGGGCGTCGCCAGAGACCACCCGACCGCCGAACACCTCAACCGGCTCGGAAGCTCGTGGGTAGCGACCGGCGACTCGGTTCGCGCGGCTGAGTGCTACAAGTATGCACTCAGGCTCGACTCAACGTACGTACCAGCGTTATACAATCTGTCGGTGCTGTCTATGGCGAGGGGCGAGTCGGCCGCGGCTCGCGATTTGGCCGAACGGGCGTATCGCCTGCGGCCCGACCTAGAGGCAGTCGGTGAACTCTACAAGTCCCTGAGCACAAATCCCTGACCCCTTCATCTAGTACCGGGCCGCTATCGGCATCCTCCAGCCGGTTCCGAATGCCCGGCTGGTCACCTTGAGCCCCGGCGCTGCCTGGCGCCGCTTGTACTCATTCCGATTCACTGCTCCGATGACCCACTCGACGGTTTTCCGGTGATACCCGGCCGCCACAATCTCCTCTGGAGAGCGGCCCTCATCCACGTAGCCGGCGATGATGGGGTCGAGCACCTCGTAGGGAGGCAACGTATCCTGGTCGGTCTGGTTCGGCCGGAGCTCGGCTGAAGGGGGCTTCCGGATGATGGACACGGGTATGGTCTCTCGCCGGCTGTTGATGTACTCCGCCAAGGCATAGACCGTGGTCTTGGGCACGTCTGCCAGAACACAAAGCCCGCCGCTCATGTCACCGTACAAGGTGCAGTAGCCGACGGCAAGCTCGCTCTTGTTGCCGGTCGCAAGCACCATGTGCCCGAGTTTGTTGGATATCGCCATAAGAACGTTGCCCCGGACGCGCGCCTGTAGGTTCTCCTCGGTAACATCGGGCTCCCTGCCCTCGAACTCGTGCTTGAGCAGATTCAGGTAGGCGTGGTGCGCTTCGGTAATGCCGATCTCGCGGAGCTCTATGCCGAGGTTCTCTGCCAGACGGCGCGAGTCCCCCACGCTGCCTCGGGACGAGTACACGGACGGCATCGTGACGCCGAGCACATTCTCGGGCCCGAGGGCCGCAGCCGCCAAGCAGGAGACTACCGCCGAATCGATGCCGCCGGAAAGCCCCAGCACTGCTTTCTCGAACCCGCACTTCCGCACGTAGTCACGCACGCCCAGCACCAGCGCGTCGTGTATTGACCCGACTGGGTCGATTTCGACGTAGTTTGAGTCCGCGCCGCCGGCGCCAGTCTCAACCACGGCGAGCTCCTCCTGGAACGGCGCAAGCGCCAGTTGCGGCCGACCCTGGCAGTCAAACGCCATGCTGCGGCCGTCGAAGACCAATTCGTCGTTGCCGCCGATCTGGTTCACGAACACGACCGGCAAGCGATGCCGCGACGCGTGTCCCGCGAGCAGCCGCTTGCGGACCGCTTCCTTGCCGACTGTGAAGGGCGAAGCCGATATGTTGACAAGCAAGGTTGCGCCTGCCCTTGCCAGCTCGGCTACCGGGTCACGGTCGTACACAGCCGCCTCACACATCTCGGGCGAATCACTCTCGTCGGCGCCGGTCGGGCAGCCCCACGCGTCTTCGCAGACAGTGATCCCGAGGACCTCGTTGCCGAGTCTGGCCGGCTTCACTTGGTCGGCCGGGTCGAAGTAGCGTGTCTCGTCAAAGACGTCGTAGGTCGGGAGTAGCGACTTGGCCTGCCGAAACTGCTCTTTGCCTCCGGACAGGAGAATCGCGGCGTTAAGCAGCCCCTTCCCCACCCCGCGGGCCGAGCGTACCGGAGCGCCTAGAACGATTGCGAATCCAGGGAACCGCCCCGAAATCCGGACGACGTCGGACAGCCCGGCCTCTACCCGGTCGATGAACCATTTGCGGGCAAGGAGGTCCCGTGGCGGGTACCCGGTGAGCATCAACTCGGGGAAAACGACGAGCTCGGGTGCGAGCCTGCGGGCGTGTTCGAGTGCGTGCTCTACGCGTCGGACGTTGCCGGCCACGTCGCCAACCACCGGGTTGAGCTGCGCGAGGACAATCCTCATCGTTGTCTCGTAGCAGTCTGCCAAACCCGCACTCCTTGTCAACAAAGTGCGCATCGCTTATTATCTGTTCTCGATGCTCCCCCTGATGTTGTTGCTGCTGCCTGCACAACTCGCCCGGCCGGCCCTCTTGGCTCCGCCGGTGCTCGATACCCTCGACCTCTCGGACCATACCGTCGTCCTGTCAGTCGACGACGGGTATCACTCGGTCTACGCGAACGTCTATCCGCTGCTAAGACGGTACCGCATGACCATGACCCTCGCGCTCATCACCGGCTGCATCACGGAAGGGCGGCCATCCTATAGTCCGTCCGACCGCTTCCTAAACGAAAGCGAGGTCCGCGAGATGATTGACTCCTGCGGCATCGAAGTCGCCAGCCATTCGGCGACCCACCGTCGGCTGACCGAAATCGGCTATGATGCTGCCTGGAAGGAAATCGTCGACTCTAAGCGCCAGCTCGAATCGTTGTTCGGCACCGAGGTCATCACTTTCGTCTACCCTTACGGCCGCTCTGACCACAGAATCCGGAACATGGTGCGGCGCGCCGGGTACAAGCTCGCCCGGAAGGTCGGGCCCGGTACGCCGAACCTCTGGGTTGACCCGTACCGGATACCGGAACTCGAACTCAGAATTCAGGCCAAACTGCCGATGGTGATGGAGCACATTCGCCGGCACCGGACGACAGTCGTCCTGCTGCACAGAATCGTGCCGGCGCCCCGGGTCTTCACCGAGTGGCCACTGGCGGACTTCGAGGCCTTGCTGGATTGGCTGCACCGACGCCGTGTCCGGGTCGTGACCCTGGCCGGACTCTATCAGGATTGGTGGCAGGAGAAGCTGAATCGCGCCCTGCTTGATGCGGCCGGCAGCTCGCAGTCGGCCCGGTTATTCGAGGATGTAGACGTCGACGCCACTCGAACTCCCCATTCCCGCTGAGGTGAAGGCGTCCATGTTGCGTTTGCGCCCAACGAAGATGTCGACGTGCTTGCCCTTGATGGCGCTGCCTACGTCGTGGGCGTAGAAGATCCCGGAAAGCGTCTGGCCGTCGATTGAGACGTTCTCGGCCTGCGGAATGTACACCACTGAGCCCAGAGGTATCAGACGTGTGTCGACGGCGATTGACTTGAGGTCTACGAGTCTGTGCCCGCCATAGCCCAAGAACTGGTCCACGACTCTGGCCCGGTTTGCCTTCTTGAGATAGCTGATGCGCCGGCCGTCCCTCAGGCAGGCCGCAGCTTCCACGCGAAATGCCTTGACGAAGGCAGCGGAGAACCGACCGAGAAGCTGGCCGCCAGCGAGGTAAATGGGCGATGACCGGCTGGTGGGATATTCGTCCTCCTCGACCGCCCAGTAGTATGTGACCTTGAAGCGCCCTAAGTAGCGCGCGTGTGGAGTGCCGGAACTGTCCTGTTGCTGGACGAACAGGAAGTCATGCGGTCGGACTCCGGTCCGGACAAGGCTGCTCGTGGTCTGCGCCCTGGGCAGGAAGCACGCCGACATGAGCAGAAACAGGCCTATGGCCCATTTTCTCATGGTACAATCGTCCAGAAGTTGTCCGGCGTGTCAAGAAAATCCTTCCCGCAGTCCTGTGTGAGGAAAACGCCTGCCGCGTAAATACCTATGATTCAGACACTTAGACTCACGGGCGCTCTGGAGTCTGGGTCGCCGCGGAGAACACCGCATCTATCAAGCAGGCTCTGGGGCTCTTTCGGGCGCCCCAAAGCCGTTCGTGTTGGCGGCTACAACCCAGCCCGGTCCGGGGCGAACGTGGAAACTAGAAGCTCAGTTCGCTCTGGATGTCTCCAGACTTGCGGCTGAAGTGGTCGTATGCCCGCTTCTGGGCAATCCGGCCCCGCGGCGTTCGCTGGATGAGGCCTTGCTGGACCAGAAACGGCTCGTAAACCTCCTCCAGCGTGCCGACGTCCTCACCCACAGCCACGGCCAGCGACGACGCGCCCACCGGTCCGCCGTTGAACCGGTCTATTATGGTAAGAAGTATCTTCTTATCCATCTCGTCGAGCCCCAGGGTATCGACGTCCAGTTGGGTGAGGGCATGACAGGTTATGTCCCTGTCTATCGCGTTTCTACCGCTGACCTGGGCGAAATCGCGGACACGCCGCAGCAGTCGGTTGGCGATTCGCGGGGTACCACGGGACCGCTTGGCTATCTCCGCCGCCGCGTCGTCCTCCACCATCACTCCCAGTATCCGCGCCGTTCGCCGGACGATGAGCACGAGGTCCTCCGTCGGGTAGTAGTCGAGATGGAAGGACATGCCGAACCGTGAGCGAAGGGGTGCAGTCAGTAGTCCAGATCGGGTCGTGGCCCCGACTAGGGTGAAGCCGGAGAGCCCGATCTTTTCCGACCTCGCCCCGGGTCCCTTGTCGATGAGCACATCGAGTGAGAAGTCCTCCATTGCCGGGTAGAGGTACTCCTCCACGGCCTTGTTGGTCCGGTGTATCTCATCGATGAAGAGGACATCCTTGGGCGCAAGCCCGGTTAGAATCCCGGCCAGGTCCACGGGACGTTCGAGGATCGGACCCGAGCTTGCCCTGACCGCGGTTCCCATCTCCTCAGCGATGATGTAGGCGAGCGTGGTCTTGCCCAACCCGGGCGGCCCGAAGAGGAGGACGTGCTCAAGCGGCTCGCCGCGCATCTTGGCTGCCTCGATGAAAACACGCAGATTTTCTTTCAGGCGCGACTGACCGATGAAGTCGTCGAGCTTTCGTGGCCGGATCTCCTCGTCCAGGGCATCCTCGCCCCGCATCCGCTGGGGCGACGATATGCGTTCGGTCTGAACCAATGGACTAGCCTCGCTGCGTCAGCGCCAATCTCAGCAACTCCTGCAGGCTCATGCTCTCAGCGGCGCCCACCCAGCGCAGCCGTTCCCTAGCTTCGCGATGGGTCAGTCCCAGCGAGACCAGGGCCGATTCCGCGTCAGCCAGCAGTTCTGAACCGAGGTCCGGCGGCGGGGCCTCGGCCTGCAGCTTCTTGATGATGTTGTCCGCCTTGGTTGGCCCGATACCAGGAACGGTCCGCAGTACTTCGGCCTTGCCGGTTGCGATGATGGAATCGATTTCCGCCGGCGAGAAACGGGAGAGGAGGTTCAGCCCGGCTTTGGGCCCGATGCCCTTCACCGAGGTCAGGCGCTGGAACGCGGAAATCTCTTCCTTTTCAATAAACCCGAACAGCTCCACCCCGTCGCGCGTGAAATGTGTATGCACACGTAGCGCGACCTCGGCCCCGACCTCGGCCAGACGCCGCGATGTCGATAGCGGGACCTTCAAGCCGAAACCGATGCCCTGGCAATCGACGACGACCCGCGTCGGCTCCTTCTCAGCCAGCACTCCACGCAAACGGGCTAGCACCGCCGTGCCTTCTCCGTCCGTCTGTGCTCGTCCGTGCCTGTCCGTGCACGTCCGTTTCCATCTACCCTCCGGCCCAGACACCAGGCTGCGGCCAGCGCGTCAGCCGCGTGCTCGGACACCCGCTCCCCGAGGCCCAGGAGTCGCTTTACCATGTAGTTCATCTGGTGCTTGGATGCGCGGCCGCTGCCCGTGAGCGCAAGCTTGATTGTGGCAGGAGTCAGTTCTGTCACTGGTATTCGGTTCCGGCCTAGGACGTAGATAATCGTGCCCCGCGCCTCGGCCGAGCGGATGACGCTCCGCGCGCCGCCGGACTTGAAGAATAGGGTCTCAAGTGCGCAGTGAGTTGGACGGTTACGCCAAACGACCTCCTGGAGGCCTTCGCCGAGCGAACGAAGTCGGTCGGTCATGGGCAGTTTGGTATCGGTTGTAATGATGCCGAACTCGGTCGCCTCGCCGTCCTCGATGACTCCGTATCCGGTTGCGCCGAGCCCGGGGTCAATCCCGAGAATCCTCAAGTGAGGCTAGCTTGCAGAGGCAATCTTCTCCAATATCTCGTCCGGGATGTCGAAGTTGGCGTAGACCTGCTGCACCTCCTCCAGTTCCTCAAGCATCTCAATCAGCTTGAGAATCTTGGGCGCGTCCTGCTCGGACGGCTTGACCGAGTTGGCGGCAATCATGGTCAGTTCGGCGCTTTCAAACTCCATACCGGAATCCTTGAGTTGCTTCTTCACCTTCTCGAACGAGCCGACCGGCGTCAGAATCGAGTAGGCGCTGGCCTCGGTCTGCACGTCATCGGCCCCGGCTTCGAGGGCTGCGGCCAGCACCGCGTCCTCGTCCGCCTTGTCCTTGGACACGACAATCAGCCCCTGCGGCTTGAACTGCCAGGCCACCGACCCGGCCGAGCCCATGCTGCCGCCGTACTTGTCGAACACGTGACGAACTTCCGCCGTGCTCCGGTTCTTGTTGTCGGTGAGCGCGCGAATCATCAAGGCCACTCCGCCCGGACCGTAGCCCTCGTATATCGTCTCCTCGTAGGTGACGCCCGGCAATTCGCCGGTACCCTTCTTGATGGCACGTTCGACGTTATCTGCCGGCATGTTTATCGCCTTGGCCGATTCGACCGCTGTGCGAAGCCTGGGATTGGCATTGACATCGCCGCCGCCGATCCTTGCCGCCGTCGTGATTTCCCGTATCAGCTTGGAGAAGGCGGCGCCACGGGCCTGGTCGGCCTTGCCCTTCTTGTGCTTGATTGTCGACCACTTAGAATGTCCGGACATGACTATCCTCCTCAGCAACCGGCGCCACAGCGTCGGCTGTCGTAAAGTAATCGAAGGCCAGCTCTGCCAGAAGCTGAATCAAGGCATAACCTAGCGTTCTCGCTCCTATTCTATGGGAGCGTGCATTGATGTCAACTTCGCGCCGCGCGGGACAAGCTTGACATCAGCAGCAAACGACCTTAACTTAGAAGCACGATGCTCGCCCTGACACTGGTCATGACTCTCGTCGGAATCGACCCGAATGCCGGCACGGCCGGCTTCGATTTCCTCAGGCTCACACCCACCGCGCGCGAGGCAGCAATGGGCGGCGCCGGGGTCGGCAGCGCCCCCAGCCCGCTCGGCTTCTGGTTCAACCCGGCGCACGCTCTGTCGTTCGAAACCCCACGGGCTCAGGTCGGCTATCTCAACTATGTAGCCGGCATCCAGACCGGCTCTGCGGCATACAGCCAGTCGGTGGGCACCGAAAAGGGCGTCGGCTTCGGAATCGTATATCTCAACTCCGGCGCGATGAAACTCACCAACGAACGCGGCGACGAACTCGGCACGTTCGGCCTCTCCTATGCCGACCTGAATCTGAGCGGGGCAGCGCGATTCGGCGATAAGATTGCAGTGGGATTCGGACTCCAGGGACTCTATGGCTCAATCGACACCTTCTTCGGGATGGGTCTGGCCGGCAACGTCGGTGCAACTTATAGACTACCGGTCGAAGGCCTCGCCGTGGGTGTAGCCGTGGAGAATGTCGGCCGGCAACTCAAGGCTTTCCAGACCGGCATTGACCCTCTACCCACTGACTTTGGACTCGGACTCGGGTACCAGCCCAACCCGTCGGTGAACCTCGTGGTTGATGTGCACAAGCCACTTGACAACCGGCTCAGGGTCCTTGCCGGCGTCGAAGGCTGGGTCGCCGATATTCTGGCGCTGCGCGTCGGGTACGACAGCTACGGCCCCGACCTCCAGTCCGGCGGAGGAACCGACATCCTTGCCGGCGTTACCGCCGGCCTCGGCTTCCGCTGGCGCGGATACCAGCTCGACTACTGCTTTGTACCGATGGTCGAACTGGGCGTCGCCCACCGCCTTTCGCTGACGTTCTCTCTCTAGCCCGCCGGCCAAGGGTTCCCAGTGAAGAAGCAATTCATCAGGGACATCAAGACCGGCGCGCAGGTCGATGATGTCTTCTACTGCTCGCGTCGGGACATAAAGGAACGCCGCGACGGCGGCGCATTCCTGAGCCTGGAACTGCGCGACAAGACAGGGTCGGTCGCGGCCATCATGTGGGACCGGATCGATGATGCCCTGAAGTGTGTCGAGGTCGGCGGCTTCTACCGCGTCGTGGGCCGGATGGGAGACTACCAAGGCAAGCCCCAGTTCACCATCAGCCTCATCTACCCCGCCGACCCGTCCGACATAAGGCGCGATGACTTCATCGCCGTGTCCCGCTACGACCGGGCCCAGATGATGACCGAGTTGCGCGGCTACATCGCGACAGTCAAGAATCGCCACCTTCGGGCCCTGCTCGACGCTTTCTTCGTTGACGCGGACTTCGCCGAGCAGTTCTCACTCGCGCCGGGCGGTGCCCGGGTCCACCACGCCTACCTTGGCGGCCTGCTCGAACACACCGTGATGATGTGCCGGGCTGCGCAGCCATTGCCCGAGATCTATCCCGAGGTGGACCGCGACTTGCTCCTAACCGGTGTCATACTCCACGACGTAGGCAAGGTAAGAGAATACGTCTACGACGTTGCCATCGACCACACGCCCGACGGGAGGCTCATGGGACATCTCGTCATGGGCGCCAAGATGGTCGAGGACAGAATCGCGGCCATCAAGGACTTCCCGGCCGAGCTCTCCCGCATGATCCGTCACATCATTCTCTCCCATCATGGCGAGCTTGAGTTCGGCTCGCCCAAGACCCCCAAATTCGTCGAGGCGTTCCTGGTCTTCTCTCTCGACTACGCCGACTCGCGACTCGCCATCTTCCGCGAGGTCGTCGAGAAGAATAAGAACGTCAAATGGACTGACTTCAACACCTACCTAGACACGAACGTCTACATCAAGGACCAGCCCGCCGAATAGACGAGCCGTGCTCGCTTCCGGACCGGCGAGGCCGGATACGGACCCGGACTTTCCGACGCTGCATGCCGCCTGCCGACAACTCGATTTCGAGCTGACCCGGCCGCAGTACGACTCGCTGGTCCGTTACGCACAACTGCTACGGGATTGGAATCGGCGCGTCAACCTCGTCTCTCGCCGCGACACCGCCCGCATACTTGCATACCACGTGCTCGACTCGATGGCGGCGCAGAGTCTGGTTCCGCCGGGCGCGACCGTGGTTGACGTAGGCACCGGAGGAGGCCTGCCCGGGATACCGCTGGCGCTCGCGCGTCCCGACGTCAAGGTTGTCCTGATCGAGTCATCCAGAAAGAAGAGCGCCTTCCTTGCAGCGGCGCTGTCCGCCATACCGGTCGCCAACGCGAGGCTGCTGAACGAACGGGCCGAGTCGCTGCCCGCGCTCGCCGGCGATGTGGTCGTCTGCCGACTCGCCGGCTCACTTCCCGAGGTACTCAGGAACGCGGCTCGTCATCGCCGTCCCTCCGGCACGATTGTGCTCTACAAGACGCGGGGCTCGGACACCGAGCTCGCAGCGTCCCGCCGGTTGCTGGCCCGCTGGGGACTTCGCGTGGCCAGCCAGAAGGACATCCTGCTGCCGCTCTCCGGCGTCCCCCGTCGCTTCGTCGTGCTCGGGTCCTGACCTGAAGCTCCCTCAAGAAGAAGAAGGCCGTCCCCCGGCCTTCATTCTTGGAAACCGCGGATGTAACTCGCAAAAAGCGTGCTCGGGTCGTGCAAAACTCGTAGAAAGGAGGTGATCCAGCCGCACGTTCCCGTACGGCTACCTTGTTACGACTTCGCCCCAGTCATCGGCCCTGCCTCAGGCCCCTACAAAG
>Ga0116202_10000604_pt1 | contig 20146 bp, 21 predicted proteins | sample LakKivw325mmetaG_FD_94479 | JGI IMG/M metagenome (GOLD analysis project Ga0116202, IMG submission 94479) | Anoxic lake water microbial communities from Lake Kivu, Rwanda to study Microbial Dark Matter (Phase II) - Lake Kivu water 325m metaG | ecosystem: Environmental > Aquatic > Freshwater >... | reverse complement strand
GAATAAATATCCTGTTTTTGAATATCTTAGGAACTTTCGCCAATAATCTTTTCATAAAGGTCTCCTTTCCATACACCACTGTCATCCAGCTGAAGTTGCTCTGTATTTCTCAGGAAAACAAGGTATGAAACAAGATAATTTACAATCGCAGAAGACAGTGAATTTTTTGCCTGTAAATAAGACTCCTGCGCTTCAAGTAAATCCCTTGTTGTTGCCCTTCCTGCCTGAAGCATCAGATCAGTGCTTTCAACCCTTCTTGTTGCCAGTTCCAGACTGTTTTTTTGAACAATATAACTTTGATAGGATTCTTCAAGCGACCTGATGGAATTGAATATTTCAAGTTTTATGTTTTCCTTTTTCAGGGTAAAATCCCTGTTTTTTCTATCAAGGTTTATCAATGCCTGTTTATACCGGTTTCTTACTGAGATTCTGCCTGTCGGTAAATCAAAATCAATACCAGCTGAATATGAGGGTTGTTTGAAATCAATATCAAAATTGGATTTTTCTTCTGTTGACGAGGATATAGTTGCACTGAAATCAATTTTTGATTTGAGATAACTTTTTGCAATCGCAAGATTTCTTTCCGCATCATACACATAGTCCGAATATGTCATAAGGTCAAGTCTGTTTGACAGAGCATATTCCATTGCTTTTTTTTCATCAACCTCCAGATGCGTTAACCCCTTTTCAATAAAATTTTCCAGCCCTTTACTATCAAGGATAATTTTATTTTCAGGAGATAGTCCCAGAAATATCTTAAATTCATCCTCCTGCTGTTTATAGTCATTACCTGCCTGTATCCACTGCTGGTAAGCCCTGTACTCATTCTGCCGCGCCTGGTCAGCCTGCAAAGGAGAAAGTCTGCCGGCTGTTGCGAGCATTTCTATTCTTTCTCTTGTGTCCTTCAGGAATTGATAGTTTTTCCAGTAATTATCAAGATTGTTTTTCGCAAGAATAATTTTGAAATATTTTTCCGCAACCTGCACAGAGAAATTTCTCTGATATCTTAAAAATGACCTTATCTGATAAACCACATTTCTTTCTGCCTGAACAAGGTTTTCCTGTGCAACAAGCCTTCCAGCACCCTGAAAAAGAGGTTGCAGTATATTTAAACTCAGTGCATTCTCATATGTGTTCTGTTTTGTTCCTGTTAGATATTTTGTAAGATAACCGCCAATATCAAAGGTGATTTTTGCTCCCTGCGCAAGCCATTTTACAAGAGATAGATTCAAATTTCCCGATACTTTTTCATTACCGTCAGAAGAATTCCATTTTATTGAACCCGAAGCATCGCGCTGGATGCCATAGAGATAACGCTGGTATGTGAGGGACAGGGCTGCTAAATAAACATCCTCTTTTGCGCTCTTATATTCGCGATTATTCTTCGCTGCCAGAATCAGGGCATCCTTAAGAGAAAGAAATATTGTTTCCTGTTCGGTGTTATCCTGTGGAACAATTATTATCTTACCTTTTTCTGCTGGCTGCTTTTTTTCTTTCAGGATTGCGGAAACCTCTTTATCCGCGCTCCTTTCATAATAGGAGACGCTGCAGCCGCTGAGAAAAAAGACCGTCATTGCAAAAGATAGAATTTTTTTATACATAACATTATACGACGGGTTTATTACATGTAAGGTTTATGGTCTTGTTTCTCTTATAGTATCCACCATTATCCTGATATTGTCCAGCGGGATATTGTTATGAAGTTCTGTTGATGAACCCGGGAAATACCAGGGTCCGGCATCCTCGATAGCTTTTTTCACTGCCATTTTTACCTGCTCGGGTGTGCCAAATGGAAGTAACTGACTGCAATCAATTCCTCCAATCATTATTAAACGGCTGTGTTTCTTTCTGATTTCCTTCAGGTTCATTCCTGCGATAACCTCAAGAGGGTTCAATCCATCAATTCCTGTCGCAACAAGTTCATCAAGAACCGGCATCACATTTCCATCTGTGTGAAAAATGAATTTAACTCCCTTTTTATGGTAAGCATCCACCAGCATTTCCAGATGAGGGTAAAAATATTTTTTCATGATGATTGGAGAAAATAAAGGACCATTTTTTGAAGCGATATCCTCGCAGTCAAAAATTGCAGGAAACCGGGAAATTTTTTTTGCCGTGTTTATAACCTGCACTTTGAATGCTGTTCCTTTTTTCATATACGTATCAAAAAGATCAGGGTAATCATTGATAAAATAAGAGAAAAGTTCAAGTCCAATTCCTGCATACAGCTGTAAGCCTGTTTTGATCAAATAATTACCAAAAATAAAAACGTTTTTGAATTCATTTCTGAGCCGGGCAATTTCTTCAATACGTCCATCAAGTGCTTCTGCTTCCTTTTTTACATTTTCTGGTTCAGAAAAAAAATCTATGTCACTTTTTACATTTTTGACAACATCATCAATGGTTAGAGTGAATCTTCTGTGATACCAGGCAGTCCACCTCTTCTGTTCTATGATTGTACCATCCTCCGCCACGATTTTTTCTTCTTTTTGCGGATACAAAATGATCCACCTTGTTGCATCGACCATGTTTTCAAGTGCGGCATGCACAACCTCTTTTCCATTTTCAACGGTCAATTTTCTTCCGGCATAGTATTCAATTGCGGCATCATTTGCCAGGATATCAAACATCGGGTATCTGTCGAAATCCTGATGGTTCAAAACCGCAATGCTTCTCTGCTTTCCATTTATTTTCATTGGTTCTTGAGTGTTTCTATCATAGCGGCGATATTTTCCACTTTTGCTCCATAGGGAATTGAGTGCGCTGGAGCAGCAATATAACCGCCATCTTTACCTATTTCATCGAGAAGCCGTTTTACATGATCTTTTGTTTCCTGAACAGTGCCATATGGAAGTATTTTCTGGGTACTGATACCACCGTAAAAAGAGAGCCTGCTTCCAAAATCTCTTTTAGCCTGGAAAACATCAATCACTTCTGGTTGAAAAGGGTTGAATACATCAAGCCCTGCTTCAATGAGAGAATTGAAAAGTTCGTCAACCTTTCCACAGGAATGTATGAAAACATATTTCCCCTTTGATTTAACAAAGCTGTACATTTGTTTGATTCTTGGTTCAATGAATCGGTGCCACAAATGTGGACCCATAATCAGACCTGTCTGCTGTCCCCAGTCATCTCCAATCAAAATACCATCCACGGGAAGACCGCACAGTTTTTCAAGAATTTTCATATTATACTGACAGATTTTATCAAAAAGTCCATCCACAAATTTCTTGTTGTTAACCATTGCCACAAGCAAATTTTCCATGCCTGTCATTGTCCATGCCCTTTCAAACAGACTGAAACCAAGGTTTCCAATACAGAAACATTTATCAATGTTCTGTGCTATGGATTCAACAGCTTTATGTTCATCAAAAACAGAATCAGGATCAGGGAATTCATACTCGTCTGTGTTTTCCTCAGATAGCACACGATTACAAACAGTTCCGACGTCATCGTGAAACTTTCTATACCATCTCACCCCGAAATGATCCTCCCAGACATATGGTTCCACTTCTTTCCATAATCCATCTCTTGTCCACTCAACAAAATAAAGATAGTTTCCTAATTTTTTTTCAAAATCAGGATCATTGTAATACTGGACCATCTGCTGCTTAACCCTGGATGTAAATCCGATATTATACGGTACTACCGAGCACCGGTAATGTTCCAGTGTTTTCTTAACAATATCTCTTTTTTCCATGGTTCACCCCTTAAAAAATTATAACATAATTTACGATTTTTGTTTGCTGTTGTAAAATATTTTTCTATGGAAAGGAAAAAGCTTGAGGAAATTCTTAAAAAATACAAAAAGGGAAAACTTGATCTTTGTAATGTCCTTGAGGAACTAAAAAACCTTCCTTTTAATGACCTTTTTCATTCAAAGATTGACCATCACAGAGCCCTGAGGCTTGGATTTCCAGAGGTTGTTTATGGAGAAGGGAAAAAATTGGAACATCTGAAAGCTATTATTTCTCAGCTCAATGAAAAATATTCAAAATTTATTGCCACAAGAGTTTCAGGTGAGTATGCTGAAGAGATATTGAAAGATCACCCTGAATTTATCTACTATCCGGAAGCAAGAATACTGGCGAAAGGAAAACCGGTTAAACAGAAGAAAAAAGAGGTGGCTGTGATCTGTGCGGGCACAGCCGATCATTATATAGCAGAGGAAGCAGCCATCACCCTTGAAATTATTGGAAAAGGTGTGGAAAGAATCTACGATGTTGGAGTAAGCGGGATCCACAGAATCATCCCGCACCTGAGAAAGATTAATAAATGTAAGATACTTATCGTTGTTGCAGGGATGGAAGGAGCTCTTCCAGGGGTTGTGGCTGGAATTACCGGTAAGCCTGTCATAGGCGTACCCGCATCTGTCGGATATGGAACAAATCTGAAAGGAATAACACCTTTGCTTACAATGCTGAATAGCTGCAGTCCAATTGCAGTTGTTAACATAGATAATGGTTTTGGAGCCGCTTTCTTTTCCTGGCTCGTATTGAGATAAAATGAGAATTTTCTGAAAAATCTGATAAAATAGATTTATTAAGAAAAAGGGATGCCCATGATTAAAAAAGGTGTAATTTTTGGAATTTTGATGGCTTTTATTTTTTCAGGTTGTGCAGTTTTACCTTCTTACAGGGTAGCTCGAGAAGGCAGAAAAATGATAACCGATTATTCGGCCAATAAGGCTGCTGTAGCAAGGGCAATAAAGGAACACAGGGTTATCCATGGTATGACAATGGAAGAGGTTATGGAAAGCTGGGGACCTCCTGAGATTGAGCACGAATTATTGATAAATTGTAGACTTTATCATTCCTGGGCTTACAGAAAAAATTATAATACCCGCGTTCTTTATTTTCATCGTGGTATTCTTGTGGATATAAAATAACCATGGTTTTTTCTGATAGGTGGATAAAAAGAAACGCCAGAAAAGGACTGATTGAGCCATTTTTTGAATCAAGTGTGAAAAAGGGAGTTATGAGTTATGGCGTTTCTTCATACGGTTATGATTTCATGCTCGCTGATGAATTCAAAATCTTTACAGGTAAAAAGCCGGTTGATCCAAAAAATCCTGACCCTGACTCCTTTAAGAATTTTGTCGGAAAAATTTGTGAAATACCTCCGGGTGGTTTTGTGCTTTCGAGAAGTGTGGAATATTTCAGAATTCCAAGAAATTGTCTCGGTATCTGTTTTGGAAAATCAAGTTATGCGCGTTCAGGAATAGTTGTTTATGTGACTCCACTTGAACCTGAATGGGAAGGTCATATAACCGTTATGATTGCCAATTTTGCACCTGTTCCAAACAGGGTTTATTCAGGCGAGGGAATTTGTCAGGTTGTGTTTTTGAAAGCTGCAGGTATATGTGAGAAATCATATGCGGATAAAAAAGGGAAATACCAGAAATCACAGGGTATCATCTTCAGCAGATGATTGTCAGGTTGTGGCGGGTATCGATATTCTTGAAAGGGCAAGGATCAGGAAAGCAATCACTGATTATGGTGAAAGATTTGTGAAAAAGATTTTTACCAAGCGTGAAATCAAAAATTTTCCTGAAAACAGGGAACTCTATTATTCAATCGGGTTTTCATTAAAAGAAGCTTTCTGGAAAACCCTTCCTTCAGATATCCAGAAAAAGACATATTTTGATGACATTGAAATCATCTGGAAAAGAAAAAAACCAGAAATTTTTCTTTCTGGGATTAAGGAAAAAAATACTGATGTTTCCTGCATTTACAGCAGGAAATTGATTTTAAGTTATATAATAAGACATTTGAAGAGTTAACCATGGGAAAGATACACATTATAACCGGTGGAATGGGTTTTATTGGAAGTGCGCTCGTCTGGAAATTGAATGAACAGGGGATTGAAAATATTATAATCGTGGATTCTTTCAACGGTCAGGATTCATGGAAAAATCTTGTTAACCTGAGATTTCTTGATATAGTTCATAGCGATAGTTTCATTCAGAGTCTTGAACAGGATAAGTTCAAAGATTCCATAGCCGGAATACTGCATATGGGCGCATGTTCTGATACAACAGAAAAAAATACAGCCTTTTTACTTGAAAATAATTACCGCTACACAAAAAGGCTTGCCTCATGGGCAATAAAGAACAAATGCAGGTTTGTATATGCTTCCTCTGCAGCCACATATGGCGATGGCCCTGATTTCTCGGATGAGGAAGAAAAGCTTGTTAATCTGAAACCATTGAATATGTACGGCTATTCAAAACATCTTTTTGATCTCTGGGCATACAGGGAAAAATTTTTCTCCAGTATCGCTGGGCTTAAATTTTTCAATGTCTTTGGGCCGAATGAATACCATAAGGGTGAGATGAGAAGCGTTATACACAAAAAGTTCATTGAGATTCAGCAGACCGGCATCGCAACACTATTCAAATCATACAGACCCGACTGTGGTGATGGTGAGCAAAAAAGGGATTTTATCTATATCAAGGATGCGGTGAAGATGACAATTTTTGTTTATCTCAATCCTTCGGTCAATGGAATTTTTAATATCGGAACAGGTGTGGCGAGAAGTTTTAACGATGTTATCAGATGTATCTTCAAAGCACTTTCAAAAAACGAAAACATAAAATATATTGAGATGCCGGATGCGATAAAAAATTCTTACCAGTATTTCACTCAGGCTGTTATTTCAAAAATACGAAGCGCAGGATATACAGAACAACTTTTTACCCTTGAAAATGCAGTTGATGATTACATCAAAGGATACCTTCTCAGGGAAGACCCTTATCTAAAAATCAGTCCTTATTGACTCTTTCTTTTATCCTCAGGGCGATCTTTCCCAGTAAAAAAGAAGCACCAGCAATATAGCTTGCCTCAGTTAAAGCGCTTGTTCCATGGGTTTCGCCCTGAAGCACGAATAACTCTGGTTGAAATTTTTTTGAAGCAGCGGATAGCATTGCGTGGAATCTGTAACATGCTTTTTCATCTATCCTCGGGTCTTTTTCCCCGATTGAAATGCACAAAAATCTATCTGCAAGTGCTGGAACAAGATTTTCTGCATTTGCTGAAAGTACAATTTTGTTTTCTTTCAGCCTATTAAATTCTTTCAATACTCTCAGATCAGTTACAGGTGCGCAAACGGCGGCTGCATAAACACGACTGTCATGAGCCATTATATGCATTGCAGAAAAACCCCCTCTTGAAATTCCCATAAGCGCAACTGTTTGTTGCCACGCAAGATTTTCCTTTATCGCAATATCAATTATTCTGGATCCGATTTTTCTTATTGTTTCAATTACATTGACTCCATCAGATATAGCGTTAGCCCATCCCACAAGTCCTTCTCCGTATCGGTTGATAAGTTCTCCATGATTTGGAAGATCAAAACTTGCAACATTATAACCGGCAGAAAGGAAAATGTTGGGAATTGTATTGTAGGTGGTGTGGTTTAATGATGTTTTCCAGTCTGTTGTAATGGCTAACAACAGAGCAGGTCTGCTGCTTGTATTTTCAGGTTTCCTGACGACAAAACTGTATTGTTTTCCGTTTAACCTGAAACTGTATTGCCTGTCCTTAAAAGCCGGAGTATTCATTATCTGGTAATGAAAGAGGGGAAGGGTGATATTCACCCTTCCCCGGTTTTATCTCATTTTTTCGGCTTCATCGGTTTGCCACAACAAACCGGAACCGGTTGATTCTCATCAACTATTTTTGTAGAACACTTTTCAGGTGCAACAGCGCATTCATATTCTTTCTTCTGTTTCTGTCTACCGCAGCAGCATCCGCACATTATTTATCACCTCCCCTGATTGATTAAAATATTTTAAACTGTTCTTTACCTGCATTGCATAACGGACATCTTTCCGGAACTTCTCCTTCAACGGTCCATCCACATATCTGACAGATTGCAATTTTTCCTATTTCAAGGTCTTTTCCTGATTGCAGAGCCTGCTTCGCCTTCGTATAAAGTCCTGCATGAACCTTTTCTGCAGAGACGGCATAACCAATACTTTTCTGGGCTGTTTTTTCATCCTGAAGCTTTGCCACCGCATCAAAAGCGGGATACATTTCCTCAACCTCGTATGTCTCACCGTCAATAGCGACATCAAGGTTGTCAATGGTTTCCGATAATTCCCCCAGAGCCTTGAGATGATTTGTTGCATGAACCTGTTCAGCAAGGGAAATAGCCCTGAATAATCTGGCTATATTTGGTTTTCCTTCTTCTTCTGCCTTTTGCGCAAAAATCAGATATTTCATATGAGCCTGGCTTTCACCCGCAAATGCTGCCTTTAAATTTGCCTGCGTCATCTTTTTCATAAAACCTCTCCTTTTCACTTTTTCAGCTTAATTGCTGTTTCAGCAACCCTTTTGCCAAGAAACCTGCATAGATACTTTTCTTCTTCAGATAACTCTGTGAAATTTTTTTGCAATCCCACGACATGGCTTGCTCCATAAGGAGTTCCACCTGTTACTGTTTTCATCAGCTGAGGTGTGCTTGAAGGAATACCCACAATAATCATACCATGGTGCAGCAGGGTTAACATACTTGCAATACAGGTTGATTCCTGTCCTCCGTGCAATGATACAGAGGATGTAAATATTCCAGCTGGTTTTCCAATCAGAGCGCCTTCAAGCCACAGCGGTCCTGTTTTATCAAAAAAATTTCTCATCTGGCTGCACATATTTCCGAATCTTGTTGGAGTGCCAAGAACAAGACCATCGCAATTTCTAAGATCATCAAGCGTTGCAACAGCCACGTCTTTCTGCCATTCAATAGCAATCTGAATCTCTTTGTTTTCTTTGATGACCTGTTCGGGAAGCAGTTCAGGCACTTTTCCCAAAAGTGGCTGCGCACCATTTACCTTTTTTATACCTGTAACTACTTCTTCTGCCATCCTATACACATTTCCATACATGCTGTAATATAAAATCAGAATTTTCACATCCGCCATAAATTACCGCCTTTTTTATTCTGCAATCTCTATTGGTTTCTCTGCCTGCCAGAGACCGTGAAGATTGCACATTTCCCATGCTTTCAGATGACCGTGTGAATGAGATAGTTTAACCCTGAAGGTAACTTTTGGTGAGGAACTGACCGGCTGGAAATATGCTCTTGCAAGAAAAGTATCACCGCTGTAAAGTTCAACCCAGGAAATAAAATGACCCGCTTCATTCGGATGCGGATAAAGCTTACCCACCTCAACTGTCACATCAAACTCCTCATCCCTTTTTACTTTATCAGGAGCTGTTATCACTGGAACATGCTTTTTTTCAAAATCAGTCATATTTGCAGGATCTTTTGGCCTGTTTACTCCACAGAGAATATCATTCTTGCACTTATACTCTTTTTTCTCTTCCATATTTCCTTCTTTTTCGTTTAGATGCAGACAATTCAATGACGGTTCATTCTTCTTTTCCAAAAATTAAATTTCCTTCAGAGTGCAGTTCAATGCTGATCTCTTTAAGAAGCAAGTTTCTTGGTTTTTTAGAAATACTGTTTATCGCAACAAGAATATATGGTACACAACTATTCATACCACCTATTTTAATGTTTGCTCCATTTTTTCCAGTAACCATAACTCCGATTTTTCCTTCTTTGTCTTTGATGAGCCTTCCAATTGCCGGACTTTTTGAAAATTTGGGCTTTACAGGATCCCAGCATGTAGATACCCTGTGTCTTTTCAGATTGCCAAGTTCATCAGGAATGATTATGGAGCGAATTTCCGCTTTTGTTGTTCCGGCAGAAAGAGTTTTGCTTAAAGTTTTCCATTGCATTGACTGTCCTGCTACCATATACTATTATAACACGTCAACCAAAAAGGAGGTTCAGATGGATGAGAGAGCAAAAAAAATTTTGAAAAACATGAATCTTGAAAAAAAGGTTGCTCAGTTATGTTGTGTGGAAAGAAACTCGCTTCTTGACAAGGATTATTTTTCCCGGTCAAAAGCATCAGAAGTTTTGAAAAATGGTGCCGGGCATATAAGTCCTGTTTTAAGACCATTTGATCCAGGGAAAGGCACAGAGATTGCAAATGAAATACAGAAAATCGCAACAGGAACCGGACCGAAAATTCCTGTTATTATTCATGATGAATGTCTTCATGGATGCATGGCAAAAGGTTCAACATCTTTTCCTCAGTCCATAGCCCTTGCAAGCAGTTGGGATCCAGATATGGTTGAAAAAATTGCGAAAATTATTGGTAAAGAAACAAGAGCAAGGGGTATTCATCAGGCTTTATCGCCGACAATAAACATTGCAAGGGATGCAAGGCATGGAAGGGTTGAAGAAACATATGGTGAGGATCCTTACCTTACTTCTTTTATGGCTGTTGCATTTATAAAAGGATTGCAGAGTGAAAAGGTAATAGCCACACCAAAACATTTTGCTGCTGATTTTGCGGGAAATGGCGGAAGGGATAGCAGTGCCACATTTTTTTCTGAGAGAATTTTGAGGGAGGTATTTTTCCCCGCATTTAAGGCAAGTATTCAGCAGGCAAAAGCATGGTCTTTGATGGCTGCCTACAACTCAATAAATGGCATTCCTTCCTCATCAAATAGATGGCTTCTTACAGAAATTTTAAGAAAAGAATGGGGATTTAATGGTTTTGTTGTTTCTGATTATGGTTCTGTTTATGGGCTTTATGGAAGCCATAAGATCGCTGAGTCAATTGCTGATGCAGGAAGACTTGCCCTTGAAGCAGGCCTTGATATTGAGATACCCTCTTCTCCATGTTTTTCACATATTGCCCGGCTTTTAAAGGAGGGAAAAATCTCAGAATCAACTGTTGATAAGGCTGTTGAAAGGATTTTAAATGGAAAAATATGGCTGGGACTTTTTGATAATCCATATGCAGATCCTGAAGAGGCAGCAAAAATCTGTGATTGCGACCAGCACAGAAAATTTGCCCTTGAAGCAGCAGAAAAATGTATGGTCCTTCTTAAAAACAATGGAGTTCTGCCATTGAATAAAGAGATTGGTTCAGTGGCTGTGATAGGACCAAATGCTGACCAGGTTCGGCTGGGCGGCTACAGTACTTTTGGAATAAAGGTGGTAACGGCTCTGGAAGGCATAAGAAACAGGGTTTCTAAAAGAACAAAGGTCTATTTTGCAGAAGGATGCAGGGTTAATTCTCTTACTAAAGAAGGATTCAGCAGGGCAGTTTCAATAGCAGCAAAATCTGATGTTGCAATTCTTGTGATGGGAAATTCTTCAGAGACTGAAGGTGAAAACAGGGATAGATGCAACCTTGATCTGCCAGGAGTTCAGGAGGATTTAATACTTGCGGTTGCAGAAACAGGCACACCTGTAATTGTTGTGTTAATCAATGGAAGTGCTATCACCATGCAGCACTGGTTTAACCATGTTGATGCAATAATTGAAGCATGGTATCCAGGCGAAGAGGGTGGCAATGCAATCGCAAATATAATATTCGGCAACTGCAATCCTGCCGGTAAACTGCCAATCACTTTTCCAAAATTTACAGGGCAGCTTCCACTCTACTATAATCACCTGCCCTGCCTCAGAAAATATGACTATGTTGAGGTCAGAGGAAGCCAGCCGATGTTTCCTTTTGGTTATGGTTTGGGTTACACAGAATTTGAATATAAAAACCTTGTGGTGCCTGAAAAAATTTCGAGAAAAGGAGAAATCAATATAAGCGTTGAGATAGAAAATACAGGTCAGTATCAGGGTGAAGAAGTTGTCCAGCTTTATCTTCATGACATGGTTTCAAAAATCATACGGCCTGTGAAGGAACTGAAAAGATTCAAAAAAATCAGCCTGAGGCCAGGAGAAAAGAAAAAAGTTGAATTTATCCTCACTGAGGAAGATTTGTCGTATCTTGATGAAAACCTGAAACCTGTTCTTGAACCGGGTGTTTTTGAGGTGATGGTTGGACCGAACAGTGCAGAAGGACCTAAAGCAAGTTTTGAAGTAAAGTAATTTTGAACGCAAAAGCGGAATTGTCATGACCCGGATTATTATTTTCTATGTTTCTCTTACCCTGATTATGCTGTTTATTGCAAAATTTCTTCGATCCGCCCATTTTAAGGGGAAAATGGGTGAGAGTGGAGTGAAAATATTTCTTCCAAAATTTTTACGCTCTGACGAGTATCACTTTATAAATGATGTTATTCTCAGGACTCCTGACGGAACCACTCAGATAGATCATGTAATTGTTTCTCCATATGGAATTTTTGTTATAGAAACGAAAAACATGAATGGATGGATATTCGGTACTGAAAAAGATAAATTTTGGACTCAGAAGATTTACAACAATTCACAGCGGTTTCAAAATCCACTTCACCAGAATTACAAGCACACTGAAACCCTGAGGGTTTTACTCGGGTTGGAAAAAAGGTTTATCCATTCACTGGTGGTCTTTACGGGTGATGGTGAATTCAAAACACAAAGACCTGAAAATGTTTTCACAAGCATCAGATCATGCGCCAAATATATCCTTTCAAAAACAGAAAAAGTCTTTGATACACAAAAAATGGAAGAAATTATCGAAAAGATAAAAAATTCCTGTCTGGAGCCGAGTTTGAAAATAAGAAGACAGCATATTCAGAGTTTGAGGAACAAAAAAGGAGGTAAATGTCAATAGAAGTTTTCAAGAAAATACTTAACCTTGAATTTACGGAAAGGGTCGGAAGGACAGAATACTGTGATCATCCGCTTTTGATAGAACATGTTGCCAGGCTTGTTTCCGGACCTTCATATGATCCTCAACAGGCTTTCAAAAAGTTCCTTGATTGGGTTGGTTATGACTTTTTATGGTCAACAAATGATGGTCCTGCTGGCTGGGAATCTCTTGGAAGGACAACTGATATGGGTCATGCTGTTTACGCTGAAGGTGGCGTTGATTACAGAAAACCAAAACCCTGTCCATTCAGGTCAGTGGATGAGGTTTTGAATTTTGATGCTGCTGAAGAATATGGAATACCAGAAATTGATGAAAGGTCTCTTTTTTTTAAAAAATCACTTGAAGATTCTCAAAAAATATACCCGAATGTTTTGATAACTGCTGGTTATTACAAAACACTTGTTTCAGGCTGCATTGCAAGTTTTGGCTGGGATATGTTTCTTGAGGCAGTTGGAACAGATTCTGCAAGATTTGGTGATTATGTTCTTGAAGGTTTTTTCAATCTTTCTCTTGCAAATTTTAAGGCATGGGCGAAGGCAAAACCAGTTGCTTTCATCTGCCATGATGATATGGTCTGGTCAAGTGGTGCGATCTTTCATCCTGACTGGTACAGAAAATTTATATTTCCAAGGTACAAAAAACTGTGGAATGTTCTTAAAGAAAAAGGGATAAAGGTTCTTTTTTGCTCTGATGGAAATTTCACACAATTTGTGGATGATATTGCTGAAGCAGGCGCGGATGGATTTATTTTTGAGCCTTTGACTGACCTTGAATATATTGTAAAGAGATATGGTGCAACCCATATTATTGTTGGAAATGCTGATTGCAGGATACTGACCTATGGGACAAAACAGGATATTGAAAAAGAGGTAATTCGCTGTATGAATACTGCGAAAAAATGTCCAGGATTTGTGATGGCTGTTGGAAATCATATACCTGCCAATGTTCCGATAGATAATGCAATGTATTATTTTGAGGCAGTCAAAAAATACGAAAAAAGATAGGAGGCTAATATGAGGCTTAAGAATAGAAATCTATTTAATATTGACTGCAATGGTTTTTTTTACAAGTATAACAAAAAAAGCCTGTGGTATTATCCGGAAGGCAGGAAATTCAGTGCAAAACATATCCATCACTGTATAAATGTTCTTGCTGAGAGCGGTGTTGATACTGTTGTTATCAACAGCAATGCACAGGTTGCCTGGTATCCGAGCAGGGTTGTTGAGACAAACCTTGATGGCTATAAAAGGGGAGATAAAACCTTTTTCTTCGGACATCTTTTAGGTCAGCCGATGAGTGAAGAACAGGTTGACGAATACCTTAATGAAATGGTGATTCTTATGGACAGATACCTGGACCTTGCTGAGGATGGGATTGACTGGTTGAGTGAATCAACAAAAGCATGCAGAAAAAATAAGATTTCACCGTGGGTTTCAATAAGAATGAATGATATGCATGGCGCAAGCCTGAAGCCAGAGTTTGATTTTATGAATTGTAAGTTATTCAAAGACAAAAACATGCGTCTTAAAGGAACAACCTCAAATCCTGAAGATCCACCCAGTATGTCATGGCAGGGTTTGAATTATGAGAAAAAAGAGGTTCGTGAATATATGAAGGCCCTCATTCAGGATTGTATAGAAAACTATGATTTTGAAGGAATAGAACTTGACTGGACACGCTGGCCATTGTGTTGCGAGGTCCCAGCATCACAGGGAAAAGTTGACATTATTACTCAGTGGCATTCAGAAATAAAAAGGATGTGCAGGAAAAAATCAGAAAAGATCGGTAAGCCCTTTTATATGGGTATAAGATATGCAGGAATATTTGAACAATTGAAGCAGATTGGAATTGATATACCAGCAATGGCAAGACAGGGATTGATTGACTTTGTATGTCCCACAAATACATGGCAGACAGGCTGGGATATTCCATACGATAGGATTAAAGAAGAACTCGGTGAAAATATTGCTGTTTACGGAGTGATTGAACTGGGAACAAACTGGCTGATGGTATATTATCCGAAAGGTCAGCCAAATGTTCGTATTGGTGCTTCTGATGCAAGAGGATATCGCCTTTCAGCTTTCAGCCCTGAAATACTGCGAGGAAATGCAGCAGGAAAATTGGTCCTTGGTTGCGATGGTATAGAAACATTTAATTTTTTCTGCGCTGATACCCCGGGTCACTGGCCATGGGAAAAAGCCAGTTGCTTTGCTGAATATTCTTGTTTAAAAAATCTCCACGATTTAGAATTTCTCAGTGGAAAACCAAAGTTTTATACTTTTTCTTCTGGCACTGGTTTTTATGTTCACAACTTTTTTGAGACTATAGGTCAGATTCCCTGCCATATTGAACCACAATGCAGGAAAGAATTTTTGCTTCCGATGATGAAAGAACCAGACAACAGAAAGATGAAACTGATAATCCAGGTGGTGATTGAAAGACAGGAAAAGATACCGCCAATAGGCATAAGTTTCAATGGATGCTGGCCGGTTTTCAAAAGCAAACAAACAGATAATCTTCTGGTCCAGGTTGGTGGATACACCCATCATGTACCAGAGCATACAGCGTTTAATTTTGAATTTGATCCTGGTTTGATAAAAAACGGCTTTAACAGCATTGTTGTTATGAATGGAAGTTACGACTGGTATAAGGATGAACCGAGAAAACAGCAAACAATACGTGTGGTTAGCATTGAACTTTTATATCATAAAAAGGAGGAATGATGTATGTTAAAAGTATAAGAAGGATAACGAATGATGCCTGTCACAATGCATTTACAGGCGCCTGCTTTTTCAAAGGATCCCTTTATGTTGCATACAGACAGGGTGCCGCACACGCGGATCCCACCGGGAAAATCATGGTTTTACGAAGCGATGACGGTGGAAAGCATTTTGAAAATGTTGCAGCATTCAGAAAAACATCTGATGCAAGAGACCCTCATCTTTACTCTGATGGGAAAAATCTTTTTGTTGTGGGTTTTGAGGCCGGAACAGGTTCATTTACCGGTTTTACAGAGGACGGCAGAAACTGGAGCCACTGGACAAAAATGCAGGGAACAGATGGGTTTATAATGTGGAGACCTACTTTTTACAAAGGAAAATATCTGTGCGCGGGATATGGTGAATTTGTCCGTGTAAAAAGTTCAACTGTTGCCTGGTTTGAAAGTGATGATGGGATAAATTGGGAAAAAAAATACGAGGTACACAAAGGCAAAGATGTTCCGACAGAATGCTATCTTGATTTCAAAGAAGATGGCACTGCAGTTATGCTGATGAGGTGTGATGATAAAACTAAAAGACCTTATCTCTGCACATCAAAGCCGCCATATAAAAAATGGGAGAAAAGACGGCTTGATATTCAGCTTCTTGGACCGTGCCTGTGGCTGGTTGAAGATGATATATGGATTTCAGGAAGATGGTTTTTGCATCCTGATGTCACTCATGTGGGCGTGTTCAAAATAGTTAAAAATAAACCTGAATTAAGACTTGTTCTACCATCAGGACCTGGTTCTGATCTTTCATATATGGCTGTTGCTAAAGATCCTGAAAATCCTGTACGATGCTGGCTTTCATATTATTCAGGTCATACTGCACCGGATGACCCTGACATTGACCAGTTCAGCCATCCTGATATTTATCTTGTTGAAGCAATATTCAGCCTGGAAAGAGAAGATTTTATTCTTGACTGGATGGTTTCTGATGTTCAGAATACCTCATTAAAAAATATAAAAATGCCTGATATCAATGACCGGAAATTGAACTGGAAGAAAATACGGGGATATTCAGAAAAGGAGGTAAAAAAAGGTATTCCTCTATCGGCTGTTGGTTTTGTTGACGCAAAGAAAATTATAAAACGAAAATCAGGAGTGATCTTCTTTTCCACAAGATTGGATCTTGGTCCAGCGGATAGAGCAAGAATGTATTTAGGATATGATGGTCCTGTGGCTGTATGGTTAAACGGAGAAAGGGTTTTTTCAGGTCCTGGCACAAATCCTGCGATTGCTGATCAGAGCAGTGTTGCGGTAAAGCCAAAACATGGCAATAACACAATAACTATTGCTCTTGATACTAATAAAGGAAAGGCTGAAGGAATTTTCTGCAGGATAAAAGTTGAAAAATAATTTAGAAAAGTAGGAGATATTATGAATTCAATAAATCCAGTCAATATAGGCAGTCGGCGTGAGCTTTTTGTGGATTACCTGCTCATAGATAAACTTAACAATACCCAGCTTAAACTTCATGAACCCTGTTCATCGGGTTCAGTGCTGAGGATTGATAAACCATGGGAGGGTCCTGCCAACTTTGGAATGTCTGTCATTGAACTTGATGGAAAATTATTGATGTACTATCGGGCAATGCGGCTGGATCCTAACGATGAAGATGGTGTTGGATGTGTGGTTGAAAGTTATGATGGAGGAGCAACCTGGGTGAAACCAGTACTTAACATTGTGAAAAGACCGGATTGGCCCGATAACAACATCATAGCGACTGTTGAAGGAAAGCCAGAATTTTCTTTTCCATCCGCTCCATGGTTGGACACAAATCCGCATGTTTCAGAAAACCAGCGGGTAAAGATGATTAAAAGTGTTCCGCTCAGCGGTGAAAAACATACTGCTATGAGGGATCCTGCTGGACCGAAAAAACTTGTTTTCTGGGCTTCTTATGATGGTTATAAATTTTATAAACTTGATCCACAGCCAGAGTTTATAAGTACACTTCCTAATGCTTTTGATGGTGGTAACACGATGTTCTGGAGCCAGGCCGAAAAGCAGTATGTGATTTATTACCGCTGGTATGATGGATATAGAACAATGGCTCGTTCCACCTCAAAGGATTTAATGAAATGGACTGATTCAGTGCCTATGACTTATGGGGATACTCCGAGAGAGCAGTTTTATGTAAACAATACCACTCCATATTTTCGCGCACCCCATATCTATATCGCTCTTGCAGCAAGATTCATGGAAGGCCGAAAGGTTCTGACAGATGAGCAGGCATCTGAAATAAAGGTTCATTCATTCCCCGGCCGGCCTTATAAGTATTACCTTGACTGTTCTGATGGCGTGCTCTTAACAAGTCGTGCTGGTTCCACTGTATATGACCGCACATTTATGGAAACATTTGTTCGTCCTGGACCTGGCTACAGCAACTGGGTTACACGTACCAATTATCCACTTACAGGTATTTTTCCTGCAGGAAAAGAAAAAATTCAGTTTTTTGTGACAAGAAACTATATGCAGGATTCATGGCACATTGAGAGGATGCTTTTAAGGACAGATGGTTTTGTTTCAATCAGTGCTCCATGGAAGGGTGGAGAATTTTTTACAAAGCCACTGATATTTAATGGAAACAGGCTTGAGATTAATTATCGCACAGGCGCACCAGGTTTTGTTCGTGTTGAGATACAGGATATCTCAGGAAAGCCTTTTCCAGGTTATTCAATTGATGATTGTCCTGAAATCATTGGAGATGAGATTTTTAGAATTGTCAGATGGAAAAATGGTCCAGATATAAGCAGATTTTCAGGCCAGCCTGTTAAATTAAGATTTGTAATGAAGGACGCTGATCTGTTTTCAATAAGGTTTTTTCATGAGTAGACCATTGCGCCATGCATTATTGATCTTGATAATAAGCTGAACATGTTTTACTGGGGCAGGGGTGACAGGCGCAATGTCATACTTAGCGCAGAAAGTATCTGGGAAAATTTAAACCGGTGGAAAGGTTTCGGATACCCATTACTTGAGCCTGAATCCAAACCTTATAACATCAATGGGCCTTCCTTCCCTTTTGTTGTAAAAGTTGATGAAAATATATTTTTTATGTATTTTGTTGGATGGGGAAATAACACTGAAGGTAAAATTCCAAATACCACTGGTCTTGCAATAAGCCAGGATAAAGGAAAAACCTGGAGATATTATAAAAAAAATCCGATTCTGAAGCTTGATAAACCATGGGACAGAGAAGGTACTGGCAGTGTTTGTGTTATCAGGAGAAAGGATGAATTCTGGATGTATTATACTGCGATTTCAGAATACTTTCACAGGCCTGAAGGGGTAAAAACAGGCCACGGTGATGTAATCCCGAAAATTTGTATTGCACTTGCATTTTCAAAAAATGGGATTGACTGGGAGAAATATGGACCCATCCTTTCTCCAAGAGGATTTGATGCAGAGCCATACGAATATATCGTATCCAAACCTTTTATACTTGAGGAGGAGTGGGGATACAGGATGTGGTTTAACAGTTTTGGACAATACTACAGGATTCAGGAAGCTTACTCATTTGATGGTATAAGATTTGAGTTCACAACAAAAAAACTGGATGACTATTTTGGTACCGGAAAATCAGGCGATTTTGATGATGAACAGCGTAGCTATGCCTGTGTTGTTAAAAAAAATTTTTATCATATGTGGTATACGGGAAATGATTTCGGCACAGCAGGCATCGGTTATGCGCGTGGCACCATAAAGGAAAGCAAATCTGCTATCTGAAAAAATTATAAAGAATTTTCGCAGGTACCAGCCTGCCATATTGGTTGGGATGAATTTTATCCCTGAGAAAAAAACTGTAGGGTTTTTTAATTGAGTTGAGAATTGGTACAATTCATTTTTTTCTCTCAGAAATAAAGGGTGATTTTAACAGGATTTTCTTCTGGCTTTAAAATAAGGATGGATTCTTTTTCTTTAATATACTCACCGAGCGTGATTTCTTTTGGAACGAGTTTATCAGGATGAGGTATTCTTATAATGATTTTTGCCGGTTTTCTTTTATCCTGATAAAAAATGCCTGCCGAAATTTTATTATTTTTCAGATCTGAATTTACCTCGAATGAAATTTTACCAAAATATGTTGCGAGATTTTTTATTCTGATTGAATTACCATCTTTCAGCCATCTTCGTGGAATACCGGGCAAAAGGAAAAGTGTATCATCCTGTTCCATGCATAACATCCATCTTGTTTCCATCAAAAACCATGCCTCCTCATGGGTTTTATGCGGGCTTGCATAGAAAAAATGCTCCCAGAAAGAGCCTGTCTGCCTGTCAATAAGTGCTGGAAAACAATTGTAATACGCCTTCAAAAAACTTTTTACCTCTCCCCTTTTCAGATGTATCTCAGGATGTCTGCTGTAATATGGCTGGCTGAATGCAACATTTCTTTTGTAAAACATCTCAGTATGATACTTTACAAGAAAATCAGAAGTCTGTTCATCAGGTTCAAGGATTTCCTGAAATATCAGATACATCGGTCCAAGCATGCTGTCCCTCGCTAAAAATGTTCCATGGGTGTACCAGTTTCTGTTATTTGTATACTGAACAAGGAGTCCATCATCTTCAGGCCATGGTGGTGCTGCTGGAACCCAGGTTCCATCTCCAAGTGGCACCACAGGGCTTCGTGCCATCGCATCAAAAAAAGATTTTCTTATGTTTCCCTTCAATTCTTCTGCTATCTTTTTAATATCCTTTGCTTTTTTTTCTCCAATTGCCTCGAGCATCTCTGATACCCTTTTAAGTCCAAGATACGCATAGCCATTAAG
>Ga0116202_10000602_pt1 | contig 20151 bp, 16 predicted proteins | sample LakKivw325mmetaG_FD_94479 | JGI IMG/M metagenome (GOLD analysis project Ga0116202, IMG submission 94479) | Anoxic lake water microbial communities from Lake Kivu, Rwanda to study Microbial Dark Matter (Phase II) - Lake Kivu water 325m metaG | ecosystem: Environmental > Aquatic > Freshwater >... | reverse complement strand
TGCTCCCTCGATCTTCGCCGGCGCGAGGTGCTGGGCCTGGCGGGCCTGGTCGGCAGCGGCCGCTCGGACCTGGCTCAGCTTATCATCGGCGCCCGCCACCGCACCGGCGGCCACGTGCTCCTCCACGGTCGTCCCTTCCGACCGCGCCTGCCCAGGTACTGTCTGCGAGCCGGCGTCGCCTATGTGCCCGAGGACCGGCAGGTCCAGGGACTCTTCCCCCTGCTCTCCCTGGCCGACAACCTGCTGATGCCCAGCTACCATGGAGCTCTGTCGGGCCCTCTCATCTCGCTCCGGCGGGTGCGCGACCGCGTTGCCGACCTGGCCCGGCGTCTCGACCTCCGCCCCTCCGACCCCGCCACGGTCGTCCGCGCGCTCTCGGGCGGCAACCAGCAGAAGGTCGTCCTGGGCCGCTGGCTCAACCTGACCCCGGACGTGTTCCTTCTCGACGAGCCGACGCGCGGGATTGACGTGGGGGCCAAGGCCGCCGTCCACGAGCTGATCCGCGCTCTGGCCGATGCCGGCGTCTGTATCCTCCTCATCTCTTCCGACTTGCCCGAGCTACTCAGCCTCTCCGACCGAGTGCTGGCCATGCGCGAGGGCCGGATCGTCGCCGAGCTGGCTCGCCACGAGGCCACGGAGGAGAGGGTACTGTCGCACGTCCTGGGAGCCACGGACACCCATGAGCGATAGCGCAACCCACCAGCGCCCCGGCCGGGCAGGCGTCTGGCTGCGCCTGGTCCTCGAACGCTACGGCATTGTCGTCGCCTTCGTCGTGCTGATCGGCGTATCGGCCGCTCTGTCGCCCAGGTTCCTCTCGGCCCAGAACCTGCTCAACGTCGTCCGGCAGGTGTCCTTCGAGGGCATCATCGCCCTGGGCATGACCTTCGTCATCCTCAGCGCCGGCATTGACCTCTCCGTCGGTGCTCTCATGTGCTTCACCGCCTGCCTCTGCGCCGGCCTGATGATGCGCCACGGCCTTCCGCCCTTCCTGGCCATCGCGCTGACCCTCTTCGCCGGCGCCGCTCTCGGGGCCACCAACGGCCTGGTCATCGTCCTCGGCCGCGTCCAGCCCTTCATCGTCACCCTCGGCATCATGACCGTTCTCCACGGTGCCTCGCTGCTCTACGTCGAGGGCAAGCGCATCTCCCTCGGCCTCGAACCGCCCGCCGGCATCCGCGTCCTCGACAGCACCGTCGGCGGCGTGCCCGTCCCGGCCCTGATCTTCGTCGCCATCGCCCTGCTCGCCGGGCTCCTTCTCGCCCGCACGCGCTTCGGCCGCGAGGTCTACGCCATCGGCGGCAACGAAGAGGCGGCCTACCTCGCCGGCGTGGACGTCGCCCAGCGCAAGGTGCTCATCTACGCCATCTCCGGCCTTCTCTCGGCGCTCTCGGGGATCCTCGTGCTCGCCCGGCTGCGCTCGGCCAACGCCGAGCTGGGCAAGGGCTACGAGCTCACCGCCATCGCCGCGGTGGTCATCGGCGGCACCAACCTCATGGGCGGCGAGGGCTGGGCCGCGGGCACCTTCATCGGCTCCATGATCCTCGGCGTCCTCGCCAACGTCCTCAACCTGCGCGGCGTCAGCGAGTTCATCCAGGAGATCGCCAAGGGAGCCATCATCATCGGCGCCGTGCTCCTCAAACGCGAGAAGGCCCGCTGAGGCAGGGAGCGGGCCGCCCGCGGCTAATATCCCCCGTGCACCAGTGGTGGCGCCAGGACCCATCTTGGCAGGAGGCCAGTCCCATGAGATTCGCCCGCGGACCTTCCCTTGCGTCCTGCTGTGCTGTCGCGGTCCTTCTCGCGGTGCTGGTTGCCGGCGGCTGCGGCCGTCAGGCGCCCCAGACCGGGCCGGTTTCGGGGCCCGACCAGCCCACGACCCCAGCCAAGGTCTGGAAGCTGGGCTTCTCGCAGACCACGCTCAGCGAGCCCTGGCGCGTGAAGATGCGGGATGACATGCTCGCCGCGGCGCGCGAGCACGCCCAGGAAGTGGCGCTCGTGCACAACGAGGCGGATAACGACGATGCCCGGCAGGCCGCCAACGTCGAGGACCTGATCACCCAGGGCATCAAGCTGCTCGTCATCAGCCCCCACACGGCCGAGGGCCTGACCAGCGTGGTCGAAAAGGTCTACGACCAGGGCATACCGGTGATCACCCTCGACCGCAACATAGCCTCGGACAAGTACACCTGCTTCATCGGCGCCGACAACAAGAAGATCGGCGCGCTGGCCGCGAGGGTGATTGCCGAGAAGCTGGGCGGCAAGGGCGTGGTGTTCGAGATCCAGGGGACCCTGGGGGCCACGGCCACCACCAACCGCAATGAGGGCTTCCAGGAGGCCATCAAGGAGTGGAAGGACCTCCGCGTCATCGGCGGGCAGTCGGGCGACTACGCCCGCGAGCCGGCCCAGAAGCTCATGGAGGACGTCCTCCAGGCGAACGACAAGATAGACGCCGTGTATGCCCACAACGATGAGATGGCGCTGGGGGCCATGCTGGCGGCCGAGCGCGCCAATCGCCTCAAGGACATCGTCATCGTTGGGATTGACGGCCAGGAAGAGGCCATGGAGGCCGTGGCTCAGGGCAAGATGTACGCCACCATCATCTACCCCAACGGCTCCGCCGAGGCCATCGAGACGGCCCTCAAGATCCTGAAGGGCGAGCAGGTGCCCAAGCACATCGAACTCGAGAGCATCCTGGTCACTGCCGACAACGCCAGAGACGATTCCATTCGCGCCCATGCCTTCTGACCGCCACGCCCGGGCGCCAGTGCGCGAGAGAACTCCCGGCCCACGGCTCGGCGGGCCTTGCCGGTGTCACTGTGGGCCCCCCTTGGCGCTGCTCATGCTCGCGCGGTTGCCTCTGACCGGGGGTACCTCGATCCTGCTGGCCTTGCTTCTCGCGGCCCCCTGCGCCGCCGAGGGTCCCCACTTCACCCGACTCAGCCTGATCCGGGACACCGTCAGCCAGTACGACCGCGCGACCCTGACCTTCTCCCTCGACCGGTTCTACGACAACCCCTACGACCCGGACCAGGTTGACTGCGCCGCCGAGGTCCTCGGCCCCGACGGCCGCCGGCTCGTCGTCCCGGCCTTCTGGCACGAGCCCATGCGCCCTGAGGACGACTTCACCGCCGCCCACGTCTTCACCAACCCGGGCCGCGAGCACTACGCCAGCGCAGGTCCGGGCCGATGGGAGCTGCGCTTCGCGCCTACCACGCCGGGCCGCTGGCGAGGCCGCCTGCGCGCGAGGGACCCCGGCGGCGAGACCCTGTCCGACGAGTTCGCCCTGACCTGCACGGCGGGAACGGCGCACGGCTACTTGCGCACGGCGCCCAACGGGCAGTTCCTGCGGTTCGACGACGGGACGGGCTTCGTCCCGCGGGGCCTGTGTCTCGCCTGGGCCCGCGGCGGCAACGAAACGGACACCTACGACTCGTATCTCTCCCGCCTGGCCGCGCTGGGGGCCAACACCGTGCGCGTGTGGATGTGTCACTGGGCATGGCTGGAGTGGACGGCGGGCGAGTCCGGTGCCCTCCGCGCCTACGAGGGGCCCGGGCGCTACAACCAGCAGGTGGCTCACAACTTCGACCGCCTCATCGAGCTGGCCGAGCGCAAGGGCATCTTCCTTCAGCTCTGCCTCAACAACGGCGCCTGGGAGTTCGGCCGGCCCGACGGCAAGAACGACCATTATGACTCCTGGGGAGGCAACCCGTACAACGCCAGGAACGGTGGCCCCTGCGCCGAGCCCGGCGACTTCTGGACGAAGGCCGAGGCCCGGCGCCTCTACCGCAACCGGCTCCGGTATACCGTCGCCCGATGGGGCTACTCGCCCAGCGTCCTGGCCTGGGAGCTGTGGAATGAGCAGGGCTCGGAGACCGACGCCACCGCCGCCTGGCACCGCGAGATGGCCGACTACCTGCGCGCTGTGGACCCCTGCCGCCACCTGGTCACGACCAGCACCTGGCTCAGCGACGCCCGCGAGCTTCCCCGCACCTTCCAGGCCATGGACCTGGTGCAGCTCCACTACGCCAGCGAGCGGTTTGTCGAGCTCGCCCGCGAGGCCTTTCCCGACAAGCCCTGCATCGTCGGCGAGGGCCCCTGGACGCGCGAGGCCCTGGCGCGAGCGGGCTACGTGTCTCCCCTGGTCGGCGCCGCCGGCCCGCCCCTGACGTGGCATTCCGGCCCCGACAGCCCCGTGGAGCGCGAGGACCTGTACCCGCTCCTCGGCGGCCTGTTCGGCTTCTGGCGCGACTTCCCCGCGGCCGACCCGGTGACGCCGCTGGGCGCCGCCGAGGTGCGCGTCGCCGTGCCCGATGGCGCCGCCTACGCCCCGGTAGTCCTTCACCCCGGCTTCAACACGTGGCTTCGGAGAGCGACCCAGGCCGAGTTCACGGTCAGGCCCGACGGCTCCACCGACGCATCCGGCATGAGCGATCGCCTCTACGGCTCGAACCCCGACCGGGCGCCCTACCGCAATCCACCCACCTTCGTCGTGGACTACCCGGCGCCCGGAGCCTTTGCCGTCCGGCTCGGGGAGTGCAGCGGCCCGGCCACGCTGGTCATCACGCTCGACGGCGGCGAAGCCCTGCGGTACGCCGTTCCGGGCGAGGGCCGCCGCTCGCCGCCCGAGGACACGCGTTGGCAGACTGTGCAGGTCCCAGCCGGTCCTCACCGCATCGGCGCGGACAACGCGGGCGCCGACTGGATGTCCGTTGGGCCCTTTGTCCTCAGCGACTACCGCGACGTCACCAGGTACCCGCCCGTCAAGCTGCTGGGTCTGGTGTCGGGCGATCAGGCGCGGCTGTGGCTGGCCAACGACTGGGCCGAGGTAGACCCCCGGCTCGGCCTGGGCCCGCCGCCGGAGCTTACCGCCCGCGTGGCCCTCTCGGGCCTGCGCCAGGGCCAGTGGGCTGTGGCCTGGACCGATCCGCTCACCGGCGGGGCCCTTAGGCAGGAGCGCGCGCGATCGGACGGAAGGAGGCTGGCGCTCGAGGTCGCCGGGCTGCGGGGTCAGCTCGCCGCCAGGCTCGAGCGCGTGGGAGACTGACAGCCCGGAGGGGGCGCGATGACGCCGAGGGAGCGAGTTCTGACAGCGCTGCGCCATGAGCAGCCCGACTACTCGCCCTACTGCCTCCCGATAGACCCGGAGCCTCTCGAGCGCCTCGACCGCCACTACGGGGGCACCGAATGGCGGTCCGCGGTGGTGGACCACCTCGTCGCCCTGGGCCTGGACAGCGGCCACGAGGAGCTAGGCGACGGCCGCTGGCGCGACAAGTTCGGCGTGGTCTGGGCCCAGGCCAACGACTTCCACGTCGTCGAGATACCCCTGCGCGAGCCTACCCTCGAAGGCTTCCAGCCGCCCGACCTCTTCGGTCCTGAGGACCTGGCCCGTGTCCAGCAGTGGTGCGTTCAGCCTTCCGACCTGTTCCGGGGCTTCTCCATCGGCTTCAGCTTCTTCGAGCGGGCCTGGTCCCTGCGCGGCATGGACAATCTGCTGATGGACATGGTCGAGCACCCGCGCTTCGTGCACGAGCTCATGGACCTGCTGCTGGACCTGTGGCTGCCCGTCGTGGACGCCGTCGGCCGGATCGAGGGCCTCGACTACATCCAGTTCGGCGACGACTACGGCATGCAGAGGGGCGTCATCATGGGCACGCCCTACTGGCGCGAGTACCTCCGACCCCGGCTGCGGGCCGCCTACGCCCGGGCCCATAGCCACGGCAAGTATGTTGCGATACACTCCTGTGGTGACAACTCGCCGATCCTCGAGGACCTGATCGAGATCGGCGTGGACCTATTCAACCCGTTTCAGCCCGAGGCCCAGGACATCTACGAGATGAAGCGGCGCTTCGGGCACCGAATCGCCTTCTGGGGCGGCATCGGCACCCAGCAGCTCCTGCCCCGCGGTACCCCTGAGCAGATCCGCCGCGAGGTGCGACGGGTCAAGCAGGAGATCGGCAGAGACGGCGGGCTGGTCCTCTCCCCTACCAAGCCGATCCTGCCCGACGTCCCGACCGAGAACGCCGTGGCCTGCGTCGAGGCCATGCTGGAGGGCACCGACAGCCCCCTCGGCGGGTAGGGCCGGGGCGTACGCTATCCCCGTCGCGAGCAGGGCCGGCCGACCGTTGGTCGCAGCACGAAGGAGGGCACCAGGGTGAGCAAGCCGAGGGTGGCTCTGATCCAATTCCCGGGCTCCAACTGCGAGTGGGAGACCAAGCGCGCCGCGGAGGCCGCGGGCATGGCCTGCGACATCTTCCGCTGGAACCGCGACGCCGACCTTCTCGCCGAGTACGACGGCTACCTCATCGGCGGCGGGTTCAGCTACCAGGATCGCATTCGCGCCGGTGTCATCGCCACCAAGGAGCCCATCGTGGATCGGCTCTTCTCCGAGGTCGTGGACCGCGGCAAGCCCGTGCTCGGGATCTGCAACGGCGCCCAGGTGCTCGTCGAGGCGGGCCTGGCCCCCGGCCTCAAGCCTGGCGAGGTAGAGATGGCCCTCGCCCCCAACCGGCCGCACCCCGAGGGACGGATCGCGGGCTTCTGCTGCCGCTGGGTCTACATCAAGCACATCGCGCCCCCGGGCCGCTGCGTGTTCACTACCCAGGTCCCCGAGGGCGAGGTGATCCCCATACCCATCGCCCACGGCGAGGGACGCTACACCACCAGGACGCCCGAGGTCATCGAGAAGCTGCGCGAGAACCGGCAGATCGTCTTCCAGTACTGCGACGCCCACGGCAACGTCTCCGACGACCCGGAGGTCTCGCCCAATGGCGCGGTGGACAACCTCGCCGGGCTGTGCAATCCCGAGGGCAACGTGCTGGCCATGATGCCCCATCCCGAGCGGGCCAGCTTCCTGCGCCAGATCCCGACCGACCTGGCCGGCGACTGGAGCCGTCGGAAGCTGGAGGCGATGGGCAATGCCCTCGCCATGGCCGAGCCCGGCCCGGGCTTGGCCGTGTTCGTCTCGATGCGTGACAGCCTGCTCGCCCGCCTTGCCTCGATGGCCGGGCGCTGAGCACTCCGGCGGAGGCGGGAACACGGGGGCGCCGGCAGGGCCGCCCCCGGCCGAAGGAGGACCGGCGATGTACCAGGTTGAGCTACTGGTCAGCCTCAAGATACCGGACGTGACCGCCCTCACGGCGGCCAACACCCTCCGACGCCGCATGGGCTATGAGGGGGTCCTGGACAGACTCGAGCGCGCCGACTACTTCCTCTTCGAGGTCGAGGCGGCCACGCCGGACGAGGCCTGCGCCGTGGTGCGCGACATCGCCGAGCACACGAACCTTTTCGTCAACCCCAACAAGCACGTCTTCGAGGTGCGGCCGCGGCAGGAGCGAGCCGGCCTCGCGCGCAGCGACGGCGTCTACCTGGTCAATTGCCTGGTCCGGTCGCTGCAGTACGACCCCGGCCCGGGACTCGTGGCCTCGCTCCACCGCCTCGGGCACGAGCAGGTGCGGAGCATCTCGACGGGCACTCTGTGGACGCTGCACCTGCGCGTCGAGGGCGAGGCCAGGGCTCGCGGCATCACCCAGAGCATCGCCATCACCACGTCCCGCTCGCAGGGGCTGCTCATGAATCCGCACTACCAGACCTGCGAGGTCTACTGAGGCGCGCGGGCGACGCACGGTGTGCTGCGGCATCTCACGTCGGGTGTGGTGACGCTCACTGCAGGCAACCTGGGCAATCTCATGCTCTAGACCATGTCGGCGCGGCATAGGGAGGAGCCGGGTTCGGCCTCTACCTCGGCCATCCGCCTGACGAGCGGGATATTGCCCCACGAGAGCATCCTCGCCATAATACGCCGAGCCAACGTGCCGGTGATCGTCGTGCAGGACGGCATGGACCGGGCCGCCTCACGCATCTCGGACCTGGTGGCTAAGATGACGAGCAGCGAGGAAGAGAAGGTAGAGCGGGCCTATGAGCTTGTGACAGAACACCTTGACCTAGCCGCTCTCAGGGAACGGCTGGGCTGCTGAGCGGGACGGGCACCGGGCGGAGCCGGGCGGTCGCCACAAGTGGACCCGTGCCTGCAGTCCCCGAGTACCCCACACCAAGCGCGCCGGAGGAAAAGTAATGCTGAGTGACATCGAGATTGCGCAGCAGGCCACGCTGCGGCCCATCGCCGACGTGGCCGCCGATCTGGGTGTGCTGCCCGACGAGATGGAGTTCTACGGGCCCTACAAGGCCAAGGTGAGCCTTGGCCTCCTGGACCGGCTGGCCGGCGCGCCCAGCGCCAGGTACATCCTCGTCACCGCGGTCACCCCCACCCCGCTGGGCGAGGGGAAGACGGTCTGCACCATCGGGCTCACCCTGGCCCTTCGCCACCTGGGCATGAAGGCGATTACCTGCATCCGCGAGCCATCCATGGGGCCGGTGTTCGGCATCAAGGGCGGGGCCTGTGGTGGCGGCTACGCGCAGGTTGTCCCGATGGAAGACATCAACCTGCACTTCACGGGCGACATCCACGCCGTCGCCGCCGCCAACAACCTGCTGGCCGCTATGGTGGACGCGAGCCTGTGGCACAACAACCCGCTGAACCTCGATCCCCTCGAGATCTCCTGGAAGCGCGTCGTGGACCTCAACGACGTGGCCCTGCGCTCGGTGGTATGCGGCCTGGGCGGACGCAGGGGCGGCGTGCCCCGAGAGACCGGCTTCGACATCGCCGTGGCCTCGGAGGTCATGGCCATCCTGGCCCTCACTACGAGCCTGCGGGACCTGCGCGAGCGCATCGGCCGCATCTGGGTGGGCTTCGACCGCGACGGCAAGCCCGTCACCGCCGAGGACCTGCGCGCGGCGGGCGCAATGACCGCGCTGATGCGCGGGGCTCTCAAGCCCAATCTCGTGCAGGCCCTGGACGGCGGTCCGGCCTTCGTCCACGCCGGCCCCTTCGCCAACATCGCCATCGGCTGTAGCTCCGTGCTCGCCGACCAGGTGGCGTCCGCGCTCGGCGACTACGTCGTCACCGAGGCGGGCTTCGGCGCCGACTGCGGCATGGAGAAGTTCTTCAACATCAAGTGCCGCGCGTCCGGCCTCACCCCCTCGGCCGTCGTCATCGTAGCCTCCGTCCGCGCCCTGAAGATGCACGGCGGGGCCTTCCGGCTCCCCCCGGGCAGGAAGCCCCCCAAGGACGAGATCGAGCGCGAGAACGTCGAGGCCGTGCGCGCCGGCTGCGCCAACCTGGCCAAGCACATCGAGAACGCCAGGCTCTTCGGCGTCCCCGTCGTCGTCGCCATCAACCGCTTCGCCTCCGACACCGATGCCGAGATCGCCGTCGTCCACGAGGAGGCCATGAAGGCGGGGGCCTTCGGCTGCGAGGTGGTAACGGTCCACAGCGAAGGTGGCCCCGGAGGCGTGGACCTGGCCCAGGCCGTGCTCGCGGCCTGCGACCAGCCCAGCGACTTCCGGTTCCTCTACGAGCTGGACTGGCCCGTCAAGCGCAAGATCGAGACCATCGCGACCCGCGTCTACGGCGCCGACGGCGTGGACTACGAGCCCGAGGCCGAGAAGAGGATCGGCCAGTACACTGAGCTGGGCCTGGACCGCCTGCCCATCTGCATGGCGAAGACCCACCTGTCCCTCAGCCACGACCCAACGGTCCTCGGCCGTCCCACCGGTTTCCGCGTCCCGATCCGCGACGTCCGTCCGTCGGTCGGCGCCGGCTTTCTCTATCCCCTGCTCGGCGAAATGCGCACGATGCCGGGCCTGCCGTCCGAGCCGGCCGCTGTCCACGTGGACGTGGACGACGAGGGCAAGATCGTCGGGCTGTTCTAACCCTTCGACAGGTCGGCTGCGCGAGGTGCGTGCCATGAGTGACCCCAGAGCTGCGGACCTGCAGATCCGCGAGTACCTGGACAGGCTGGCCGCGAAGCTGCCGGCGCCCGGCGGGGGCTCAGCCTCCGCGCTGGTGGGCGCTCTTGGCGCCGCCCTGGCGGCCATGGTCGCCAACTTCACCGTCGGACAGGAGAAGTTCGCCCCGGTGGAGGACGACGTCCGCCGCGTGCTCGAGGCTGTGGAGGCCCAACGGGCCGCGCTCCTGGACCTGATCCAGGAAGACATGGACGCCTACGGCGAGGTGTCGGCGGCCTTCAAGCTGCCCAAGGACGACCCTGCGCGGGCCGAGGCGGTGCAGAGGGCGCTGAAGGGAGCGGCGGCGGTGCCTCTGGCGATCGTGGACGGATGCCTGGCGGTGCTCAGGCTCCTCCCCGAGCTGCTGGAGAAGAGCAACCCGAACCTCGTGAGCGACGTGGGCGTGGCTGCGGCCTGTGCCGAGTGCGCGCTGCGGTGCGCCTGGCTCAACGTCGAGATCAACCTCGCCTACCTGAAGGACGAGGAGTACGTGGCGGCGACCAGGGCGGCGCTGGACGAGCGGCTCGTCGAGGCACGCCACGTGGCCGCCGAGGTCTGGGAGGGAACCGTGGGCCGCGTGGCCAAGCGATAGCCCTGCGCCCGGCGCGGCCGCGCGTGGGGCGTCACGCCCGCGGCAGGCAGACAAGAGGCCAACCGAGGCCGGGGGCGAAGAACCCTTGCGCCTGACACCCGGATGGAGGGATCCCGATGCCTGCGCAGTTGCTCGAAGGCGGGCCGATAGCGGAGCGGATCAAGGAAGAGCTGCGGGAGCGCCTGGAGAAGCTGGGCGGTACCACGCCCAAGCTCGTCGCCCTGATGGCGGGTGAGAACCCCGGGGCCGCCGCCTACGCCAGGCAGCAGGCCCGCGCGTGCGACGAGATGGGCATCGAGTACGAGTTGAGGCAGTTCGACGAGAGCGTGAGCGAGGGCGGGATCCTGGCCGCCATCGAGGAGCTCAATGCTGACGCCTCGGTCACGGGCATCATCCTGCAGATGCCCCTGCCGGAGGGCGTTGACCGGCGCGTGGCACAGGCGGCCGTGGCTCCCGTGAAGGATGTGGACGGCGTGCACCCGGCCAATCTGGGGGCGACCGTCCAGGGCCGGACCCAGCTCGCGCCCTGCACCGCCCAGGCCGTGTACCGCCTGGTCAAGGAGTCCGGCGTGCAGATCGAGGGCGCGGAGCTGGTCATGGTCGGCCACTCTGAGATCGTCGGCAAGCCCTCCGCCCTCCTGCTCCTGGATGACTTCGCGACCACCACGGTGTGCCACATCGCCACGCGCGACCTGGCCTTCCACACCACTCGGGCGGACATCCTGATCGTGGCCGTGGGCAAGGCCGGGCTCATCACGGGCGACATGATCAGGCCCGGCGCCCTCGTCGTGGACGTCGGCATGAACCGCGTGAAGGACCCCGAGACCGGCAAGAGCAGGATGGTGGGCGACGTCGTGTTCGACGAGGCCGTCGAGGTGGCGGGAATCCTGACGCCGGTGCCCGGCGGCGTGGGGCCGCTCACCGTCGTGATGCTGCTGAAGAACACTGTCGAGGCCGCGGAGCTTCAGAGGAGCGCCTAGACGTCGCGCCCGGCCCCGGACGCGCGGCTTCGGGACCCGTCACGCCGCCGGGCGCCGGCGGGCCACTAACGGAGGTGCCGGTAGATGGGCATGAGGGAAGTTATCCAGTCGGGCGAGTTCCTGGTCACCGCCGAGGTGGCTCCGCCCAAGGGGACCCACCTCGATCACGCGCTCGAGGAGGCCGAGCTCGTGCGCGGCCGTGTCCACGGGATCAACGTGACCGACCTGCAATCGGCCGTGACCCGCGCCAGCTCGCTGGGGATGTGCATAAGGCTGCTGGAGGCCGGCCACCACCCCCTCCTCCAGGTGGTGTGCCGAGACCGGAACCGCCTCAGCCTCCAGTCGGAGCTGCTGACCGCGGCGGCCTTCGGCATCACCGACTTCCTCGCGCTCACGGGCGACCACACGACCCTCGGCGACGACGCCCGCGCCATGCCCGTCTTCGACCTGGACAGCGTCCAGTTGATCCAGGCCGCGCGAGCCCTGGAGCAAGGCCACGACCTCGGGGGCAACGAGCTGGAAGGCGACCCGCCCAGCTTCTGCGTGGGCTGCGTAGTGAACCCCGGCGCGGAGCCCCTCGAGCCCCAGCTCATGAAGCTGCGCAAGAAGCTCCACGCCGGGGCGGAGTTCGTCCAGACCCAGGCCGTCTACGACCCGGCGCGCTTCGAGTACTTCATGGAGCAGGTCGGCGACATCGGCGTGCCGATCATGGCGGGGATCGTCATCCTCAAGAGCGCCGGCATGGCCAGGTTCATGAACAAGAACGTGGCCGGGGTCTCGGTGCCCGAGGGGCTCATTGACCGGATGGCGAACACCGACGACAAGAAGCGCGAGACGAGGGAGATAACCATCGAGCTCATCCAGGCCCTGCGCCCGATGTGCCAGGGCGTGCACATCATGCCCCTGGGCTGGATGCACGTGGTGCCGCCGGTGCTGGACGCCTGCGGCCTCTAGAGAGAGGCCCGGCCTCCACCCCGCGGTGGGAATTCGCCCCGCACAGGCCGAGCGCACCGGCGCTCGGCCGCGGACTACTCGGCAGGGGCCTCCGGCGTGGCGGGGGGCTGCACGGTCTTCAGGCCGCTCGCCAGCCCGATCAGCACGTTGATGATGAGCAGAGCGATGGCCACGATGGCGGCGGTGACCATCTTCCCCCCAAGGTCGCGGGTGTCATCGTCCTTGCTGAGCTTGAAGATGATGCCGAGGACCAGCCCCAGGGGAGGGATGATGAAGCTGGCGATGACGAGGCCGGCGACGGTGAAGGATGAGATTCCCACGACGCGCGGCCGGCCACCGAACCGGATATCCTCGATGGCCTGGGTGCCGGTCCAGGCGCGGTGCACCTGCCCGGCAAAGGCCAGCAGTCCGGCCACGGCGACGGCCAGGGTCATCACGCCCAGGCAGAGCTGGTCGCCGAACATCCCGAAGCCCTGGTCCTTCAGATAGCCCGGTGTCAGGCCCCCCAGGGCCTTCAGGCCGCCGACGCCCGCCAGGAGCTTCAGCCCCGTCATCAGGCAGGCCAGACCGACCCCGAGACCGATGATGGCGGTGAGAATCGCCGCCCCGCGTTCCGCACGCAGGCGCTCCGCGAGCTGGTGGTCGAACTCCCGCAGGCGAGTGTCCTCCCCCACGTCGGTGGCGACCCCGGCGGCGGCCGTGGCGGCGACGGCCACGCGCTGTTGGCTGCTCGTGACCACGGGCCCTGTCTGGGCCGCGTCAGCCGCGAGCTTCTTGCGGGCCTCGACCAGATCGAGGCCACACTCCATGCAGACCGAGTCAGTGGGCTGCACCTTACTGCTGCAGCGGGGGCATTTCTCTAGTCCCATCTGGGTCACCCGAAGCATCCATTAAGTAAGTAGGCACGCAGGTCCGGGCCCCGCGCACCGGCGCAAGTTATACCACAAGCTCCCCGCCACGACAACCGCGCCATGCCCTTCCGCTCCCTTGCCTCGCGCGCAGGACACGGCCGGCCGCCCGCCGAATACCGCCCGCAAGCCCGGAGGTGACAGGGACATGAGCAAGGGAGTATCCCGCAGAGAGGCGATACGCAGCATGGCGCTCGGCGCGGCCGGTGCCGCGCTGGGCCTCAGCGCCCGAGCCCCAGCCGCGGAGCGCAGGCCCAACTTCGTCTTCATCCTCACCGACGACCAGCGCTGGGACGCCATGAGCAACATGCGCAACGCCTTCCCCTTCCTGCGCACCCCGAACCTGGACCGGCTGGCACAGGAGGGGGCCAGGTTCGAAAACGCCTTCGTGACCATCTCCCTCTGCTCGCCCAGCCGCGGCTGCTTCCTGACGGGCCGCTACGCCCACAGCCACGGCGTGCGCGTCAACGAGCGCAACGACCCCTATCCCGGCGTCCAGACCTACCCTGAACTGCTCCACCAGGCCGGCTACCGCACCGCCTACGTTGGCAAGTGGCATATGAGGCCGGACCCGTCGCCGCGGCCCGGCTTCGACTACTGGCTCAGCTTCCGGGGCCAGGGGGTGTACGCCGACCCCGACCTGAACGAGAACGGACGCGATTTCAAGGCCGAGGGCTACATGACGGACCTGCTCACCGACTACAGCGTGCGGTGGCTCCAGCACCAGGATCAGCCCTTCTGCCTGTACCTGGCCCACAAGGCGGTCCACGGCCCCTTCACGCCCGCGGAGCGGCACGCCCAGGCCTTCCCCGACGCCGAGATCGCCGAGCCCGCCAGCTTCCAGGACAACCTCCGCGGCAGGCCGGCGTGGATGCGTCGTTCCGCCGTCTACGGCGCCCGAGCCGAGCAGTGGCACGACTCGGAGGGCAAGCCCGTACCGGACGAGCTCCCGCCCGCAAAGTGGGACCCGAAGCAGAAGGGTCGCCTGGATTACCTGCGGACGCTCCTGGCCGTGGACGACAGCGTCGGGCGGGTCCTCGAGGCCCTGGAGCAGATGGGCCAGCTCGACGACACCGTGGTGATCTTCGCCGGAGACAACGGCTTCTTCCTGGGGGAGCACCGCCGAGGCGACAAGCGCCTGGCCTACGAAGAGTCCATCCGGATCCCAATGATGATGCGCTACCCGGCCCTGGCCCGGGCGGCGAGCCGACCGCGCGAGATGGTCCTCAACATAGACGTGGCCCCCACGATCCTCGACCTGGCCGGCCTTGAGGCGCCCAGGGAGATGCAGGGCGCGTCCCTGCGTCCCGTCCTCGACGGCCGCACCGCCGACTGGCGCCAGTCCTGGCTCTACGAGTACTTCCAGGAGGGGTGGCTCCCCGGCATCCCGACGATGGTGGGGGTCCGCACCGAGCGATGGAAGTACGTCACCTGCCCCGAGGTAGACGATCTGGACGAGCTCTACGACCTGCAGACCGACCCCCTGGAGATGCGGGACCTGGCCACCGACCCCGACCACCACGACCAGCTAGAGGCCATGAAGGCCGAGCTGGAGCGCCTTCAGAAGGAGACCGGGTGGGGCACGGAGCCCGAGGTGAAGCTGCCGGCCGTGGCCGCGGAGCCCGAGGCGGTGCTGGTCCTCACCTTCGACGCGGACGAGGGCGACCGGGCCGTGGACAGCAGCGGCAAGGACAACCACGGCCAGGTGCAGGGCGCCGCCCTCGCGGACGGCAGGCAGGGCAAGGCACGGCGTTTCGACGGCAAGAGCTACATCACGGTGCCCAAGGCCGCCGGCATGGACCCGAGCATGAAGCCCCTCACCGTGTCGGCCGTGGTCAAGCCCGAGCAGCCGAAGGGTGTGATACTGGCCCGTGGCGGCCAGACCCAGGGCTTCGCCCTCTACCTCGACGAAGGGCGGCCGGTCTTCGCCGTGCGGTCGTCGGGTGACGTGGCGGTGGTGCGGGCCGACCGCCAGGTAGGCGGAGACTGGGTCGAGTTGACTGGGATGCTGACCCGCGACCTGCGGCTCGTGCTGTACGTCAACGGGGAGAAGGTCGCGGAGGGCAAGGCGAGCTGGTTCCTGTCCACGGACCCCAACGAGGGCCTCGAGATCGGCCAGGACCGGGGCACGAAGGTCGGTCTATACGAGGGCGAGAACGGCTTTGTCGGCCTGATGGAAGAGGTGCGGGTCTACACGGGCGAGAAGCCGCCGGGCGCCAGGTAGGACCCAGCGACCGCCGGGCGCTGGCGGCCCTCGTGCATCGCCCGGACGGGGTGGCGCCCTCTAGCTTCCCGGCTCAGGCACGGGTCCGGAGAGACCCGGGCGCGGTGCCTGCTCGGCGGCCGGCCTGGACTCCTCGGCCGGCTTCTCCTGGCCCTTCTGCTCGGCCACCGGAGCTGGCCTGTGCTCGGACAGCACCCCAGTCTGCACGATCTCCGCCACCTGTTCGGCGTCCAGCGTCTCGTACTCGAGCAGCGCCTCGGCCAGGACTTCGAGCTTGTCGCGGTTGCGCTCGAGGATCCGGCGCGCCTTCTCGTAGCTCACGTCCACGATGCGCCGCACTTCCTCGTCTATCAGCCGCGCTATCTCCTCCGAGTAGTTGCGCTCCTCCGACAGCTCGCGCGCCAGGAAGATCGGCCCGTGCTTCTTGCCGTACTGCAGCGGCCCAAGCTGCTCCGACATCCCGTACTCGGTCACCATCCGACGGGCGAGCTCCGTGATGTGCTCCAGGTCGTTGGCCGCCCCCGTCGTGATGTCCCCCAGCACCAGCTCCTCGGCCGCGCGGCCCCCGAGGGCCTGAACGATCAAGTCCAGGATCTCGGCCCGCGACATCATGTACCGGTCTTCCTCCGGCGTGATCGAGGTGTGACCCAGCGAGAAGGCGCGAGGGAGAATCGTCACCTTGTCCACCGGCGGTGCGTCGGGCAGCTCGGCGCCCACCAGCGCGTGCCCCGCCTCATGGTAGGCCACGATCCGCCGCTCTCTGTCGCTGATGACCAGACTGCGGCGCTCCGGGCCGGAGATGACCCGCTCGCGGGCTTCCTCGAAGTCCTGCATCTCGATGGCGGCCCTGGTGCGGCGGGCGGCCAGCAGCGCCGCCTCGTTGGCCACGTTCTCCAGGTCCGCGCCCGAGAACCCCGACGTGCGCCGGGCCAGGGCGGCCAGGTCCACGTCCGCGGCCAGGGGCTTGTTGCGCACATGGATCCTCAGGATGGCCTCCCGCTCCCGCACGTCCGGGTTGTTGACCACGATGCGCCGGTCAAACCGGCCTGGCCGCAACAGCGCCGGGTCGAGGATGTCCGGCCGGTTCGTGGCAGCCATGATGATGACGTTCGCGTTCGGGTCGAACCCGTCCATCTCGACCAGCAGCGCGTTCAGCGTCTGCTCGCGCTCGTCGTGTCCGCCCCCGATGCCGGCCCCGCGCACGCGTCCCACCGCGTCCAGCTCGTCAATGAAGATGATCGCCGGCAGGTGCTGCTTCGCCTGGTTGAACAGGTCCCGCACCCGCGACGCGCCCACGCCCACGAACATCTCCACGAAGTCCGAGCCCGCGATATAGAAGAAGGCCACGCTCGCCTCGCCCGCCACGGCCCGCGCCAGCAGCGTCTTACCGCAGCCCGGCGGGCCCACCAGCAACACGCCCTTCGGTATGCGGGCGCCCAGGCTCCGGTACTTCTCACGGTCGCGCAGGAACCCGACGATCTCGCACAGCTCCTCCTTCACCTCTTCCATGCCGGCCACGTCCGCGAAGGTGACGCGGTCCCAACTGTCCCCGACCAGCTTGGCCTGGCTGCGGCCGAAGGAGATCGCCTGGCTCCCCGACGACCGCATCTGGCGCACGATGAGCCACCAGGCGAAGAACACGAAGACCCCGAGGAAGAGAATCTGTGTAACGTAGCCTGCAACCCGGTCGCTCCAGCCGGCCCCGGTCACGGCGATCTGGACGTTGGGGGCGAGCTCGTGCAGCTTGTCCGCGAGCGCCGGGTCCGGCGGCACCTCGACCCGGTACCGCTTGTACTGACTGTCCGCGACGAAATCGCCTTCGGCCCGCTGTCCCGCGACGATGGCGACGGACGCGATGCGGCCCGCGGCAAGGTCAGCAACGAAGTCCGTGTAGTAGTCGTAGTGCTTCACGGTCATAGCCTGACCGGCGATCTTGGGCCAGGCCCAGGTCACGTACAGTATGGTCAGAATGACGAGAAGACCCACGAAAGTCTGGTATCTCATATTCATTGTGTATCACAAACCGCCAACGTCCCCGCATCCAGTACGATACGGAGTCGCCTCCAGCAGCAGAACGCGTCGCACGCCTTCCGGTGGGCGCGCTTTCTCGCCGACTCGCATCCCTGCCACCCAGATTATACCCGCCTGCGGGTGAATCACAAGCGCCTTGCGCCCCCGTTCGTCCCTCGCCACCTTCGCGTCAACGAAGAAGTCCTGCAGCTTCCTGCTCCCCGGCGCACCCAGGGGGAAGAACCGATCCCCCGGCCGCCACCCCCGGACCAGCAGCCCGACGGCCAGCGATTCGGCCACCACGGCCCTCGTCGGACCGGCGCCCGGTGCCTCCTCCGCGGCGATGATCCGAGCGCCGATGCTGATCCCCGCCTCCGGCACGTCCACGCGGCCGGGCACGGGCAGGGGCCGCTCGGGGATCTCCGGCGCCGGCTCTTTCGGCGCCCCGATCTCCAGCCAGCCGTAGGCCACGCGCCCCTCCAGGCCACCGGGAAGGGTCACCTTGTGCCCGGTCTGCCCCTCGCGCGCGGCATGGATCAGAGCGCGGAAGTGCACCTGAGACCAGTCCCACAGTGGCCCATGGGCTTCGCTGGCGGCGTGTCTGAGCACACGGATCAGCAACCCGTCGGGCAGCGCCCTGATGCTCGCCAGCCGTACCCTCGCCAGTCCCGCCGCCGTCTCCACCGCGCCCCCGAGGGCTTCCCTCACCAGTGCCTCCGTCCAGGCCATCTCGGCATCCACGGCCTCGGCGCAACGCAGAACGGCCTCGGCGGCTCGCGGGCGGTATTCGGCTTCGAGCAGGGGCAACAGCTCGTGCCGTATCTTGTTTCTTAACGACGCTCCAGCTTCGAGATTCGTTCGATCCACGCGCCAGGTCAGCCCCGCCGCGCGGCAGTAGGCCTCCGTGTCCGCCCGCCAGACCTCCACGAGCGGCCGGACAAAGGGTGGGCGCACCGGCGGAATCCCGCGCAGCCCCCACAGCCCGCTCCCCCGCAGCAGGTGCAGCAGCACGGTCTCCACGCGATCGCTGGCCGTGTGCCCCAGCGCGATACGCTCGCAGGAATGCTCGCGGGCCTGCTCGCGCAGGAAGCCATGCCGCAGACGACGCGCCGCGGCCTCCACTCCGCGTCCCATGCGCTCGGCCTCGGCGCGCACGTCCCCCCTGCCGACCACCGCCTCCAGGCCATACCGTGAAGCCAGGGCCTGAACGTACAGGGCGTCGGCGTCAGCCTCCTCGCCGCGCAGGCCATGATGGAAGTGGGCCACAACCAGCGCCAGGGCGCCCTCGGCCGCGAGGCGGACCAGGACATCGAGCAGGGACACCGAGTCAGGCCCTCCCGAGACGGCCACGAGCAGTCTCTGGCCCGGGTGCCACATCTGATGCCTGCGCGCCGTCTCGCGGACCCGGGCCAGGAAAGACTCGATTGTGTCCGGCGTCGCGGGCGGCATGGCCGCCCGGAGGCGCCCATGCCGCCCCGGTGGCAGAGCCGCGTACCGGCCCACCACGAGGCCGTCGTCAGTGGGAAGTGTGCCGCGAATCGGTCAGGGGCGCAAGCTTCGAAGGCCGGACGGCGCGCCGTGCACGCCGCGTCGCCGTCGCGGAGTCCCGCCGGCGCCCTCCCGACCCTCTAGAAGATGTAAGCCGGAGTGCCGAGCTTCACCAGCTTGTACAGCTCGCGGGCGTCGTTGCCGTGCTGCCGAATGCACCCGTGCGAGGCCACGCCGCCCAGGCGGTGGTAGGCGGACGGCGTGGTGGCGTGGATGCCGATCATGCCGCTGCTGGTCACGGCCATCCAGTAGGGCATGGAGCAGTTGTAGGCTCGGCTCCAGGCGTAGGTCATCTTGTTGAAGACCTTGCCCATGGTGACGCCCCAGCCCTTGATGCCCGGCTGCATGCGCGGCGTCGCGTAGCCACCCCGGCCTGTCGAGATCAGGTGCATGCGCAGCAGCCTGTCGTCCTGGAAGTAGTACAGGCGCTGCCGGTCCCGCAGGATGACGATGAAGGTGCCCCTGAGGTCGCGCACTTCCTTCGGGCGGAGCTGCACGAACCGCTCACAGGCCACCAGGCGGTTGTCCTGGTCGTCGAAGCCGGCCAGGCGTACCCAGAACCCCGGTGCGTCCATCCACGGCACCGTCCACGTCGCATGGCCGCGGTTCGGGATCACCTGGGTTACCAGGGCGCCGCTGCGGCCCCGCTCGTGCCCACCCAGCTTGCACTTCCCGTACTCGTAGTACAGCCGCACCTTCGTGACGGGTCCGGTCCAGTGCCACAGGATCGTCTGCTCGGTGCCTTCGGTCCACTGGGCCTGGGGCTCGGGGAGGATGAATTCGATGGCGGGCTTGCCCTCGGACTTCAGCGGCGGCAGGGCCGTCGTCGTCGCCCAGCCCCTGCCCGGCGACCAGTCATCCCCGGGCACCAGGGCCGCGGCCCGCTGCCTCGCCATCTCGGACGGCAACTCCTGCCCGCTGGGACCAGGCCCACACACCACCACTGCCCCAACAACGGCGATGACCCAACGTGCGTCCATGGCTGTGGTTCTCGCCTAACTCCCGAACTGGACTGCATCCTCGTCCATCGCTCCAGTCCTCTTACGTAATACAGTTAACCTTTCGCCGCCCGCCACGTCAACTCGGGCCGCCGCT
>Ga0116202_10000597_pt1 | contig 20264 bp, 15 predicted proteins | sample LakKivw325mmetaG_FD_94479 | JGI IMG/M metagenome (GOLD analysis project Ga0116202, IMG submission 94479) | Anoxic lake water microbial communities from Lake Kivu, Rwanda to study Microbial Dark Matter (Phase II) - Lake Kivu water 325m metaG | ecosystem: Environmental > Aquatic > Freshwater >... | reverse complement strand
GTTCATTGACGAGGTGGGCAGAACGTGCCGGGGCCGGCAGGTGCGGTATAACCTGAGCCCCTTCGTGCCCAAGCCGCACACGCCCTTGCAGTGGTACGGGTTCGAGGGCATTGCGCAGGTCCAAGCGAAGATTGACCGGGTGCGGAGCCGGCTGACGCGAAGGAACCTCAAGCCCAAGTGGGAGAACCCGGAATCGTCGTTCGTGCAGGCGCTGTTGGCGCGGGGCGATGAGCGGCTGTCCGAGGTCATCGAGCAGGTGTACCGGGCCGGCGGCGTGTTCCAGGAGTGGACCGAGTACTTCCGGTTGGACCGGTGGATGAACGCGTGCCAGGAGGCAGGCATTGACCCGAACGAGTACACCGGGCCGCGCGCGGCGGACAAGCCTCTCGCGTGGGACAAGGTGGACGTGGGAGTGACCAAGGAGTTCCTTAGAAGCGAGTATGAGAAGACGCGGACTGGCGAAGAGACGCCGGACTGCCTGCATCACAGTTGCACGAACTGCGGCGCGTGCTTCGAGGGTCTCAAGGCGAACCAGCCGAAACCGACGCCCGCGCTCTTGACCGCATATGCGGGCAGGAAGCTGACCTTTCCCGGATACGTCGAGCCCAAGACGCGGTTTCGGGTCCGCTACGCGGTCGAGGAGCAGTACCGGTATGCCGCGCACCTGGACCGGGTCAGGGCCTGGTACCGGGCGCTTCGGCGCAGCGGGCTGCCGATTGCCTTTTCCAAAGGGTTCTCGCCCAAACCGGTGCTGTCGTTCGGGCCGCCGCTGCCGGTAGGGCTTTTGTCCGAATCTGAGTATTGTGACGTGTACATGACCGGGTATCATTCAGGGGACTTGCGAAAAGACCTCGGCCTGTTTATGCCCAAGGGGCTCGCGATTATCGCTTCGCGGGCAATCAGCCGGGACCTCTCGACGCTTGGGAAGCTCGTGAACCTGGGCCGGTACCGGGTCGAAACCGCTGCGCCGGCCGGGCTCGTCGAGCGGGCGAAGACCACCGCCGGCGTGAGAGCGGTGCAGGCCGAAGAGAACGAGTTTGTAATGGACCTGGCGCTGGTGGCCGGCGTCAGGCTGATGTCGGTCCTGGGCCAGCTCCTCGGGATTGAGGAGAGCCAGGCGCGACTCCTAAAGGTCACGAGAATTGACTGCCTGATTGAGCAGGATAACAGCATTACCAGTCCGATGGAGGGTCTGTGAAACCCAGAACCAAGATTGTCGTCAGTGCCAACGAATGGGAGACCAGGGTCGCGATTATCGAGGACGACCGGCTGGTCGAGTTCTACGTGGAAACCGAGGAGAACAAGAACCTGGTCGGCAGGATTTACAAAGGCCGGGTGGAGAACGTGGTCAAGGGGCTGCGCGGCGCGTTCGTCAACGTCGGCCTGCGCAAGAACGGGTTTCTGCCCCTGACCGAAATCCCGGAGTTCGACGCGCTCGAAGGCGAGGGCGAGGAGGACAAGCCGGCTGAGCCCAAGGCCCGAACCATCACCCTGAACGAGGGCGAGGAAATCCTGGTTCAGGTGATCAAGGACCCGTTCGCGGAAAAGGGCGCACGGCTGACCTCGTTCATCTCGATTCCGGGCCGGTATCTGGTGTACTTCCCGAACGCCGAGCGGGTGGGCGTGTCGCGGCGCATCTGGGACAGAAAAGAGCGCGCAAGGCTGCGCGGGCTGGTCAAGCGGTTCAAGGACTCAAACGCCGGGCTGATTATCCGGACCGTGGCCGACGGCGCGCGGCCGGAAGAACTGGAGTACGAGTACCGCAAGCTCGAGCAGTCCTGGAACGAGGTGAGGCGCAAGGCAGAAGAACTCAAGCCGCCGGCGGTGCTGTACGAGGAGCCGTCAATCGGCATGAAGCTGGTCCGTGACCAGTTTACCGCGGGCGTCGAGAAAGTGGTCATTGACTCGTCCGGGCGCTACCGGGAAATCACCGAGTACCTGGACCACGTCGCGCCCAAGCTGAGGAGGCGGGTCGAGCTGTACCAGGGCGAGGTGCCGCTGTTGGAGCAGGCCGGGGTCGAGGCCGAGCTCGAGCGGGTGTTCTCGAAACGGCTGTGGCTTCAGTCCGGCGGGTTCATCACCATTGACCAGACCGAGGCGATGGTCGCAATTGACGTGAACACCGGCCGTTCGGCCAAGGAAGAGGACCCGGAGCGGCTGATATTCTCGACCAACATCGAGGCCGCGGCGGAAATCGCGCGCCAGATCCGGCTGCGCGACCTGGCCGGGCTCCTGATTATTGACTTCATTGACATGGAGGAGCCGCAGAACACCGAGAAGGTGATGCAGGAGTTCAGAAACCAACTGGCCAACGACCGGGCCAAGGCCGACTTCTCGAAAATCAGCCGGTTCGGGCTGTTGGAGATGACCCGGGAGCGAACCCGGCCGGGCATGATGTACGCGATGCAGGAGACCTGCCCGACGTGCAAGGGTTCGGGCCGGGTGCGCTCGCGCGCGGAAATCGCGATGAAGATTCAGCGGGCGATACTGGCCAAGCTGGCGAAGATTCGCGGCAAGCGGCTGAGAATCATGACCGCGCCGTGGATGACCGACTACCTGACCACCGAGTGGTTCGACCGGCTGAGCGAGTTCGCCAAGCGGTACGAGCTGTCAATTGACGTGAAGACCGACTACCAGTTGCAGCCGAACGACTTCAAGCTGCTGACCGAGTACTGAAGAAGAGGTCCGGGAACCGGGGTCAGGGGTTCGGGACCAGGAATACCTTGTTGCGGGAACGGGCGCCGGAGAGCAGGCGAATCGCTGACTTGGGGACCTTGTAGAGCTCGGCAAGCGCGGCGATGGCCGCGTCGTTGGCCCGGCCCTCGATTGCCGGTTCACGCACCTTGATGACGAGCGAGCCGTCTCCGGCTCGCTCGATACTTTCCTTTCTTGAACCCGGCTTGACCCTTACCCTGAGCTTCAACTAAAAGACATGGCCGAGTGGCTGATGCCCGGCTTGTAGCGGTCCAGGAGCTCGGCCCGCTTGCCCGCGTTCCAGCCGGACACGCGCGAGAAGTAGCCGGTCACCCGGGTGATGAAGTCAACGTCCGCTGACCCGCAGTACGGGCACACCTCGACCAGGCCGCGCGCAGTCTTGGCGCACCGGGTGCAGGTGGTGAACTCGGGCGAGAAGGCAATCTGGGCGTTGCGGGTGTGCTTGAAGGTCTTGACCACAAAATCGGCCACCGACTCCTTGGGCGGCCGGGAATCGGCCAGCCAGATGTGGGTCAGGGCGCCGGCCTCAATCATGTCGTGGAACTTGCCCTCGCGGTATACCCGCTGAATCGGGTCAATGCTCTCACCGACGTTGATGTAGGTCGAGTTGGTATAGTAGGTCGAGCCGTCGTCAATCGAGCCTTTGACGACCTGCTGGGCCTGGTCGCGGAAATACTCGAGGTCCAGCTTGGCCATTCGGTACGCGGTGGACTCGGCCGGGGTCTGCTCGAGCACGAACCGCATGTTGTGCCGCTCGGACAGCCGGCGGCACTCAAGGTGCATCTCGGCGAGTACCCTGAGCCCGAACCGGAACGGGTCGTCGCCGGAGTGGAGCTGGCGGCCCAGGTGGTACTGGACCATTTCGTTCAGTCCCAGGACGCCGATAAGGAAGGTCGCCCGGTGCATCCTCAGGTACGGCTCGCCGTCACGTTCCATGGTCAAGAGCGCCAGCGGGCCGTCGGCCTTCAACGCCAGCAGCCGCTCGATGAACGCCTTTTTCTGAACGTGCGCCTCGGCGGCGAGCGCAAGCTGCTCTCTCAGGAGCTTGATGAGCGTCGCGTCGTCGTGGTTGGCCCGATACGCGACGCGCGGCATGTTGATGGTGACGTTCTGAAGAGCGGAGTAGCGCATCTTCCAGGGCGTGCTCGCGTCGCAGAAGTCGCTCTTCTCGAGCTTGAAACTCAGCCGGCAGCACTCGGAGATTTTCGCGGTTTCGCCGCGGTCGAATACGAAATAGGTGTTGCCGCGTTCGGCCGCGACGTCGCAGATGTGGTACAGGAAGTCGTTTGAGCCCGGTGTCTGGAAGAACTTGTTGGTCATGTGCACCAGGGGCTTCGGGAAGAAGAACGGCCGGCCCGAAGCGTCGCCGTCCCGATAGATGTCGAAGATGGCCCACGCGAACCGCTGGGCCTCGGTCAGATAGTCCTTGTATTTTCTGCCGGTGTACTCGCCGCCCGGGCCGATGGCCTCGACCTCCTCGAAGTGCTTGGGCACTTCCCAGTACAGGTTGATGTCTGAGAAGATCGCCTGCCCGCCGCGCGCGACGTTCTGCTGCGAATACTCGTACACCAGCATCTGGGCGAGCTGGTGCACTTCCTTGTCGTTCATGCCCTCGGTGTAGGGCGCGATGAACAGGTTGACCGCGTCCCAGCCGATGGCGCCGGCGAAATGGCCCTGCAAGGCGGCCGAGAACTTGACCATGTGCGCGAGCAGGGTGTCGGCGTGCTTGGCCGGCCGGGCGATGGAGAGTGCGTTGGGCAGCGACAACCCGAACTTCTTGACGTACTCCAGCGACTGGCCGGAGCAGTAGGGCCGGTTGATGAAACCGAGGTCGTGCAGGTGGATGTCGCCCCGGGTGTGCGCGTCCGCGACATCGTGGTCGAACACCGAGGAAAGCGCGAACTGCTTGTTTATCCACTCGGCCAGGGTCATGTTCGTGGCCTCGGGGTTGTGCGGGATGTTGGCGTTTTCCTTGTTCTTGAACAAGAGAATCCGCTCGACGTCGTAGAGCGGTACGCCCAGCCGGGCATGGCGCTTGCGCTGCTCCTCGTAGCCGTGCTCGATGAGCTTGGTGTTCACCACCTCGCGCACCAGGCTCGAAGTGATGTGCCTGACGCCGGAATTGACGATGACCGCCTCGACCTCGGAGGCGATGGCGTCCGCCTGCTCAGGCGGCAACTGGGTTTCGCGCACCAGAGCCCGGGCAATGCGCTCCCGGTCCCAGGTGTCAATCGAGTCGTCGGTGGTGCGCACGAACAGCGCGAAGTCGGTCGCCTCCTTCTTCGCGCCCAGCATCCGGCGGATGCGCTGCTGGTTCTTGCGCTCCCGGCACAGGATGTAGGCCTTGGCGGTCCGGGCATGGCCCTTCTCCATCAGCACCTTCTCGACCATGTCCTGGACGTCCTCGACCGACGGCGCGGCCAGGCCCTGCTGCTCGCGCAGCCGGGAGGCTACGTCTCCGGCCAGGGTCTCGGACAGGCCGCGGTCCTCGCCACCGATGGACCGGGCGGCGAGGAATATCGAACCGGCAATCTTGGCTTCGTCAAACGGCACCAGCTCGCCGTCGCGCTTGCGCACGGCATCGAAAAACCGGGCCCGGGCCGGCTGCTGCTCTTCAGTTTTCTGTTCCTTCTCCAGCGGCACGCGTGCTCCCTTTCTTCATGTTCTCCATCTCCTTCACGAACTGCTCAAGGTTCTCGAAATGGCGGTAGACCGACGCGAACCTGATATAGGCGACCGGGTCAATCCCGGCCAGCCGGTCAAGCACCATCTCACCAATTGTCTCAGAAGTCACCTCGATGCGGCCGGACTCGGCGAGCGATGACTCCACCGAGCTGACCAGCTCCTCGACGACCGGCCGGGCGACCGGCCGCTTGCGCACCGCCAGCATGATGCCGGACAAGAGCTTGTCCCGGTCGAAAGGCTCGCGCCTGCCGTCGCGCTTCGTGACCATCAACGGAGTCCGTTCGATGTACTCGTAGGTCGTATAGCGCTGGCGGCAGCTTGAGCATTCTCGGCGGCGCCTGACCGCCGCGCCCTCCTGGACCGGCCGGGAATCAAGCACCCGGTCGCCGTCCGAGCCGCACTGAGGACACTTCATATAGTAACCGATGTAGTTATACCACAACGAGTTGCGCTGTCAACGTCGCGCAATAACATCCCTGCAATTCGGTAAATACATGAAAAAGCCACGGTTAGGCGCATGGGGGTAGCAGGTTCATATTACAACTAAAAGGGAGCATGTATCAGGAAAACGCCGGTCTTTGGGCCTTGCGGCTTGAGTTGTCCACAGGTTATCCACATGGCCTAGCTTCCTCGCAGGTGGTCGTATCCGGACAGCTTCAAGGGTCTGGTTCTGCCTGACTGTGTCAAGTACAGGCCGTTCCCGCGGGCGACTGAGCCGATGCGGGACACGCGGACGTCATTGACACTTTTCGGGATGCGATGAGAACTGGTAAAGAGCAACTCGTAGTCTTCGCCTGAGGACAAGGAGAACTCGACCGGGTCGAGCCTGAGTCTTGAGCACAATTCCCGCGTTTCGTCGCTGACCGGCAGGCGCTCGGCCTCGATGGTGATGCGCACCCGGCTCATCTCAGCGAGATGCCGGGCATCGGTCGCGATGCCATCAGAGGTGTCGATGAGGCCGTGGACTTTTCCTGCCAGTTTCAGCGCGACCCTGAGCCTGGGCATGGGCAGACGGTGGCGCGCAACTGAGTCGCGGAAGGAGCGCGCGCCAAGTCTGTGAAGTAGTGCCAGTCGGCCGGTCTCGCTTGCGCCGACCGAGCCGGTCACGTACAGCGAGTCGCCGGCCCGGCAGGCGGAGCGGAGCCTGGGATGATCGGTCCGGCCGGTTGCGGACAGGCAGAGCACCAACCGGTCCATGGCGATAATGTCACCGCCTGCGACCTCACACCCGAGAACCGCGCAGACTGACTCGATGCCGCGGTAGAGCTGGCTGACCTGGCTGCTGGTGGCTGACTTCGGCACCGCCAGACCGACGAGCAGCACGCCGGGCCTGGCGGCCATCGCCACGACGTCGGACAGGCAGGCACAGGCGCAGCGCACGCCGACCGAGGAATAGGACATCCAGGACCAATGGGACCTATGCGGCCTGTCGGCCGCGACAAAGTGCACGCCGTCGGCGTAGCAGTCAGTGGTCAGCACTGTGCCGTCGGCCAGCACGCAGCAGTCGTCGCCGATGCCGACCTTGACATGGCCGCGCGGTTTGACGATTGATGAGATGAGCCTGATGAGCCGGTCTTCGCCCATTGCCGCAATACGCATCCCAGCATCATAACGCCCTGCGGGCCGGTTGCAAGCCGTGTGCGCCGGCCGGATGCCAGCCGAGAATCAGCTTCCGGGTCGGATGCGGCGGCGCCTGGGCAGGACCGCGAGCGCGATAGTTCCGAGAAGAGCGAGCGCGCTTACTGCGAGCATCGTCCGGCGCAGGGGCGACAGCGGCGCGGTGACCAGGATGGTGTGCCTGCCCGCCGGACACCGGAGCCAGGTGAAATGGTCCTTAGTCTCTTCGAACTCTACGGGCCGGCCGTCGAGCCGGACTGAAAGTTCGGGGTAGTAGCTCAGCGCCAGCCGCAGGAAGCACTCCTGCCCGGTTCGCAAGGTGATGCTGACCCGGTCATTGCGGACCATCGTTCCGAGCACGGCAAGGTCAGGAGTCGCCGGCAGCGACTCGGCGCGTTGGCCTTCGGTCACCGGGATGAAGCTCAGCCTGCGCAGGCCGCTGTCAACTTTGATGCTGTCAAGGCAGGCCTGCCAGTCATCGGCCACGCAGAACGTCCGGTTCTGAACTACCCGTTCCGGCCGCATCGGCCGGATGACGTCGCTGGCCAGGACGAGTTCGACGCGAGTCGGGCCGATGAGCAGTGGCGGCTGCTCGCCCGACACCAGCAGGCGGTCGTCCCAGGCGATTCCCTTCTTCACCAGGAAGAGCACCGTTGAGTCGGTGCCCTCCGAAGTCACGAGCGCCGGCAGCGTGACGACGTGGCTCACGCCCAGAAGCGCCAGCGCTTTCATGGACGTCCCGCAGAGCGACGAGGAGTCCGGGTTCCCGAGGTCCGCGGCCACGAAGTTGGTCCACGGGTAGACGTAGAGCAACGAGCGCGGGGCGAATTGGTGGTAGGGCGGTCCGAACGGGCTTGCCAGGTCGCCGAAAAGATAGCCTGAGGCCGGGAGCCGCAGCGTGCGCCGGACGTCGTCCACACGGTCCGCAGGCACGTTCACGTCGAGGGCGCGTGCCGGCCACTGGTTGCCGAGCGTCTCGTAGACCAGCGAACGGGACAGCAGCACCTGTTCCCGGCTCATCAACTGGATGCGCATGATGAGGTTCAGGCAGTCGGCTGCGACGACGCCGGTGATGACAAGGAAGCAGATGGTCCGGGCGGTGCTCGACAGCCGGCTCTCCATGACCGCGCAGCCGACAGCGACCAGCACCGCCGCGAGAAACACAAAGAAGACCAGGAACCTGACCGGCGGGAGCCCGCAGGCCAGAGTTCGGCCGATAGCGCCCATGTTCGGCGCCGCAATGCTGAACCCGACTATCAGCACCGAGCCGGCGAGCAGGCCGATTGCCTGTCGTCGGTGCCGCGTACTGGTCAGCAGTAGTCCGGCCGAGACCGCCAGCAGAAGCAGCACACTCAGTCCGAAATAGGCGCCACTTGAGTTGCCCGGCTCAGCCCAGGGCAGGAGCAGTGCCGCGAGCCCGGGCCGGGTAAGACCCACGTCGACCTGCGGGAACAGGTGGTTGCGGAATTCCACGAGGAACGGGATGGTGAAGAAAGCGGTGAGGCCGAGGCCGGACAAGAACGCGATGCCGAGTCTTGCGGCCAGCCGGCGGCCGTGTGCCGGGAATCTCCAGGACATCACAATCCGGCCGGTGAAGGCAAGGCACAGCAGCGCGGCGAGGTAGAGCGCGTAGACAATGTGCGAGAGCACCGCGAGGCCGAATCCGGCGCCGAGCAGCAACGCATACCGGCTGCCGGCACCGGTATTGAGCCGTTCGAAGGCCAGGAAGCAGACCGGGACGAGCAGGTACATGAGGGCAAGCGGGTAGTTGCCGCCCGCGGCTATGAAGAGCACGCGCCACGGGATCAGCAGATACACGATCGCCCCGAGGGCCGCGGCCAGCCGCCGGCGGGTCAAGGCAGCAAGATACCAGTACATCGTGACACCTGAGCCGAGGTGCAGCACGAACAGGAGCAGTTTCATGGCCAGGAACTGGTTTCCGCCCAGAGGCAGAGCCAAGAGACCGCCCAGAAGAGCGAGTAGCGGACCGTAGTACCGAAGGTGCGGGTACCCGGCATAGAACTTGAACGACCAGAAGGGCGATGTGCCGGTCTTGAGCGACTCGTAGACTATCTTCTGCCTTACCATGTGGGGCCAGACGTCCACGCCGGTGGAGTGTCCGGGCGCCACAAGAGGGTAGCCTGACAGGAGAGCGGCTCCAATGAAGCTGATGCCCAGCACAGCCAGCAGGGCTGCCCGCAGGAAGCGGGGAAACGCTCTCGGGCTCGCGGCAGGCGGCCGGTATTCCCGAACCGACTCTTCCGAGGCGCTATCCGGGACTTGCGGGCCCGGCGCGCTGCCCATCAGGTCTCTTTCCTCACTCGGGGTCGCCTCGGCTTTGGACGTTTCGGGCGTGTCGGCCATCGCGCTGCTATTGTGCGTCGCTCGATAAGGATGTCAAGGATTGGCGCGGCGGGCTATCCGGCGGCCCGGGACGGCGGCGAGCGCAATGCCGGCGATGAGCGCGAAACCGCTGACCCAGAGAAGGGCAATGCGCAGGGGCGACAGCGGCGCGGTGACTTCCAGCCTGTGCCTGCCGGCCGGGCAGGCCAGCCACATGAAATGGTCCCGGGTTTCACGGAATTCAACCGGCCGGCCGTCGAGCCGGACTGAAAGCCACGGGTAGTAGCTGAGGGCGACCCGCAGGAAGCAGTCGTCGTCGGTCTCGAACACCGAGCTGACCCGGCAGTTGCTGGTTTCGGTGCTTTCGCCTAGCAGGGCCGGGTCGGTTCCGGCATGCGCCGGTTCGCCGCTCGCCACCGGAATGAAGTTCAGTTGCCGGGACGAGCGGTCTATTTCAGCCGAACTCAGGAGTGTGAGCCAGTCGTCCGCGACGAGCAGCGTTCGTTGCCGGACCAGAGATTCTTCGGGCAGCGGCAGCACCGTGCGGCTGCAGAGCAGCAGGCCGGAATGCGTGCGGCCGTACGCCAGCGGCGGGCTTAGCCGGGCACGCAAGAACCGGTCCTCCCAGTCAAGGCCGGTCTTGAGGAAGACCACACTGTCGCTCACCTTTGACGGCGGAGTGATGAGATGGCTGACACCCAGCAAGAGAAGCGCCTTGAGCGAGTTCTCGGACAGCGAGTCGGACGCGGCGCCGAGGTCGGCGGCGACAAAGTTCGACCAGGGATAGACGTAGCTCATCGAGCGGGGCGCGAACTGGTAGTAGGCCGGGCCCTGGGCTGTCGGCAAGTCACCGTAGATGAACCCCATTGCCGGGAAGCAGGCCAGTCGTCTGAAGTCATCAATCCGGTCGGCGTGGTTGTACAGGTCGAGCACCCGGGTCGGTCGTTCCTCCTTGATGAACTGGTATGCCTGGTCGCGTACGGACAGGAATCCAAGGTCAGTGCTGTTGCGGTTCTCCAGGACGTGCGGCAGACAGTCCAGGCAGAAGGAGACCAAGAGACCGAGAGAAAGAAGAGAATAGAGCAGCGGACGACGAACTGCCAGACGTCGCTCGAGGAGCGACCAGCCCGAACCGACGAGCAGAGCCACGACAAAGACGAAGAAGACCATGAAGCGGACTCCGGGCAGGCCGGCGGTGAAGAGAAGGCGGGTCGGGCGCCAGGCCGGGACCGCGAAAGTCAGCAATAGGATAACCACCATCATTGCCGAGAGGGCAAGGCCGGTCCGGCGGGCGTGCCACCTGGCCAGTAGAACGGCAATCGAAACCAGGGCAAGGAATACGATGCTGAGTCCGAGGTAGCCGCCGGTGTAACCGCCGGGCTTGACCCAGGGCAGGAGCAGCGCGCTCAGTGAAGGCAGCGGCAGGTTGATGTCGGGCAGCGGATAGACGTGGCTCTGGTATTCAATGGCGAACGGCAGAGTGTTCCAGGCGGAGAGCAGGACTGAGACCAGAACCGCCACGGCCAGCAGCAGCAATCGCGAAGTCCTTGGGAATGGGACGGTGAGCGAGTTCTCTCTCATGCCGAGTTGGAATGCAGCCCAGACTGCGACCAGGAGAACGGCATACGCCGCGGAGAAGAGATGCGAAACCAGCGCCAGGGCAGTCCAGAGGCCGAGCAGCAGGGCGTGCCGGAAGTCGGAGTGGTTCAGCACCTCGTCCGCAGACAAGAACATGAGTGGCATCAGAACGTAGATTAGCGACTGCGGCAGGTTGGCAAGGGTCGCGATGTGCAGCGTTCGCCAGGGAATGAGCACGTACGCGGCAGCGCCGAGCGCGGAAGCCCAGGCACTCCCAGTCCGGCGACGAAGGAAGGCGAACATCGTGATTGCCGACAAGACGTGCAGGCTGAAGAGCAGGAACTTGAGCGGCGGGAACAGGTTGCCATGCCAGAGCAGTGTCAGGAACCCGGCAAGGAACGCGCACAACGGGGAGTAGAACCGCAGGTGCGGGTACCCGGAGTAGAACATGAAGGTGTAGAAGGGCGAGTAGCCGTCCCGGAGCGATTCGAAGACTATCTTCTGCCGCGCGAGGTGGGACCAGATATCAGGCGATGTCGGCTGTCCCGGGCTCAGGTACGGCAGGCCGGAGACGACGGCAACTGCCAGAAGGAGGACGACAGGCAGACAACGCAGGATGCCGGCCAGGCGGGCACCTTTTCCGAATACGAGTGTGGTCAATTACCGGCGCGGCATCCACTCAAGCTCGCGCGTGACCGCGGCGCGGTCATAGAGCGGGGCGGCGCACGACGTGACGAGCACGACGACCAGGGCGGACCAGAGCAGACAGCGTGCGACCATCTTACCTCCTGTTCGACAGCATTCGAGAATCAACGTTAGCAGACAGACGCAGCAGGTCAAGAACTGCCGTGCCCAGGGGCCAGCGGCAAAGAAGGCGACGAATGGCGCGAGCGGCGCAGGAGGCGCCGCGCCGCTCGCTGGTGTCGGTCCGGACTATCTGGCTACCAGTATTGCTTCCTGTGTGTTGCGCTGTTCGGGCATGCCGTTCAGGTAGAAGTACACGCCGCGCGCGACGCGCACGCCGTACTGGTCGGCGGCATTCCAGGACGCAGCGTAGTCGCCAGAATGGCTGAGACAGTCTGAGGCAATCGGTAACGCGGACGTGAATGAAACGCCGGCCAAACCGCCCTGTTCCGGCCGGGCATGACGCAGCGCATGATCAATACCCGGGGCAGCTTCGCCGGCAGCGACCCGGACCTGTTCCGGATTGGCTGCCGGACAATTCGACCGAGCACAGGTCCTGACCAAGGGTGGTCCGAGTCGCAAATCCTGTGAGTAGACTCCGACCGACTGGTTCGGAAGAGTCGTTTCTGCAGGGGACATCGGGCTGCGAGATGCACTTTCCGTGCCGCAGACGCTGGTCCAGGATAGCCCGTGCAGCCACTGGAGACGCCGGCCAGGGCCTCAGGACATCCGGCCCGCGCGTCGGTTCGCTGTGCAGATTCTGCGCACTGCTGCGCAGGTTGTTTACACTAGAAGAATACGGCGTCGAGCAGGCTGTAGAGCCAGACGATGCCCGCAGAGCTGATGGTGAAGGTCCGGGTCTTGTACCAGTTGTTGGCGGTGCGGTAGCTCTTCTCAATCTTCACGAGTTCGGTCTGCCTCAGGTAGTCCTGGTGCGCCCGGTTGTACTCAACGTGCGCCAGCACCGACCCAGCCACTGTCACGAGTCCGGCCGCGAGGAGCCCGTAGCCCTTGCCCGCTTCGCGCGTGCGGACCTGCTCAAGTCCCGGCACGAGCGCGGCCAGCGAAGGCTTGGTCCGCAGGATGACGGTGTCGGGTATGGCGGCAGGTGTCGTCCCTCGCCGGGCCGACTCCTCAAGCCTGACGCGCTCGAATACCTGGCGGATCTTAGGGGAAACGGTCTCCGGGTCCAGCCGGGTGTCGGGCGCGAGAGCCAGGAGCATTCTGAACTGCTCTGCGGCTTCATCGGTCCGGCCGAGCGCGACCAAACCGAAGGCGGAGAGTTCGGTCACGGCGGCCGAGTCCCGCCGGGTGGCGCACGATTCCAAGACCCCAGGCGCCCGCCGGACGAGTTCGGCGTAGTTGCCGGACCGGTTCAGGCTGTCGAGGGAAGCGAGGCTGCAGACGAGGAACAGAATCAACGAATGACCGTGACTTTGGAGCTGCCGGTCTGTGCCTGCCGGTAGAAGTACACCCCGGGCCGGAGCCTGAGTTCTTTCGAACCGGTGCCGCTCTCGACCAGGTTGCCCGCCGCATCTACAACGTCCCAGCGAAGGCCCGCCGCAGTCCAGCGACCGTCTGACACGCAGGACCGGACAGACGGCAGCGGGACCTCGGGTCCTTGGACGGCCCGAATGCCCGGGAACCAGGCAGGATGGGTCTCCACCGACCCGACGACGCGGTCGTCGTCCCGGCCGCCGATGACGACCAGCTTGCCGGCAGCCAACGCGGCAGAGAGGTAGTACCGGGGCGATTGCAGCGGCTCGACCGTCAGCCAGTTCTCAGTCCGGCAGTCCAGGACTTCGACGATTTCCAGGGGTGCTGACATGTACGTCCCGCCGATGGCGCAGACGTACAGGCTGTCGTATGCGACCGCGGCCAGGCCACCGCGCGGCCCGGCCATCGGCCTGGGCAGGGTCGTCCACTGGGTGCCGTCGAAGTATTCGGCGCTCGCCAGACTGTTGTAGAACTTGCCGCCGACCGCATACATCCGGCCGCACGCCACCGCCAGGCCCATGCTGGCTCGCAGCTCGTTCATCGAGTCAACCTGGACCCAGGTGCCGGGCCCGTCGCCGGGCAGGTACCTGTATACGCGGCGCACATAGCTGCCCAGGCAGCTCGAGTAGCCGCCGACGAGATACAGGCTGCCCGCATAGCTGCACGCGCCCGCTACTTGGATTGAAGCCGGCAGCGAAGCGATGGTGTCCCACCGGCGCGTGGCCGGGTCGAACCGGTCGCAGCGCCGGTATTCGTAGTAGCCGTCTGAGCCACCGAGCACATACACCTTGCCCTCGTGGGCCGCACAGCCCGCATAGGCGCGTTGCCTGGGCAGGCTCGGCAGGCCGGTCAGCCAGGTGTCGCGAGACGCGTCGTAGGCGTCGCTGGGGTTGCGGAGCATCGGATGTGAAGGGTCGCCAGTCATACCGCCAAAGCAGTAGACGGTGTCGCCGACTGCGGCAGCAGCCATGCCAAAACCCGGATGCGGGATTGGCCGGCCGAACTGCCAAACTTGCACAAACAGGAGCAGAAGTACGGTCATTTTGCCTCCATGAATGCAAGTTTCATGCCTAGTTTCTCATCAAGTCGAATGACATTCGGTACTCACCGGCAGTATCTGCCCGGATGCTCTGGACCGACTCACCCAGGTCAGGGTGTCTCAGGGTGAGTATATGCCGTCCCAGCGCTGCGGGTATCGGCCGGGACAGCGGCGTGGTGTCAACGACCCGGCCGTCGAGCGCGACCTCGGCCCAGGGCTTGACCACTACGTCCAGGAAAGCGAACTCATCGTCGAGGTCTATCGTCAGTTCCCCGGATTCGCCGCTCACCTCGAACGACTTGGTCAGGTCCGGAAAGTACGGGTTCTTGAGCAGGGCGCGGTGCCGGCCGGGCTCAAGCAGCGCCGGCCGGGAGAGCGGCGTTACCCCGAGCGGCTGGCCGTCAATGGTCACCTCAGCCCAGGGCCGAACCGAGATGCGGACCGGAACCGGGGACGAGGGCTCCGGGGCGACGAACCCCGGGTTCCGTGGTCCGGATTCTGGGGCAAGGGCCGCGTTCGATTCTGCGACCGGCGGCCGGCCGGCAGCGAACGTCTCTTCCCGGGCTGACACGGAAACGAGACCCGAGTCGAGCAGCTGCTGCAGCGTTCCACGCTCGTCAGTTCGGGGACGGTGGGTCAGCAGCTTCAGGCCCAGGAACGCCACAAAGGCGCTCAGCAGGACGGCGGCGGCAGCCGGAAACAGAAGTGGGCCGGTTCTTCGGCGCTCCAGTTCGGGGCTGGGATTGACGAAGGTCTCGCGGACGGAATCGAGGCTGTCTTCGCGTTCCTCGCGGTCTTTGGCGAGCATCCGGGCGACGAGCCGACTGACGCGCGGCTCGACGTCGGGCACGATGCGGGAAAGCGGGGGCGGGTCGAGGTTGAGTATCCGCGACAGTGCGTCGGCGTGCGACTCGGCCTGGAACGGGTTGGCGCCGGACAGCGCCTCGTAGATGACCACGCCGAGCGAGAAAATGTCGGCGCGCCAGTCGGTCGTCTGGCCCCGGGCCTGGGCCGGCGACATGTACGCCGGCGTGCCGATGACGCAACCCTCCTGAGTCAGTTGGCTCATCTCGCGGCAGAAGGCAAGCCCGAAGTCCGCGAGCCGCACGTCGCCCTTGTCGGAGATCATGATGTTCGCGGGCTTCAGATCCCGGTGCACAACGCCGTGCGCGTGGGAGTAGCGCAGCGCCTCGATGACTGCCAGCACAATCGGCCTGAGTTCGTCAATTGTCAGCCGGCCTGCCCTTTCGAGCAGGTCGGCAAGGGTGCAACCCTCGATGAATTCGGACGCGATGTAGAAGTCCTGCTCGCTTCCGAAGTCATAGACGGTGACGATGTTCGGGTGCTTGAGCCGGGCCTGGACCAGCGCCTCGCGCCGGAACCGCTGGACAAGGTCCGAGTCGGCGGCCAGCCGGGGGTGCAGAACCTTGAGGAGCACGAACCGGTCGAGTACCCGGTCCCGGGCCTTGAACGTCTCCGCCACCGCGCCGTACTGGACCTTCTCGATGACCTCGTAGCGCTCGGAGCGGGTCATGGAGAGAAAGGGACCAAGGGTTCAAGGGTTCCAAGGTACGACTTTGTCATCCTATCACCTTGTCACTGTCCTCTTTCCATTCCGCCAGCTTGTTGAGCAGCGTCCGGCGGGAGATGCCGAGGCTGGCCGCGGTGCGCGAGCGGTTGCCGCTGAACTGGCGCAGCCGCTCCAGAACGACCTTCTTCTCGATTGCCGCCATCTCCATGGTCTGGATGGCCGGCTCCGCGCGGCGCTCTTCGGGCAGGACGATATCCTCCGGCACAAGGCGCGGGCCTGAGGCGAGGACAACCGCGCGCTCAATCACGTTCTCCAGTTGCCGGACGTTCCCGGGCCACGAATAGCCGGTGAGTCGCTCGAGCGCTTCGGGCTCGACGCCGCGCACCGGCTTCTTGAGCCGTTCGGCGGCCGCCGCCAGGAAGTGGTGTGCTAGCAGCGCGATGTCGTCGGGCCGGGAGCGCAGGGGCGGCAGTTCGAAGGGGAAGACGTTCAGCCGGTAGTAGAGGTCTTCCCGGAACTTGCCTTCGCGCACCAGCGCATCCACGTTCCGGTTGGTCGCGCTTATCACCCGGACGTCCACCTTGGACGGTCGCGCGTCACCGACGGCGCGGAGTTCGCCGGACTGCAGCACGCGCAGCAGCTTGGGTTGGAGTGAGAGCGGCATGTCGGCAATCTCGTCGAGGAAAACCGTGCCGCCGTTGGCCGTCTCGAACAGCCCTTTGCGGTCCGAAACAGCGCCGGTGTACGCGCCCCGCACGGCACCGAACAGCTCGGATTCCAGTAGGCCCTCGGGTATCGCACCGCAGTTGACGCAGACGAATGGCTGGCGCTGCCGCGGACCGTTGTAGTGAATCGCCCGGGCCACGAGCTCTTTGCCGGTGCCGGTCTCGCCGAGAATCAGCACCGCGGCATCGGTCGGGATGACGCGGTTCATCAACTTGAACACTTCCTGCATCGGTGCGGAGCGGCCGACGATTTCCGGGAACCGGTTCCATTCGTGGACCGCCTCGCGCAACTCTTGGGTCTCGTTGACGAGCTGGGTGTGGAGCCGGGCGTTCTCAAGCGCCAGGGCCGCGATGCCGGCAAAGGCGCTCAGGAACCCCAAGGCGTCGTCAGCGAACACGGCGTGCGAGGTCCGGCTGTCCAGATATACCGCGCCGACGACCCGTTCTTTGCACACCAGCGGCGCGCAGGCGACCGAGCGCACCTGGGGTACGATGATGCTCTGGGCCGCGGGAAAAGAACCCGGCGCGTCGAGGTACACGCGCGGCTCCTTGGACGAGAGGACCTCGCGGAGCACGGTCTGGGAGGCGGGGCTCAGGTCCTGACGGCCGTCAATCTGCCGGGACGCCCGGACCGCGAGGTGCTCGGTGTCCGGCTCGGCCAGCAGGAGCAGCCCACGCTCCGCGGACAGCGCCGCGACCGCCTCGTCCATCACCCGGCTGTACAGCTCGGCCGGGTCCAGAATCGAGTTGAAGAGCTGGCTGACGCGGAAAAGGGCGGCGAACGAAGGATTCGAGGATTCGAGGGTTCGATGGTTCCAGGGTTCGGACACTTGACCCCTTGAACCCTTGGCCCCCTGGCCCCTTTCCCTATCTGACATGGAACCGCTCCTCCTTCGACCGGCTGGAGTTGCCGAAGGCGTCAATCGCCTCGACCGTCCAGTAGCAGTCACCGGACGGCAGCGCGGACCGGTTGACCGCGACGCTCGTGTCACCAGACCCGGGGGTCGCGTCGGAGAACACCACGCCGCCCGGCCCGCCGCCGACAATCCGTACGACCTCGCAGCGATAGCTGACCGCGAAGCCGTGGTCGAAGCGGTGCCAGCAGAAGGTCGTGTCCGACGCAACGGTGTCAATGCCGCCGGCAGGGAAGGCTGGCTCGGGCAGGTCGTAGATGACACGGTTCACCGAGCATTCGGGCCCGCAGCCGAGCGCGCCCTCCCGGTCCTCGACGTAGAACGTAACCGGCCGGCCGACGAGCGTCTCCGGGCTCGGTACCGGCAGCGAGCTCAGCAGTATCGTCGTCGCGTAGCTGAGGGATTCGGGGTCGTACGCCAGGCGCTGGGTCAGGTCGAGCACAGGGATCTCGGCCCAGACCGACTCGACGTCGGTTTCGCCGTCCATGTCGGTCGCGGTCGCCGAAAGCCGGAAGAAATACAGAGGCTCAGGCGGCCAGCTCTGGCCGAACACGTGGCTGGAAATCCGGCAGCCGGTGACGGCGGGCAGACCATTGAGATAGCGCGTGAGCGTGTCAATCCGCTCGCGCGCCAGGGTGATGACCGCGGACTCGGGCGCGTACCCGTCGGCGCGGAAACGGACCGTGACATCGCCCACCGGCAACCCGAGCAGTTCGAACTCCCCTGACGAGTCGGTAGCGCAGGAGCGCCCGGAAGGGACGGCGCAGACCGTTGCGCCGGCAATCCCCGTGGCGCGCCGCGTCAAGAGGCGGCCCAGGAGCGCGCCGCCGTTCTGCGGGTCAAGCGGGTTGTCGTGTGGCGCGTCACACGCAGACATGGACAAGGCAAGGAGCACGACGCACCAAGGCCTCGGACAGGTCCGGACCATCAGACAGCTTAGGCGGCCATGACCGAGAGTCAAGGGCAGGGAGCGCAGGAGGCCGGCGGTGCGGAGCTCAGGCAAGGAGAGGGCGAGGGCAGGAGTCAGAATGCAGAACGCAGAAGTGCGGATGCGGACCCGGACGTGGAACCACCGATGAACACCAATGAACGCAGATGACGGGAACAGTCACCCCGGGCGAAGTCGCGGGGTCTCGCCAGTCCTCAATCCAGCACCCGGAATCCAAGACCCAAGACCCGGTGCGAGTCCCCAGTTCCTTCGTCAATCATCCGCAGATGACGCAGACGACGCGAAGTGTCGCCCTGAGCGAACGCCCGAAGGACCGGAGTCGAACGGGTTTCGCCCGGCCCTGACGTCCACACGTTACACAGATTGCGCAGATGCAGGGAAGGACAAGGAACACAGGACCAAGCGATGGGAAGGGACAAAGTCGGACTTCGACTTTCCTGTTCTCCCCTTGCTGCTTGCTTTGTCCTTAGTTCCTACTATTCGTCCTCGTTCCGGCCGAAAGCTGTTAGCTGTCTGCCGTCAGCTCCTAACAAAGAGTCGCTGTCCCTCGGTTCTCTGAGTTCTTCGCAGCGGGGGAGGTCGTGAGGCCCGTGATGGGACGGACGATGCGGGCCACGGCGGGGTAGATGGTCCGGCCCATCGCGGGCCGGGCGGTCCGGCCCGTGGTCTGGGGGACGAAGAGGCCCACGGTCTGCCGCACGATGGAGCAGGCGGTCCGGTCCATGATGGGACAGACCATGAGCCGGGCGGTCCGGCTGGCGGTGGGCCGGATTGCGGGCCGGACGACGGTGCGGGCGGCCTGCCCCATGGCCGAGGGGACGGCGGAGGGGACGACGGGGCGCGTGTTCCGGTGAGTGGGAGAAAGTCACAGTCTCAGTGTGTCCTGCATCTCACTTATCACACCGGGAAACTGCGGTACATGGATGACCGGTGCTTTTCTTGCCCGGAGACAATGGCGCATTCCTGGTTTGACTTTTGGCGGTCAGGCGCGATATTTATGGACAGTGGAGAACGCCGTCCATCCGGCCGGGCACGGTACGCGATACGCCCGACGCCTTGCGCCCGAACAGGAACAGAACACGGGGTGCAGCTTGTCTGAGGGTAGATGAGCGGCATCGGCGCGCTGGCGTTCCTGCTGCTCGCGGCACAGGCACGGGATTCGATAGAGGCGGTTCGGTTCACCGGCAACCGGACTTTCACGGGCCGGGAACTCATCACGGTGGTTTCCACCCGGCGCGGCCAGCCGCTCGACGAAAGACGCCTGGACCTTGACATGCGGCAGCTTGAGGCATTCTATCACGATAACGGGTTCGACGAAGTCCGGGTCGGCCGGCGGGTCGCGCGCGGCCGCCGCCTGTTCGTCGTGGTGTTCAACGTCATCGAGGGGCCGCGGACTAAGATTGCCGTGGTTGCGTTCAGCGGGAACCTGGTGTTCACCGCCGAGGAGCTGGAGCGCGCAATCCCGGCGCGGCCGGGCCGGTTCAAGGAGCTGGGGATGCTCGAAGCGAGCGAGGACAGCATCAAGAGCCTGTACTCCAATTCCGGGTACCCGTTCGTCAGGGTGAGCGGGAGCTGGAATGGAGGACAGGTCGAAGGTAGAAGTCAGAAGCCAGAAGGCAGAGGTCAGAATCAGGGACAGGACACTCTACCTTCAGGACTGGAGCCGCAAGATGAGGGCCAACTGGCTGGAGCGGCGCTGGTGCTGGAAATCGAGGAGGGGCCGAGGTGTGTGATTGGTGCGGTGCGCATCAGAGGCAATCAGACCGTGCGGACTGCGACAGTCTTGCGGGCGACCGAAATCAAGCCCGGCCGGCTGGTGCGGCTGAAAGACCTGCAGGCCGCCCAGCGCCGGCTGTACGCTACCAAGTTGTTCCAGCGCGTAGTGTTTAACCTCGAAAGGCCGGATACGACATCGGACAGAACACAAAGAACACAAAGCACACAAAGTGTTCGAATCCCTGACCCCGGACCCCTGACGCCGGACACC
>Ga0116202_10000593_pt1 | contig 20295 bp, 18 predicted proteins | sample LakKivw325mmetaG_FD_94479 | JGI IMG/M metagenome (GOLD analysis project Ga0116202, IMG submission 94479) | Anoxic lake water microbial communities from Lake Kivu, Rwanda to study Microbial Dark Matter (Phase II) - Lake Kivu water 325m metaG | ecosystem: Environmental > Aquatic > Freshwater >... | reverse complement strand
CTCTATACTCAGCCTGCAAGAAAGGGAAAGCCCAGGGATCATTTCCTACAATTAAATCTAAACGGCTTGAATTCCCCTCTCTGATCTTGAACGAAGGCATGCTATAACTATGAATGAGCTCCGCATAAATGCGCTCCGAACCGCTTAGTACAATTACGCTATCATATCTTTCTTGCAGCAGCCTTCTGGCAAGATCGTAATTCAGTTCTACGGATCGGGGTGTTCGGCTTCCGTTATCGCTTAGGCTCTCCAGTTCAAACATTTGATCAATATATGGAACAGAATTAAAGAACCTTGCCCCCTCACGGTTGCAAACAATGCCAATCCTATCAACCATGGGGCTTTGGCCTAGTGCCCTTAACATCGGAGTAGTAACAACATGATTGCCAAGAGCGATCCATGGCGAAAAGATCAGTACATTCCGGCCACCTTCAACAGGAGCTATCATAATAAACCTTTCAGAAGCTGACCAATAGAAGGTCAATCCCCTCTATTAGTATTATCGTCATTTTTGGACAAAGATATCAGGAAAATACGGGGGAAATAGGTCAGGGTTCTATTCCGAAGACGGACCTTATTGTCTGGCCGGAAAGGGCCTTAGAGGGTTCCCCGTCGGCAACAACCGAGCCAAGGTCAAGAACCAGGACCCTGTCGCAAAACTTTTTTGCAAGAGCGAGGTCATGAAAAGAAGCTACGATCGTTTTTTCTTTAAGGCTCTTGACCAGGGCAAGCACTTCCGACTGGAACCTTATATCCAGGTGGGCCGTGGGCTCATCCAGCAGAAGCAGCGGGGTATCCTGCGCTAAGGCCCTTGCGATAAGGACCCTCTGGTACTGGCCTCCGCTCAGGGTAGAAACCTCACGGTCTTTAACAGGGGATAGGCCCGTTCTTTCAATGGCCTGCTCTACTGCCAGGAGGTCCTGTTTAGAAGGCTGAAAAAAGCCTTTAAGATAAGGCGTTCTTCCCATAAGGACCGTTTCGTTAACGGTAAATCCGAAAACAGGGGCCGACAATTGCGGGACATATGAAATAAGTCTGGCTATTTCACTCCTTTTAATGGCGCTAACATACTTATTAGCGATAAGAACCCGGCCTGTCTTGACAAAGACCAAGGCACCTATTGCCCGCAGCAGGGTGGTTTTGCCTCCTCCGTTGGGCCCCAGCAATCCGATAAACTGCCCTTCTTCAACAGAAAAGGATATATTTTTTAGTACCGGCTCTTTTTTGTAGGCAAACGACAGCCCTCTTATTTCTAATATGCTCATGCCGCCCTCTTGCTCCTTACAAGGAGGTAAATAAAGAAAGGAGCTCCCGCAAGAGCAGTTATGATCCCCACCGGAACTTCCGACGGGACAAAAAAGCATCTTGAGGCAGTATCGGCCAGGACCATAAATATGGCTCCCGTCATGGCGGAAAAAGGGATCAAAGTCTGATGATCGGGTCCCGAGACGGTCCTTACCATATGCGGAACCATTAATCCGACAAATCCTATCACTCCGCAAAAAGCCACCGAGACCCCGGACATCAAAGATGCCGCCAAAAGAAGTGCCCATCTTGCCGAAACGGTATCAACTCCAAGGGACCTTGCTTCTTCTTCCCCAAAAAGAAAAGCATTCAGCTGCCTCCTCATCCAGAGCGCGGCAAAAAGCCCGGCAAAAAGACATATCCCTGCCGCATATATCTGTTCCATGCCAGCAAATGAAAAACTCCCGAGCATCCAGAAATAGACCGACCTTAATTTGTCCGAAGCTCCTATAAGGAGCGCAAGGACAGCCCCCGCAAAGGACGAGACTGCCACCCCGGCAAGGATAAGGGAAGAAGGGTCGCGTCGGCCTCCTGCTCCGGAGATGAAAGCCACGGTCAAAACCGCGGCAAAAGCAAAAATAAATGCGGAAGACGATACCAGTATCAGTGGCAGGGACATGACAATGGCCAGCGCCGCTCCCAGGGCGCCGCCCGAAGATATTCCCAGTATATAAGGGTCGGCAAGATCGTTCTTAAGCACCGCCTGAAGCACTGCTCCGGACACGGCAAGCATTGCGCCGACAAGGCCCGAAAGGATTATCCTGGGCAACCTGACCTGCCACAGGATCGTACCGGCAAGGGGAGAGCCGTCAAAAGGGTTCAAAAATACGGCACCTGAAACAAGGGACAATAAAACCGCCCCGGCCAAAACAAGAAGCAAAGCAGCAAATAATACGACCGGCCTTTGGTTATTCATGGCCCCTGCTTATGAAGGTATCGATAAGCCCGAGCGCCGAGGCAAGCCTCGGGGTCGGCCTGGTTATTATATCGGCGTCTATCAGAAGTATCCTGTTGCGCCTGACAGCAGAAAGCTTTGCAAGGCGCCTGTCAGAACTGATCTTTTTAATGTCCGAAGAGGAGCTGCCTGCGACAATTATGTAATCGGGGTCTTCAACAACAAGGCTTTCGATAGAAAATGAAGGGTAACCCTCCCCGGCTTTATCCCCGATATTGATGCCTCCGCATACCGAAATGATATCTGATATAAAAGTGCCTCTCCCGGCTGTTATAACAGGCTCGTGCCAGAGTTCCACGAACACACAGGGCCTGCGCTCGGGGTCCCTCGTTTTTTCTATCAGGCCTATCTTATTGTTCAGGTCCCAGACTATCTTTCTGGAAGCGTTCTCGGCCCTGGTTATTTTTCCCAGGAGCAGGATGGATGAGGCAAGCTCTTCAAGAGAGCGCGGATCTATCACAAAGACAGGCAGTTTATACTTTCTCAAAATTTCTATCTGGGCTCTCTGGGCGCTGCCAAGCATTACTATAAGGTCGGGGTTAAGAGCGATGATCTCTTCCGCATTGAGGCTGACGGACCCTATTTTTTTCTTTCTGGCGGCATCGGATGGGAAATCGCACCTGTCGCTCACTGCTATGATCTTTTTGCCAAGCCCCAGGGCATACAATATCTCGGTATTGCTGGGCATTGTAGAGATGATCCTTTTTGGCGCGGAAACAGAAAAGAACACTACTCCGTCCTCATCCTTTACGGAAACCGGGATTCCAAAGCACGGGGCCGACAACAGCATTATCAGCAGAAAAAGGAGTGTTCTTTTCATCCTAGAACTTGGGAAAGTCGGGTTTTGCTTCACCGTTTTCAGCGCCCATCTGGGAAAGATGCGCCAGGGTCATCAGGATCTTTCTGGGCTTGTTCTCCCCCTCTGGCTGGGAAACAACCCCTGCATCCGTCATTTCGTCCATAAGCCTGGCAGCCCTGTTATAGCCTATCCTCATTCTCCGCTGAAGATGGGAGGTCGAGGCCTGACCGCTCTCGATTATTATCTTTGCCGCCTCGCCGAACAGTTCGTCTCTTTCCGCGGTGCCGACAGGTTTCTTGTCGCCGTTGGCCTTGATGTTAAGGATCTCCTCCGAATATTCAGGGGAGGCCTGCGCTTTTACAAAGTTAGTGATCTTTTCGATCTCGTCGTCGCTCACATAGGAGCCCTGCACCCTTATCGGTTTCATGGAACCTATCGGGGAATAAAGCATGTCGCCTTTGCCAAGGAGTTTTTCGGCCCCGCTCATGTCAAGAATGACCCTTGAATCTATTTGGGTTGCCACGGCAAAAGAGATCCTCGAAGGTATGTTAGCCTTGATAAGTCCGGTTATGACATCAACCGACGGCCTCTGGGTGGCCACCACAAGATGGATGCCCGTTGCCCTTGCCATCTGGGCTATCCGGCAGATGGTTGTTTCAACATCGGCTGCCGCCACCATCATCATGTCAGCCAGTTCGTCTATAATGACCACCAGATACGGGAGCCTTTCGGGGATGAACTCGTCCTCTTTGCCGCTGCCTTCGAACTTGTCGACTTTTTTGTTGAACGCCTCTATGTTTCGGACCCCCGCATTAAAAAACTCCTTGTACCTTCTGTCCATTTCCCTTATAACCCATTCTTTTAAAGTGGCGGCGGCTTTTTTGGGGTCGGTAACTACCGGAGCCATAAGATGGGGAATGTCTTCGTATATCGACAGCTCTACCATCTTGGGGTCTATCATTATGAACTTGACCTCATCCGGCCTTGCGCGCAGAAGAATACTGATGATGAGCGAATTTATGGCAACGCTTTTACCCGAGCCGGTGGTCCCGGCTATCAATATGTGCGGCATTTTTGAAAGGTCGCCGAATATCGGGGTCCCTGCGATGTCTTTACCTATGCCTATCATCAGTTTTGACGGGTTCTGCGAAAACTCCACCGTTCTTGCGATCTCACCCAGATGCACGGGAGTAACTGCCTGGCTCGGGACCTCTATCCCCACTACCGATTTCCCGGGTATGGGGGCCTCCATCCTTACCCCTCCGGAGGCAAGATTGAGGGCTATGTCATCGGCAAGATTGGCTATCTTGCTGACCTTGACTCCGGGCTCCGGCTGGACCTCGAACCTGGTAACTGCCGGCCCTATGCTGATGTTGACCACCTGCGCGGCCACCCCAAAGCTCTGCAGCACCCTTTCGAGGTCGTTCTTGCGCTGCTCCGTCAGCTCCCTCAGGCGCATGGCCTTCTGTTTTTCTTTTTCGGTAAGTGTGTTCAAAAGGTCCAGAGGCGGGAGCTTGTAGGTGTGGCGCTTGTACTGCCTGACGGGTTTGTCTTCCTTGGGCTCAGAAAATTTAACAGGCTCCGCCGTTTTGGGCGCCGGCTCTTCAGACGGCTTGATCTCCTTGATCACCGACAGTTGCGAAGCGATGCTCTTGTCAAAATTATCCTCCGATATGATCCCCTGTATGCTGACCTTTCTTGGTTTTCTTTTTGGTGGAGCGGCCTCCCTTTTTGGCAGCAGCCTGTCGAACAATTCTTCAAAAGCCTCAAAGGAAGTTATATTAAAGACCAGTATCATGGAGATCACAAGAAATGCGGAAAGGATTATGACGGTCCCGACCGCGCCAACAAGTGAAGAAAGGACAAAATTAATAACATAGCCCAGCGCTCCGCCAGCTCCCTTTACCCAGAATAATTCGGCTTTCAGGTAATAATTGGGAAAGAACATCTGGCAGGCGCAGATAAAGGTCAGAAAAAAGATAATGAACCCCGAAAGGCGTATCTTAAGCGACTTTGGCTCCTGCCTGGTCAGCATTATCGCCCCCATAAAGGTCAAAAGCAGGGGAAGCAGAAAAACACCGAACCCGAAGGTCTTTTCCAGAAGCAGCTTTACTATGTAAAGGCCCAGATAACCCGTCCAGGCAGGCGAGGTTGTGGAAGAGACAGTTGCAAGCAGGATATAAAGGGCAAGCGCTATTATCAGTATGCCGCCGGCGCTGTGCCTGTGGCCTTCCAGCTCACGACGGTTTTTTCGTTGGCTTGCCAAGAGAGCCCTCCAGCATTACAAGGATCGGGCTAGCAATGAAGATGGAGGAATAACCTCCGAGGGTAAAACCTATCAAAAGAGTGAGCGCAAAATCCTTGAGGGTGGCCCCTCCGAACAAAAGCAGGCAGACATTCATGACAAGAACGGTCAAGACCGTGTTGATAGACCTTGCCATTGTCTGAAGGACGCTGGTATTGGCGATCTCGGAAAAAGAAACTTTGCCTTTTTTCTGGTTGATGATATTTTCCCTTATCCTGTCAAAAATGACTATAGTATCGTTAATGGAATATCCCATTATCGTCAGTATCGCCGCGATAAAAGCCGTATCCACCGACCTGTAGAGCAGTGCTATCAGCCCCACTGTTATCAGGGCATCGTGCCAAAGGGCAATGACCGCCGCAACAGCGTACTTGAACTCGAACCTGAAGGAGACATAGATCAAAATGCCTATGGTAGCTATCAGAAGGGCCCAAAAAGCCTGAGATCTAAGCTCAGCTCCTATGACGGGACCTATTGTATCCGCCTCCAGGAGCTCGACCCGGCCAAATGTCTTTTCGAGTTCGGCCATCATCTGAGTTCTGATCTCCGCGTCAAGAGGCTCGGTCCTTATGCTGACATCGTTATCACCCTCTTTTTGGATAACGCTTTCTTTGAAATGGAAGGAAGATAGAACTTTTCGGACCTCGGCCAGCCTCGAAGTGACATTTGCGCTCTGCTCAAACCTCAGCGTTGTTATTGACCCTCCTGTAAAGTCTATACCAAAGTTCATGGCCTGGCCTCGGACAAGGATGTTGTAGGAAAACCCGAAAATGCCCAGGGCTATCAGTACCGCGGAAACAGCGAACCACAGATTTCTTTTGCCTATAATGTTCATTTTTTACCAAAGCCCCTGTAAAGAAGACCTGAATCTGCCGAATCTACCATCTTCCAGTCGATCATAAGGTCCATAAGGAATTTTGTGATAACAATGGCGGAGAACATGCTGACCGAAATACCCGCTATCAGGGTCACCGCAAAGCCCTTGATGGTCCCTGTCCCCAGCCAGAAGAGGGTCATAGCGGCAATGATAGTTGTCACATTTGAGTCCAAAATAGCGGTAAAAGCCCTTTTGAAGCTGACATCCACTGCTATCCTGATATTTTTACCCAGTCTGAGCTCTTCTTTAAGTCTTTCAAAAATGATCACATTGGCATCCACCGCCATACCGATGGACAGAAGAAAACCCGCTATGCCGGGAAGAGTGAGTGTTGTCCGAAGAACAGAAAGGACTGCCAGGGTCAGGAAAAAATAGATGACCAGCGATATGACCGCCAGCACGCCAGGAAGCCTGTAATAGAGGATCATAAAGACCACTATGGCCAAAAAGCCCACCGCACCCGCTATCTTGCTCTTGTCCAGGGAGTCCCTGCCCAGAGTGGGGCCCACTATTTTTGTGCCAACTATATCAACAGGGACAGGAAGAGAACCGCCCTTGAGCTGGACCACCAGGTCCTGAACTTCTTCTATCGTAAAATTCCCCGAGATCTGCGCTTTGCCTGACGGGATGGGTTCTCTTACAGTCGGGGCAGAGATTATTTTTTTGTCAAGGAGTATGGCAATGGGCCTGCCCACGCTGCGCTCCGTAGCATTTGCAAAGATGCCGGCGCCCTTTGCATTGAACTCTATGTCCACCACGGGATTTCCGTATTCGTCCACGCTGGGCCAGGCGCCTTTGAGGTCGGCTCCCGTAAGAACAGAATTCTTTATTATGATGGGCCTTTCGCTCTCACGCTCTCCGTTCTTATAGGAGATGACCTTGTCCAGCCGTGCGCCTTTGCCATAGACCTGCTCTACTTTTTCCTGCGTCAGCACGCTTTCATCGCCGGGAGACCATTCGGCTTCGGCAAATTCCAGCAGTGCGGTCTCTCCTAACACTTTTATGGCATGCTCCGGGTTTTTGACGCCGGGGAGTTCCACCACTATCTGGTTGGAGCCTTTTCTCTGGATGATCGGCTCGGTCACTCCTAGGGCGTCTATCCTGTTGCGAACCACCGCCATAACGCCGGAAACAGCATCATCCCCGGCCTTGACCGAATCAGTAGATCTTGCTTCAAGCACAAGCCTGGTGCCGCCCTGTATGTCCAGACCAAGTGTAAGAGGAAGGTTGTATATAATAAGTATAGAAAGGGCAACAAGCGCAAGCCCTCCCAGTATTTTCAGTTTTATAAGATTCTCGCCCATGATTTTTCTATTATATATTCTAACCGGCCTCATTACAACCGCTGATACTTGATGCCACAGCAATTTGAAATTGAACGCGTTATTTGACGATAGTTAAATAGAGCATTATATGACAACACGCATACATGTGCCCATACCGTCCCATCTGCCAAGAGAAGGTATTGGCATTTACAGGAATATGTTCAAGGCCGGGATTTGGGCGGACAGATATGTAAAGAACGATCTACCCGCACAAAGACAGGACATCTTTGAAACCATTGTCGGCCTGACCGTGCAAGCGGTCAGCAGCTTTTCTGTAATGTCCCGTCTTTCAAAACCTTTGTTCATCGATGTAGCCATAACCCAGCCCGGTTTTGGAACTGTGCTGGCTTCTGTGCTTTCCGGAATGTCTTTCAATTATACCCGCATGCCCGCCTGGCTGTACTATGACCATCTGGGCGACATTAAGCCGGATTACTGCGCAAAAATTCTTACAAGGCTTCCTTTTTATCTTGACAAAGACCCTATCACGGCTCTTGATCATCACTTTAGCCAGGGATTGCACGGTTTTCTTCTGGAGGATGCTCTTTATTCCAGAAATCTGGAGCCGGTGCCGCTGCTTCCCGAAAGGGACGCTCTGTGGTACTATTCTCCGCTCGGCGAGATCCTTTCTAAAATGGCCGAAAGAAGAGGCGTCAACAAGGTTTTTGACATTACTGACAACATCCTGAACTTTGGACCGAGAGGTGTCGAGCTGTTTGAGGGCATTTCCCCGCATATCCGGCTTCCTTAAGAACCCGTGAAATTATAGAATATTCCCGTCGACAACTCCCTGTCGGCATTATAAGATCAAGAAAGGGGATAATGATGGCAAGGACAGTGCTTGGACTGGGGCATATATGCTACGATTTTTCGACCTCTGCGGGAAAGGCGCTTTCTGCCCGTCAGGCGGCAGCAACACAGGACTGCGTTGCCGGCATAAAAGGACTTAACAGAGGAGAACTCCGGCTGTCGGGCTGGCTCAGGGAAAACCACGGCCTTTCTATTAACGATGTGTCCGAAAAGAACGGTTGGGGCCCGGTCAGCCGTCTTCCGGGAAGCATTGGAGGTCCGGGAGCCTCGAGCTTTCGCGCGGCATTCCAAACCCTGCTGCCCGACAGAGGACAGGTGCGGTTTTACGGGGCTATAGGAAATGATGACATCGGCAGAGTCCTGGCCGCAGAATACCGGCGCTATAATATGGACCCTTCCACTCTGCTCAAGCTTAGCGGAGTTCCCACTTCATACACTCTTGTCATGAACGAAAAATTCGAGAATGAGGCGGGAGGTGTGTCCGAGTCAAGGACATTTTTGCACGAACCCGGGGCCAACAGTATTGTAGGAGTCTCTCATTTTCCGGAAAGCGTTTTTACGGAGCCGTGGGCGCGCGACGGGGTGTTCGCCGTGGGGGGGAATTTTTTGATGCAGGGTCTGCACCCGGACGGGGTGATATCCCTCATGGCCTCCGCAAAAAGTCACGGATTGACCACAGTTCTCAACACCGTTCATCATGACGAAAGCGATCCTTCCAAACAGTGGAAATTGGGGAACGATCCCGCCAGAGTTATCGATCTGCTCGTCATGGACATGGAAGAAGCAGCCGGGATATCCGGCGTGGGGCCAATGGATGGGGTTGATAGTCTGGCGCATATAACAGAATGCGTATCCGCCCTTATGTCGCAGGGATTTAGAAATCTTGTAGTGACCAACGGAGCAGAAGGCTCATACTGGTACATCGGCAATGATCTGGTATTTCCAAGAAGCGGCTACACCGGCAGATTGTTCTTTGTGCCGTCCTCGGAGTACATAAGGGAGCGGGGTGTTGTTTCCGGACTTGGCGCGGGAGATGTCTTTGCCGGCGGGATACTATCTTCGATCGCAGAAAGAAAGTCTCCTCTGGAGGCCGCAGCGTATGCGACAGCGGCCGCAGGCCTGTGCGTCAGGAACCTTGCCGGAGAGATAGGCGGGCCTGTTAAGCAGGGCGGCTACAACGAACTGGTACAGGAAGTGGCGGTATTGCTGCTTGCGCAGATGAGCCGCTAGAACAACCCTATCTGCTCCCTGCCGGTCTTTGGGCCGGAAGCGTTAAAAATACTTATGGTCCCGTATTCTCCGTCATAGCCGGGAGATATTTTAATCTCTTTGTTCCTGACGCGGAGTATTCCCTCGAGCGTCCTTTCGCCAACAAACCCGGACAACTCTTCCGCCGGTTTATCAAGCAGTATCTTTAGTTCGCTGCCAACCCTCGAGATAATATTGGCATATTCTTTTTGTACCGCCGCGCTTTCGCTTGATCTGCCCAAGGCCTGTCCGATGATCTCGCCAAGCGGCACCAGGGTTTTAAAAGGCACCGCGTTCTTTCGCATAAAGCCTTCCTCCCTGTCAGCCAGTTCGTCCACCCGGTTCATGACCCCTACGGTGACCGGCTTGCCGCATTGGGGGCATTTTTTTCTCTTCTTTTTGGTCTCCTTGGGGGACAAGCACACTTTGCAGTTCCTGTGGCCGTCAAAATGGTATTTTCCCTCCTGAGGGAAGAATTCAACGGTTGAGACCAATTTGCCGGCTTCCTTTTCTTTTAGAGCCCTGTAGATGCCTTTATATGTCAGTTGGGCGTCAAAAATATTGGCCTCTCTTCCGATCTTTGAAGGTGAATGGGCGTCCGAATTGGAGATCAGGCTGAACTTATCAAGGCTGGAAACGCGCCAGTTCATTGCCGGGTCCGACGAAAGCCCGGTTTCAACGGCATAGATATTCCTGGTGTATTCCTCAAAGCACTCCTCCACGCTGTCAAAGCCGCCGGAAGACCCCAGCACGGAAAACCACGGGGTCCAGATGTGGCACGGCACTATCATCGCTTCGCTTGAGGCGGAAAAGATCATCTCCGCCGTTTTTTTGGCGGGGATGGTAAAGACCGGTCTGCCGTCGGAAAGCAGGTCCGAAAATTTTGACAGCTGCGCGTTTATCCTGTCGACATCTTTGAATGACGGGGAAAAGATCATCGTGTGGACCTTTCGCAGCTTTCCGTCATGGTGAAAGATATTGCAGATCTCGGTCGTAAGCATGAACTTTGTGCCGCTCAGTTCAAAAAGGCCGCTGCCGTCATCCTTAAGTTTTTTTTTGAGCTCCGACAGCCAGAACGGATGGGTAAAATCCCCTGTGCCCACCAGGTCTATCCCCTTTAGCGCGGCCCACTCCGATATATGGGCAAGGTCCATGTCCTTTGATGTAGCCCTGCTGTATTTGGAATGTATGTGAAAGTCAGCCAGAAATCTCACTTCTTATCTCTTCCATTGTCCTTGCCATGAACCTCAGATTGTGGATGGTCAGCAGCATGACCCCCAATAGTTCGTTGGCGGCAAAAAGGTGTCTTATGTAAGCCCTGGTAAAGTTGGCGCAGGCATAACAGTCGCAACCAGCAACAAGAGGAGAAAGGTCTTTTGCGTATCTTGCGTTCCTGATTACCCCTTTGCCTTCACTTGAAAGAAAGGCCCCGTGCCTGCCAAGGCGCGAAGGCTCCACACAGTCAAAAAGGTCCACCCCCATGTTCACGGCGGCCTTTATGTTTTCCACATAACCTACCCCCAAAAGATGTTTTGGGGCTTCTTCCGGCAGATATTGCAGTTGATGCTCCAGCATTTCGTACATGACCTCGTTGGGCTCTCTTACGCTGAGCCCTCCTATCCCGTACCCTGGAAATCCAAGGGCCGAAATTTCTTCCGCCGACTGTTTTCTTAGATCTTTAAATGTTGATCCTTGCACGATACCAAATAATACGCCCTTTGTTCCGTGTTCTGTGCTCCGTGCTCTGTGTTCCGCATCTTTGGCTCTAACAGCCCATCTCGTTGTTCTTTCCACTGCCTTCTTCGCGGATGGATATTCGCAGGGATACGGAGGGCATTCATCAAGAGGCATCATTATGTCGGAGCCAAAAGCAAGCTGGGCCTCAACAACCGTTTCCGGGCTCAAAAAATGCTTGGAGCCGTCGATGTGGGACGAGAACATGACCCCGTCCTCCGATATCTTGCGCAGGCCCGAGAGGCTAAAGACCTGAAAGCCGCCGCTGTCGGTCAGGATAGGGCCGTCCCAAGCCATGAATTTGTGGAGCCCGCCTGCTTTTTTGATAAGTTCCTGTCCGGGCCGCAGAAAAAGATGATATGTGTTAGCAAGGATCATCTGCGTACCGACCTCTTTGAGCATCTTCGGGGTCATAGCTTTTACGGTTGCCTGCGTGCCGCACGGGGCAAAATTCGGGGTCTCGACAATGCCGTGCGGGGTACAAAGTTTTCCTTTGCGGACCTTTGACTTTTTTGAGCGGGAGAGGATCTCGAATTTGAACATGATGCAGTAATTATACAATAAACATCGCGTCCCCAAAGCTGAAGAACCTGTATTTTTTTTCTACCGCTTCCCTGTAAGCGTTAAAGATCGGTTCTTTTCCGGAAAATGCGCTGACCATCATGAGCAGGGTCGATCTTGGAAAATGGAAGTTGGTTATTAAGGCATCCACGACATTGAACTTGAAAGGAGGATAGATGAACAGGCCGGCCTCGCCTTTGGCCTCGGTGATCTTGCCGTGCTTCAAAAAACAATCCTCCAGGGCCCTGGTGACCGTTGTCCCAACTGCCACCACCCTGCAATCCCTAACCCTTTCTATCTCGTATGCAGTCTTTTCGGGAATAATGTACTCTTCCGAGAACATCGTGTGCTCATCCACGAACTCCGAAAAAACCGGTTTAAAGGTGCCCGCTCCCGTATGGAGCGTGATATAACAGACCTTGACACCTTTGTCCTCAAGTTGCTTAAGAAGTTCCGGTGTAAAGTGCAGCCCGGCGGTGGGAGCGGCAGAGGCTCCCTCCGCTTTTGCATAAACTGTCTGATAGCGGCGCGCCAATTCTTCCTTGTCGGCATCCTTTCCAAGTTTTTCGCTTATATAAGGAGGCAGGGGTACCTCTCCCCTGGATTTTAGATGGGACAGGATGTCCGCTCCCGGCTCAAACGCGATGATCCTTCTCTGGGTATCTGGTTCTTCGACAACACGGCCTTTTAATCCGTCAAACTCTATTTCGTAGCCTTTTTTTATCCTCTTTGCCGGCTGTACCAGGCATTCCCAGGTGTTCCGGGTCAGTCTTCTAAGAAAAAGAGCCTCGACCCTTGCCCCTTTTTCTCCCTCTTTTGAAGAGCCGCCTTTTGTTTTTATTCCGCTCAGGCGGGCAGGGATCACTTTTGTGTCATTCAGGACAAGGATATCGCCTTCTTTTAGATATGCGGGTAGGTCAAAAAAATGTTTGTGTTCCAGGAGATCTCTGTTGCGGTCAAGGACCATCAGCCTTGAGCCTTCCCTTTTTGAGGCCGGTTCCTTGGCTATCAATTCTTCCGGAAGAACATAATCAAATTCATCCGTGCGGAGCCGCCGGTCCAAGTTACGACCTTAGCAGCTCAAACTTAACTGGGACCTCGAACCAGGCCTCGCTTGATTCCTTATTGACCAAGGCCGGCGCAAAGACCCACTGCGAAACCGCCGAAAGCGCGGACCTGTCCAGCATTTCGTGGCCCGAGGAATGCTTTACCATTGCTTCGCCCACTCTGCCGTTCTTAAGGATATAGACGCGCACGGTGACAAGGCCCGAGATGCCGTGCTCCACCGCTTTGACCGGGTAATCGGGCATGGTCTTGTAGATTATCTTCGGCGCCCCCAGAGAGGTGTTTGAAGGAAGTATCGTGTCAGGGATTATCTTTGACAGGACCGCGTCATTGGTCTTTGCCGAGGCAGCCTGTTTGGCGGCTGTCTTTTCCTTGGCCTTGCCCAGGCTTACAAAACTGCCCACCTTGGCGGCGTCCTTTGCGCTCTTTGCCTCTACCACGGGGGACACTATCAGGCTGTCCGCTATAGTAAAAACAGGCGTAACGGGCTCCGGCCTTATCAGGTTCCTTTCCATCTTTGCGACTCCCCAGGCAAGCATGACAAAAAGGAACATGGCAAATATCGTGGTCATATCAACGGCGGACAGGGACAAGAGGCCAAAACCGGAATTTCTTTCTCTGTATCTCATTTTTTTCTCCTTTTAAAATTTTACTCTACAAAACCCTGCCGGTCAACACTATATCTTTATACCGGCGCTGATCCTGCGGCCCGGCATGGGATATCCCCTTTCCTTCCAGTCCACCGGGCTGGTCCCGACCGATTCACAGTAGCTTTCGTCAAAAAGATTTTCAACGGTAAGCGAAACCGCAGCGCCAAACAGCTTTTTGGAAAGGCCCAGGTCAACTGTCTGATAGGCGGGGATTGAGGCCGAATTTGCGGCATTGGTATAAACATCCGAAACAAATCTGTAAGCCGCTCTTGCAAAAAAACCGCCAACGCTGTACTCCAGCGCCGCGTTTATCTTGTTCCTCGGGCTGTAGGTGATCATCTTTTGGGTGCTTTCGTCAGCGCAGACCTCGCTGTTCCATCCGGCGCTGAGCTGCAGCCCTTCAAATATTTCTCTCTTTAGGCCCAGTTGAAAGCCTTCCACCCTGGCGCTGTCAAGATTGACCGGCTGCCAGCTCATCAGGCCCGTCTGCGACCATTTGATCATGTCCCGTATCCTGGTGTAGTAGTAGTTGAAGTCCGCTTCAAAGCCAAAGACTTTCTGCTCCAGGGTAATGCCGGCCGAATTGGAGGTCTCGGGTTTAAGATCTGGATTGCCGAAAGTAAAGAACGAGGGATCGTTCCAGTACAACTCGTTTATAGTGGGAGCCCTGAAGGCCGTGCCCAGATTGATCTTGAGAGTGGTATTTGTGCCGGCCCCCATGATAAATCCTATTTTTGGGGTCAGCACATTCCCGAACGAGGAATTCATGTCGTAGCGCAGTCCGTAGCTGATGGCCGCCGGGAGCCCTTCCTTTGTCTGGCCGTTGACATAGACTGCCCCGTTATCAATGGCATGGTTCGGTGTTTTTGAGCTTTCCCCCAGATTTCTTCTGAACTCAACTCCTCCGGTCAGCTTGGAACCTGCCGGCGCGCTTATCGTTGAATACACCTCCGCCAGCGAGATCTTGCTTAAATAGGTATCATCATAAAAAACAGTCGGAACAAACCAGTCCGCGTAATGGCTTTTCTGCTGCCACTCCAATTGCGAGATATTTATGACCGGAAAGCCCTCTTTTCCTGCTCCCGGGTCCAGTTTTACCAGCAGTTTTGAGATGAGGTCCGACTGCCGGTCGTTGGGGGTCGAGGCGGAAGAAGGGTCCGTGTCCGAGGACGGTACTCCCGGATTGCCTCTTTGCGAATTTGATACTGAATAATTAAGCGATGCGGTCTCTCCCGCATTTATGTCGAGAGAAAGGTTTCCTCCGGAGTAATCGCTGTTAACGCGCCATCCGTCAGACTTTAGATAGCCGTAAGACAAATAGTAGTTGAAAGGGCCGTTTTTGGCGGAAGCCGCGATAAAAGAATCCACCTGGCCAAAACTTCCTGCCGAAACAGAAACATGCAATGGCTTATCCTGCGAGCGCTTTGTTATTATATTGACCACCCCGCCCATGGCATCGGCGCCCCAGATGCCGGACATGGGATCGGCAACTATTTCTATCCTCTCGATAGAGGAGGCCGGGATATTGTTAAGGTCGGCCATGCCAAGCAGCGAGGAATTAAGCCTTGCACCGTCCAAAAGAACAAGGACCTGCTCGGACGAAGCGCTTTTTATCTTGAGGGAGCTCATGCCGGATAGGTCGCCCATACTCTTTACATAGACTATGGAACGGTTCTTCAAGACATCCGCGGCGTTCTTTGCGCCGGACAGCTCTATCTCCCTGGAATCTATTACGGAAATGTTTTCCATGAGCCTTGATAACGGAACGGGCCTCTTAAGCGCGGTCACCACCACCAGCTCTCCGTAATAGACCTCGGGCTCCAGCGAAACTGCGGGGACGACCATCAAAGCGAGGAACAAAAGCGCGGCAGCTTTCTTCATCGGAGTTCTCCTTGCCCTACCTCGGGGCATTCGGGAAACAGTACTATACAGGCAAGGTTTTCTGACTCGCGGATCTTTCTCCCCTGTTCCTTCCCGTCCTGAGCCTGCCGATGGACAGTGGTTTAACAGGTTCGTCCCCGCTTACAGCACCGGGAGTGTGGCCGATTTACACGACCTTCCCTTTTCCTGTACGCAAATTGGATTATAGCACAATTGTCAACTCGCCCAAAATCTCTTTTGAAGAAAAATGTAAGATGGCTTCTTTTGTCGTTCCTCTGAATGTTTCTTCAAATTTTTTAGTAAGTTCTCTTGCTATGCAGAGCTTTCTGTCTCCAAGGATAGAAAGCATGTCATTCAAGGATTTGATAAGTCTATGCGGTGATTCATAAAAGACCATCGTCCTGTCTTCTTCGACCAGTTTCCGCAGTACCCTTCTGCGGCTCTTTCCTTCGTGAGGGAGAAAGCCTTCAAACACAAATCTCTTTGTCGAAAATCCTGATACCGACAGCGCGGTCAAAGCGGCCGAAGCCCCGGGGATCGGCACCACTTCGATGCCGCTGTCTATGGCCTGTTTTATCAGCTCTTCCCCCGGGTCCGATATCCCCGGGGTCCCGGCATCAGATACCAGGGATACGGTCTTTCCTTGTGTCAGCTGAGAAATGATCGACTTTGTTTTTTGTGCCAGGTTGAACTTGTGGTAAGAAGTGCAGGGGACATTTATGCCGTAATTATCAAGAAGTATCTTTGTCTGTCTGGTGTCTTCGGCGGCGATCAGGTCCGATGCTTTGAGCGTTTCAATCGCCCTAAAAGTAATGTCTTTCAGGTTGCCTATGGGAGTAGCTACAACGAACAGTTTGCCTGCCATGTTCAAAGGCCGATTATCTCTTTGACCTTGTCAGAGAACTCATCTTTGGGATCGTCCTCCATCTCTTTGGCGATCCCCATGGTCACCTTTCCTTTATAGGAAGCGCCTTCGTCAACGGTCAGAGTATTGCCTGAAATATCGCCAAAGACTCTGCCCATCTTTTTTATTTCCACGCTTTCTTTTGCGCTGACATTACCGTTGACCTCTCCCGCCACAATAACGCGCAGTCCCCTGACATTGCCTTTGACCTTTGCGCTTTCCCCTATCATCGCTTCCTGCTCTGCGGCAATGCCGCCGTCAAGTGTCCCGTCCACCCTGATAGAGCCTTTGGTCTCTATCTCGCCCTTCAAAGACGCGCCTTTTCCTATTATGGTCTCTATGATGCCCGGAATCCCGTCTTTGCCCGGCTTGTCAAAGAATCCCATACAAGTTCTCCTTTTTATTGTCTTCCCGCGCTTAAAAAGTTGAGATTAAGGTACGGATAGGGGTCCACTGCCCTGCCGTTCTTTATGACTTCGTAGTGGACATGCGGGCCCGTTGCATAGCCGGTCGTGCCAACCCTGGCGATCAATTGCCCCTTTTTGACCTTTTGACCCGCTACAACCAAAAGCGATGAACAATGCCCGTAAAGAGTCTGGGTGCCGTAGCCGTGATCAAGCATCACGGTCTTTCCGTAGCCCGTTTTCCAGGAAGAAAGCGATACTGTACCGTCGGCAGTGGCCCTAATAGGGGCACCGTGAGAAGCATTGATGTCGATCCCGGAATGGAAACCTCTCCAGGGAAAGACCCTGTAGCCAAAGGTGGACATGATCCTGCCCCAGGACGGCCAAACCGAGGGAGTGTTAGAAAACCTGTCTTGAAGCTCCTTTACCGAGCGTTTCAGTTCATCAAAGCTGGCGCTCCTTAGAGAAACTTTATTATTGAGCCCGTCCAACTTGTCGTTTACAGTCTCTTCCTTTGCTTCCTGCCTGCTTTGTTCTTTTTTGCCGCTCTTTCCCAGCCCCAGCATTTTGCGTATCTGTTCTTCTTTTGACGAGAGCTCTTCAAGCTTAATCTTAAGCGCATCCGCCTGCTTTGAGACATGTTGTATCTTTTTGTCCTGGCCCTTTGCCTCCTCCTTGAGCACTTCATATGAGACCAGTTTTCTGGTAACCCTTGTTGAATACAGGAACGAAGCCGTAAAGATAACGGAAGAAGAAACAAAAACAAAGAGAGCCATGTGGATAAGCCATCTGGGCACTTTAAGGCCGTAGGTCGCCTTTTCCGACGAGTGCGGGATCAGAATTATGGTAAAATAATCTTTCTTCATAAAACACCAGATCTCGGGGTGGTGGGATTCGAACCCACGACCTCACGGTCCCGAACCGTGCACGCTACCAAGCTGCGCTACACCCCGTTTTGCCCTTGTTCTCGTCCTTGTCCTTTATTGAGCCGGCTCAAATGCTTCGTGCAGTACCTGCACGGCCTTTTTTGCCTGTTTGCCGTCGACAACACAGGAGATCCTGATCTCGGAAGTGCTGATCATTTGAATATTTATGCCGTTCTTTGCCAGAGTATCGAACATCTTTGCGGCCACCCCGGGGGCTCCCACCATTCCCACCCCGACGAGAGAGATCTTTGCCACGCTGTCATCGGACACTATTTCTTTTGCGCCGATTTTTTCGTTTACCGCCTTGATGACCTGAAGGGCTCTTTTTACCTCTCCGCCAGAAACGGTAAAGGCAAGGTCCGCAACGTTGCCCCCGTGAATGCTCTGGATTATCATGTCAACGCTTATGTTCTCCTGCGCCAGCGCAGAGAACACCTTCGAAGCTATTCCTGGACGGTCCGGCACCTGAAGCACACCTATCTTGGCTACATCACTGTCAAAAGCTATGCCCGTGACCAGGCCTCTTTTTTCCATTTCTTTGACCTCCTTGGCGGACAGTTTTGTGATCACCGTTCCTTCGCTATCGTTAAAGCTTGAGCGGACATGTATGTCTATGCCGTAGATCTTTCCGCATTCTATGGCCCTGGGATGCATTACCCCGGCCCCTACCGAGGCCATTTCCAGCATCTCGTCATGGGAGATCCTTTCAAGCTTTCTTGCCTGCGGCACTACCCTTGGGTCTGTGGTGTAGATCCCGTCCACATCCGTGTATATTTCACAGACATCTGCCTTAAGAGAGGCCGCTATAACAACGGCAGAGGTATCCGACCCTCCCCTGCCTATGGTTGTGATGTCCCCTTTGCTGTCTATCCCCTGAAAACCCGTGACCACCACTATCCTGTCCTGTGCCAGCTCTTTTTTAAGCCTGTCAAATCTAACGGATTTTATCCTGGCCTTGGAAGGGATGTCCTCGGTAATGACCCCCGCCTGACCGCCCGTCAAAGAAACTGCTTTTTCCCCTAGCTCGATAATTGCCGAAGCAAGAAGGGCGGCGGACACCTGCTCCCCGGTAGAAAGCAGCATGTCGTATTCCCTTGGATCGGGATTATTGGTGATCTTTTTTAGCAGGGATACCAGTTCGTCCGTGGTATGCCCCATCGCGGACACTATCACGACCACTTCGTTGCCGCAGCGTTTGGTCTTAACTACCCTTTCGGCAACCTTCTGTATCCTTTCGGCAGAGCCGACAGAGGTTCCACCGTATTTTTGTACGATTAAGGCCATAAACTACCTCTATTAAAAGTATAACACACCCTCTTCTACAGATAAGTATGCCGGACTTTAATAATAGAAATCCCGGCTTTAGCTTTCGGGCCAACTCCCCTACTTACCAAAGCCAAGCAGTTTTAATTTGCCCCTCGACCAACGAGAGGACAGGAATAAGCCTTGGACTTAATTTGCACGCTCCACATATTCTTAAAGATGCGGACTCCGGCTTGATTAAGTGCTCGGCGAGACGGAAGCCGATATTGTTGTTCTGATTATCCGGTTTGTTGTTGTTCCGGTACGCAGCCAGCAGTTTATCTGCATTGTTGTTATACCAGGAACCGCCACGCATCACTTTACAGACTTATCCCCTGATTAATTAATTTTAATTTGATTTGATTACTCAAGTTGCATGTATCCGCATGAACAGCATATCCAAGCCAGCTTCGCACAGATTGAATTGTTTTTGCCTTGCCGATCAATCCGATTTTAAGAGAACCCAGATATTTCTTCATCCTTTTATTAAACCTCTTAATATTCTGTTTTTTGACCAGACGATGAGTCGGATATATTTTGTAGCCCAAAAAGCCGACTCCTTTCCTTGCAAGATAGATCTGGCTTTTATTTTCATGTAAATCCAGTTTCATTTTCTTCAGATACGACCGGATACTTTCTTTCAGCACTGTTAACTCATTTTTATCATTCGCGAAAATGACCATGTCGTCCATATAGCGTATATAATACCTGCATTTAAGAATTTCTTTTATATAATGATCCAGTTCGTTTAGGTAAAGATTTGCGAATGTCTGACTTGTTAAATTCCCTATCGGAATGCCTGGGGATGCCACAGAATCAATTATTGATCTGATAAGCTGTAAGGCTCGAGTATCTTTTATCTTCCTTAATATGAAGCCATACAGGATATCATGATCTATTGATGCAAAATAGCTCTTTACATCGCATTTCAAAACATACTTGTTTAAACGACTGAATTCAGTATATCTGTCAACGGCTTTATGACTCCCTTTGTCTTTTCTGCAGGCATAAGAGTCATAAATTAATATATCATCGAATATTGGCTCGATAATATTACATAAGGCGTGCTGAACAACACGGTCTCGGTAAGGGGCGGCGCTTATCAATCTTTTCTTAGGATCATAAATATAGAATTGGCGGTAGGCCCCCATTTTGTATGTTTGCCACAGAAGTTCATGTTGGAGTTTTATCAGTTCGTTCTCAAGATCGAGATTGAAACGGCCCGTTGAAGCCTTGAATCTTTT
>Ga0116202_10000592_pt1 | contig 20326 bp, 21 predicted proteins | sample LakKivw325mmetaG_FD_94479 | JGI IMG/M metagenome (GOLD analysis project Ga0116202, IMG submission 94479) | Anoxic lake water microbial communities from Lake Kivu, Rwanda to study Microbial Dark Matter (Phase II) - Lake Kivu water 325m metaG | ecosystem: Environmental > Aquatic > Freshwater >... | reverse complement strand
GCTGGAATCCTGTCCTCATCCGCCTTACTTCAACGCCACCGTCTTGTCCGTATGCACACCGTGCTTCCGGAAAATACGGGTGGGCGCAAACTCGCCGAGACGATGCCCAACCATGTGCTCCGAAATGTACACCGGTATGTGCTGTTTCCCGTTGTGAACGGCCACCGTGTGCCCGACAAACTCCGGCACAATCATCGAGCGGCGGGACCAGGTCTTCACAACCCGCTTCTCCCCCGCGCGGTTCATCTTCTCAATCCGCTGCAACAGCCGATCTTCGACGTACGGTCCCTTTTTTAGTGAACGGCCCATGGCTTATTTTCTCCGACTGACGATGAACTTGGCCGACGTCTTCCGACGCGACCGCGTCTTCTTGCCCTTTGTCAACTGTCCCCAAGGCGTCACGGGATGCCCGCCACCCGAGGTCCGGCCTTCGCCGCCTCCCATGGGGTGGTCCACCGGGTTCATGGCAACACCGCGCACCGTGGGCCGGATCCCCAGCCAGCGTTTGCGCCCCGCCTTGCCCAGGCTCACACTGTCGTGATCCACGTTCCCCACCTGTCCGATCGTGGCCAGGCAGTTCACGTCAATCATCCGGATCTCTCCGGACGGCAGCTTCACGTGGGCGAACCGCCCTTCGCGCGCCATCAACTGCGCCGACTGCCCCGCACTGCGAACCATCTGCGCGCCGCGCCCGGGCGTCAGCTCGATGTTGTGCACCGCCAGACCGAGGGGAATCTTGCCCAGCGGCAGCGCGTTGCCGATCACCGGCTCCGCCTCCGGACCCGAAATGACCATCGTCCCCACCGCAAGACCGGCCGGGGCCAGGATATACCGCTTCTCGCCGTCGCGGTAGTGCAACAGCGCAAGCCGGGCCGACCGGTTCGGATCGTATTCGATGGCCGCCACCCGGGCGGGAATCCCGTGCTTGTCGCGCTTGAAATCCACCAGGCGGAACTTCCGCCGGTGACCGCCCCCGCGGTGCCGGATCGTAATGCGCCCGGCCGCGTTGCGGCCCGCCTTCGAGCGGCGCGACACCGTCAGCGAACGCTCCGGCTCGCTTTTCGTGATTTCTTCAAACGCCGGCAACTGCGTGAAACGCAAGCTCGGTGTCTTCGGTTTGAACGTCTTCAAAGCCATGCGTTGCTCCCTACTCGAGATCGATCTTGTCGCCTTCCTTCAACGTCACGATCGCCCGCTTCCAGTCGGGCTTCTTCCCGTACTTCACCGTGCGTTCCCGGCGTTTCTTCCCCAGGTAGTTCATCGTGTGAACCTTCAGAACCTTGACCTTGAAGAAGGATTCCACCGCCTGCTTGATTTCCAGCTTGTTCGCCGAAGGCTCCACCTTGAACAAGTACTTGTTCTGGGCCGCCATCTGCGTGCCCTTCTCGGTGATATCCAGCCCCTTGATCGCCGACAATGCGCTCTTCATGCCTTCCTCCCCGCATCACCCTCGATGCGCGCGCGCAGAACCTCCATCGCGGACCGCGTCACCAGCGCCACCGGATACCGCAACAGCTGCGTCGTGCTGACATCCCGGGCCGCCGCCGCCTCCACGCGGGGCAGATTGCGGACCGCGCAAACCAGGTTCCGGTCCAGACGGTCCACCACAATCAGGGCGCTGTCCAGGCCGAGCGACTTGATCAACCCCGCCGCAACCTTCGTCCTGGGCTCCGCCACGGTCAAGGTCTCCAGGACGCGGATACGCCCCTCCCGGACCAGATCGCTCACCGCACGGCGGAAAGCCAGTCGCGCCACCTTCTGCGGAACCTTCTTCTCGTACGACCTCGGATGCGGTCCATGCGCCACGCCGCCGCCCCGCCAGACCGGCGACTGCTTGTACCCCGCCCGCGCCTGGCCTGTGCCCTTCTGGCGCCACGGCTTCTTCCCGCTTCCCGAAACCACCCCCTTGCCCAGCGTCGATGCCGTCCCCGCGCGCTTCGCCGCCTGCCCGGCCACCACAACGTCATGCACCGCCTGCCGGCCCTTCCGGGTCAGCAGTTCCTCCGGGAACTCCAGTTCCCCGCGCGCGGCGCCTGTCATGTCATATACCGACAACTTGCTCATTTCGCCTGCCCAGCCTTCTTCAATGCCTTGCGCACCACTACCATCGCGCCCGCCGGACCGGGAACCGAGCCGCACACCAGCAGCAGATTCTCGGAGGCGCGCAATTGCGCCACTTTCAGATTCTGCGTCGTCACCTGGACCACGCCCATGTGGCCGGGCATGCGCTTGCCCTTGTGAATCCGGCCCGGGAACGAACGGCAACCGATCGAACCGATACGCCGCTTGGAGTGGCCGCCATGCGTAACCGGCCCGCCCGACATCCCGTGACGCCGCATGACGCCCTGGAAACCCTTGCCCTTCGTGATCCCGGTGATATCCACATGCGTGGCGCCTTCCAGCACAGCCGCCGTGACGGTGTCGCCCACCTTCAGGGATTCCCCTTCCTCGACGCGGAATTCATGCAGGTAGCGTGACGCCACCCCGCCGCAGGCCTTGGTCTGACCCATCTCGGCCTTGTTGGACCGCGCAGCGGTCTTGGCGCCCAAACCGATCTTCAGCGCCTCATATCCGTCGTTCCCGCGGGTCTTGCGTTGCACCACCACGCACGGACCGACTTCGATTACCGTGACGGGGATCTGGCGACCCTCCTCGCCGAACACCCGCGTCATCCCGATTTTCTTTCCAAGTATCCCTTGCATGGCCGCTCACTCAGATCTTGATCGTTATGTCCACACCCGCCGGCATGTTGAGCTTCTTGAGCTCATCCACCGTCTTTGCCGTCGGCTCCACGATATCCAGCAACCGCTTATGGGTGCGGATCTCGAACTGCTCCATCGATTTCTTGTCGGCGTGTACGCTGCGGTTGACGCTGTAGCGCTCCACCCGCGTAGGCATCGGGATCGGGCCCACCACGCGCGCCCCCGTCCGCTTTGCCGTCTCCACGATGTCGGACACCGATTGGTCCAACACGCGGTAATCGTAAGCCTTCAAACGTATTCGTATGCGTTGTTTTTCCATAGCTCCACTCACCGTTCCAGAAGTTGCCGCTGTATCGCCGCCGGCACCACGTCGAAACATGCCGGTTCCATCGTGTAGCTCGCCCGCCCCCGCGTCAACGACCGGATGGCTGTCGAATACCCGAAAAGTTCCGCCAGCGGTATGCGTGCGGCGATCACCTGCACGGTATCCCGACTGGTCATGTCTTTCACATGGCCCCGCCTCGCGCTGATGTCATTCAGCACATCCCCAAGATGCTCCGCCGGCAGGATGATTTCGAGGGACATGATGGGCTCGAGGATCACCGGCGCCGCCGCCCGGGCCGCGGAACGCAATGCCATGTTGCCCGCCGTCCGGAACGCCATCTCGGTGGATTCCTGCTCATGGAACCCGCCGCCCACCACCCGCACATTCACATCCACCAGCGAGTAATTCGCCACCACACCGGTCAGGAGCCCGTCGCGGATCCCCGCCTCCACGGAACCCCGGAACTCCCCCGGGATCCGGCTGGCCGGCACGTCGAACTCCACACTGTTGCCCGCGCCCCGTTGGGCCGGCTCCACCTCGATGGACACTTCCGCATACTGCCGCTGTCCGCCGATGTCCCGCTCAAACCGGTGTTCGCCGCGGCCCGCCCCCGAAACCGTCTCCCGGTACGCCACCATCGGCCGGCCGGCATTCGCCTGCACCTTGTATTCCCGGAACATCCGGTCCTTCAGGATTTCAAGATGCAGTTCGCCCATTCCGCTCAGCAGCGTCTGCCCCGTCTCCCCGTCCACCGACACCACGCACGTGGGATCCTCCGAAGCCAGGGCCGCCAAGGCCTCCGTCAGCTTCTCGCGGTCGGCCTGCGACTTGGGTTCGATGGCCATGGCCATCACGGGCTCGGGGAACCGGATGCGTTCGAGCTCCACCGGCAGGTTCTCGGCACACAGCGTATCCCCGGTCGTCGCCTGCTTGAGCCCCACCACGGCGCCAATCTCCCCGGCATGGATCGTCTCGACTTCCTGCCGGTCGTCCGCGTGCAACAGGACCAGCTTCATCACCCGCTCCCGTTTCCGGGTGCGCGCGTTGAAAACATTCTGGCCCCGCTTCAACTGGCCCGAATAGACCCGCACAAACACCATCCGGCCCATGTAAGGGTCGTTCATGAGCTTGAACGCCAGCGTGCTCAAGGGGGCAAAATCGTCGGTCTCGCGCGTGACGGTCTCCTGGGTCTTCGGATGATGCCCCTCCACCGCGGGAATATCCAGCGGCGACGGCAGGTACTCCACCACCGCGTCCAGAAGCTGCTGCACGCCCTTGTTGCGCAACGAGGACCCCGCCAGCACCGGTGTGATCCGGTGCTGCAATGTCACCCGCCGGATCCCTTCGCGCAGAACCTCGGCCGGAACGTCCGGACTCTGGAGATAGGAGGCCAAGACCTCCTCATCGTGTTCCGCGACGGCTTCGATCAACTGGGCCCGCGCCTTTTCGGCGGCCGCCGCCAATTCCGCGGGAATGTCCTGCTGCACAACCTTCGCGCCGAGGGAACTGTCGTCATAGACAAGTGCCCGCATCACAAGCAGGTCCACCACGCCCCGGAACTGGTCCTCCCGCCCCATCGGGATCTGGACCGGCACGGGGTTCGCCCCAAGCTTTTCCCGCATCTGGCGGACCACGGCGTCGAAATCAGCCCCCACCCGGTCCATCTTGTTCACGAACGCCAGGCGCGGGACACGATAGCGGTCCGCCTGACGCCAGACCGTTTCCGACTGCGGCTGCACACCGCCCACGCCGCAAAAGACGACAACCGCTCCGTCCAACACCCGCAGCGAACGCTCCACCTCGACGGTGAAATCCACATGCCCCGGCGTGTCAATGATATTGATCTGATGGTCGTTCCAGAAACAGGTTGTCGCCGCGCTGGTGATCGTGATCCCCCGCTCTTTTTCCTGCGGCATCCAGTCCATGGTGGCCGTGCCTTCATGAACCTCGCCCATCCGGTGGACACGGCCGGCATAGAAAAGGATGCGCTCGGAAGTCGTCGTCTTGCCGGCGTCAATATGGGCAATAATGCCGATATTGCGTACCCGGTGCAGGGGACGGCTCCGATCCGCCGCCTCCCGCGAACGGCCAGCTTCCGCGCCTTCGCCTTTTCGTTTCTGTTCCAAAACCGTTTCCATTGCCGTTTCTGTCGCCAGCGGTCCGCGACGCCCGCGCGCCGCCACACCGCCGCCGTCTACCATCTGTAATGCGCAAATGCCTTGTTGGCCTGTGCCATCTTGTGCGTGTCGTCACGCTTCTTGATGGCGTTACCCTGCTCGGCATACGCGTCGAGAATCTCCAGGGCCAGGGCCTTCCGCATGGGAACGCCCTTCCGCTGCTTGGCATAGAGGATCAGCCACCTCATGGCCAGCGCCATCTGCCGGTCCGTACTGACTTCCACGGGGACCTGATACGTCGCGCCGCCCACCCGGCGGGACTTCACTTCCACCCGCGGCTTCACGTTGTCGATCGCCCGCAACAGCACTTCCAGGGGATCGCCGTCCGGATGCTTTTCCTGGATGACCGCCAGGGAATCGTACACGATATTCGTGGATACCGACTTCTTGCCCACCTTCATCAGATGGTTGATCAGCCGGCCCACCAGTTCGCTGCTGTACTTGGGGTCTTGTTCGACCGCACGCCGTTCCGCTTTACGTCTTCGTCCCATGATCTTGCGCCGTCCTACCGTTTACTTCTTCGGTGTTTTCACGCCATATTTCGAACGGCCCCGGTGCCGGCCGTCCACACCCAGTGCATCCAGCGTGCCACGGACAATGTGGTACCGCACGCCGGGCAGATCCTTCACACGACCGCCCCGCACCAGCACAACGCTGTGTTCCTGCAAATTATGGCCTTCCCCCGGAATGTAGGCCGTGACTTCCTCGCCGTTGGTCAACCGCACACGCGCCACCTTGCGCAACGCGGAATTCGGCTTCTTCGGCGTCTGCGTCTTGACCGCAAGGCATACGCCCCGTCGCTGCGGGCAGTTTGTCAATGCCGGCGACTTGCTCTTGTAGCGGACCTGCTTCCGCCCGTGTTTCACCAGCTGGTTAATTGTTGGCATATCCTACTTCCTCCAAGCGCAAAGCGCGCCATCATGCCGAAGCTCACCGTCTCCTGTCAAGACCTATCCGAGCAGCTCCTGCACTTTCTTTACCGCCTCGCTCTCCTGGCGCAATTCCTCCTCGGGAATCGGTTCGGCCAGGGGCACGAGCTTGATGTTGCGATACATCGGGAACCCTGTCCCGCCCGGAATCAGGTGCCCCATGATCACGTTCTCCTTGAATCCGTGGAGGGTGTCGATCCGGCCCAGCGTCGCCGCCTCGGTCAGGACCCGTGTCGTATCCTGGAACGACGCGGCGGAAATGAAGCTTTCCGTCTCCAGCGCCGCCTTCGTAACCCCCAGCAGCGCCGGCGAGGCTTCCGCCGGACGCTTGCCCTCCGCCGAGGCCCTGCTGTTGACCTCCTGGAAGGTCTGCTTCTCGATCTGCTCGCCCCACAGGAAGTCCGTATCCCCCGGATCGGTGATGCGAACCTTGCGCAGCATCTGACGCACGATGATCTCGATGTGCTTGTCGTTGATGTCCACGCCCTGCAGCCGGTACACTTCCTGCACCTGGTTCACAAGATATTCCTGCAACTCCTGCGGACCGCAGATTTCCAGGATTTCCTGCGGCACCACGGGACCTTCCGTCAGCTGCTGTCCCTTCTGCACGTAATCGCCCTTGTACACGACAACGTGCTTGCCCATCGGGATCAGATGCTGCTCCTCGTCCCCGGTCACCGTGTCCCGGATAATCAGACAGCGGCGCCCGCGCTGGTTCGGCCCAAAGTCGACAATCCCGGCAATCTTGGCGATTTCCGCCGCATCCTTCGGCCGCCGCGCCTCGAACAGTTCCGCCACGCGGGGCAGACCGCCGGTGATGTCCTTCGTCTTGGACTCCTTGCGGGGCGTCTTGGCCAGCACTTCGCCGGGCGAAACCTTCTTGCCGTCCTTGACCATCACGTGGGCGCCCGCGGGAATGTTGTACGACGTCGGAGCGTCCTTGGTCCCGGGGTACGTGATCACAATCTGCGGGTGCAGGTCTTCCTTGTGCTCCAGGACCACGGTGCCCATCAATCCCGTCGACTGGTCGACTTCCTTCTTGACTGTGACATTCTGGATGAACCCCTGGAAGTGCACCGTTCCCGGACGCTCGGCCAGGATCGGCACGCTGTACGGATCCCATTCGATAAAGCTCTGCGCCTTCGTCACCCGCCCGCCGTCGGGGACGGAGATGATCGCGCCGATGGCCAGCGTATGCCGTTCCACCTCGCGGCCGCCATCGTCAAAGACACCCACCGACCCGTTCTTGTTCAGCACGACGAAATTCCCCTGCTCGTTCTGCACAACGCGCAGGTTCGTGTACTGGATCAGGCCGTCATGCTTGGCGATCACGTGCGGCTGCTTGAACACCGAACTGGCCGTGCCGCCGATATGGAAGGTACGCATCGTCAACTGCGTGCCGGGCTCGCCGATGGACTGCGCCGCGATAATCCCCACGGCCGTGCCGATCTCCACCAGCCGTCCGGTCGCCAGGTCGCGCCCATAGCATCGGGCGCACACCCCGCGCTTGGATTCGCAGGTCAGGACGCTCCGGATCCGGATCTTCTCGACGCCCGCGTTCATGATCCGTTCGGCCGTGTCCTCGTCGATCCCCGTTCCCGCCGGCGCCAGCATTTCGCTGGTGATGGGATTCACCACATCGCCCAGCGCCGTGCGCCCCACAATCCGGTCCCGCAACGACACGAGGTTTTCCTCGGCCTCCCCGATGCCCTTGACTTCAATCCCGTTGAGGGTGTTGCAGTCCTGCTCGACAACGCGCACATCCTGCGTCACATCCACCAGCTTGCGGGTCAGATACCCCGCATCCGCCGTCTTCAGGGCGGTGTCGGCCAACCCCTTGCGGGCGCCGTGCGTGCTGATGAAATACTCCAGGACGCTCAACCCTTCACGGAAATTGGAAAGAATCGGACGCTCGATGATCTCGCCGGACGGTTTGGCCATCAGCCCGCGCATCCCCGCCAGCTGGCGGATCTGCTGCCGGCTGCCGCGCGCCTTGGAGTCCACCATCATGAAGACGGGATTCGATTCCTCGCTGCCGGCATTTTCCTCGATCGCCCGGTACATCGCGTTGGACGTCTCTTCCGTCGTATGGGTCCAGATGTCCACGATCTTGTTGTAGCGTTCCCCGTCGGTAATGATACCCCGCCGGTACTGGCTCTCCACCTCGGATACCGCCTTGCGGGCCTTCGCGATGATGTCCTCCTTCTCCGCCGGGATGATCATGTCGCCCAGGCCGATGGAAACCCCCGCCAGCGTCGCATTCTCGAAGCCGATGTTCTTCAGCCGGTCCAGGACCCGCACGGTCTCGGCATGGCCGCTCACCCGGTAGCATTGCCAGATGACCTTGCCGAGGAAAGACTTGTCGCAGCACCGGTTGATGAAGCCCAGGGTCGGCGGCAGGATCTCGTTGAAGAACACGCGGCCAACCGTCGTCACCAGCATCTTGCTGGCACTGTCGCCGAATACCGTTTCCCGCCGGTAATCGCGGTTGCGGAAGCGGATCCGGTCGTGGATCCGCAGGGCGCCTTCGTCGTACGCCAGCCGCACTTCGCCGGCTTCCCCGAAAATCGGCAGGTGCTCCTGCTCCGGCGGCTGTCCGGAAATCTTCCTCTTGTTTTCCTTGGCGCGATCCTTCTGCGCCGCCGAGGTCAGGTAGTAGATGCCCAGCGCGATGTCCTGCGTGGGCGTCATGATCGGACGGCCGCTGGAAGGCGAAAACACGTTGTTGGTCGAGAGCATCAGCAGACGCGACTCCATCTGCGCCTCGATCGACAGGGGCACATGCACGGCCATCTGGTCGCCGTCAAAGTCCGCGTTGTAGGCCGTGCAGACCAGCGGATGAATCTGGATCGCTTCACCCTCCACCAGCACGGGCTCGAACGACTGGATGCTCAGGCGGTGCAAGGTGGGCGCGCGATTGAGCATCACCGTCTTGTCGCGGGTAATCTCCTCGAGAATGGCCCACACTTCGTCCGACTGCTTGTCAATGAGCTTCTTGGCGCTTCGGACCGTGTGCGCCACACCCATCTCCTTCAGGCGGCGGATGATGAACGGCTCGAACAGGACCAGCGCCATCTTCTTCGGCAACCCGCACTGGTGCAGCTTGAGTTCCGGCCCGATCACGATGACGGACCGCCCCGAGTAGTCCACGCGCTTGCCGAGCAAATTCTGCCGGAACCGGCCGCCCTTGCCCTTCAGCATGTCGCTGAGCGACTTCAGCGGGCGATTGCCGGCGCCCGTCACGGCACGGCCATGCCGCCCGTTGTCAATCACCGCGTCCACGGCCTCCTGCAGCATCCGCTTCTCGTTCCGGATAATCACGTCCGGCGTCTTGAGCTGGAGCAGGTTCTTGAGGCGGTTGTTGCGGTTGATCACGCGACGGTACAGATCGTTCAAATCCGACGTCGCGAACCGTCCGCCTTCCAGCGGGACCAGCGGCCGCAGGTCCGGAGGAATCACGGGCAGGACCTCGAACACCATCCACTCGGGCCGGGTGTTGCTGGTCAGGAACCCTTCGAGGACTTTCATCCGTTTGGAAATCTTCTTGCGGTTCTGCTTGCTCCGCGTGGCCGCCATCTGGCCGTCCAGCTCCACCAGAGTCTTGTCGATGTCGATCTTGCGCATCAGGTCGCGCACGGCCTCGGCGCCAATCTTCGCCGTGAAGGACTCGCCGTACTTCTCCTGGGCCTCGCGGTAGTCCAGCTCGCTGAGCAACTGCTTTTCCTGCAGCGGCGTATCCCCCGGATCCACCACCACGTAGTCCTCGTAATACAGCACCCGTTCGAGCGCCCGCGCGGTCATGTCCAGCACAAGGCCCAGACGGCTGGGCGTGCACTTGAAAAACCAGATGTGCGAGACCGGAACCGCCAGGTCAATGTGCCCCATCCGCTCCCGCCGCACGCGCGAAAGCGTGATCTCCACCCCGCACCGGTCGCAGATGACCCCTTTGTGCTTGATGCGCTTGTACTTGCCGCAACTGCACTCCCAGTCCCGCGTCGGACCGAAAATCCGCTCGCAGAACAAACCACCCTTTTCCGGCTTGTACGTGCGGTAATTAATCGTTTCGGGATTCTTGACCTCCCCGTTGCTCCACGACCGGATCGTCTCGGGCGACGCCAGGGTGATGCTCACGGAGTCAAACCCCTCGGCCACGGGGACACCCAACCGCTCACGGACCGCTGCGTTCGTCAAGGTGCGTTCTAGAGACATAATACTCGGCGTTGCCGCCGCCTCCCTTAGACTCGTTTCTCTTTCCGTTCGGTTCGCACGTCCAGACCAATGCTGCGAAGCTCGTTGATCAACACGTTGAACGACTCGGGACGTTCGGCGTCCAGGACGTTCTCGCCCTTCACGATGGACTCGTAGATCCGCGTCCGTCCCGCCACATCGTCGCTCTTGACGGTCAGCAGTTCCTGCAAGGCGTACGCCGCGCCATAGGCTTCCAGCGCCCACACTTCCATCTCGCCCAACCGCTGCCCGCCATACTGGGCCTTGCCGCCCAGCGGCTGCTGCGTCACCAGCGAATACGGGCCGACGGCGCGGGCATGGATCTTGTCGCTCACCAGGTGGTGCAGCTTGAGCATGTAGATGTACCCCACCACCACCTTCTGGTCAAAGGGCTCGCCCGTGCGCCCGTCAAAGAGACGGGTCTTGCCGTCCCTCGGCAGTTCCGCCTGATCCAGCAGCCCCTTGATGTCCTTCTCCGAAATACCGTCGAAGACCGGCGTGCTGGCATACAGGCCCAGCAGCTTGCAGGCCCACCCCAGATGCGTTTCCAGCACCTGGCCGACGTTCATGCGGGAGGGTACGCCCAGAGGGTTGAGGACGATATCCACCGGCGTCCCGTCGGGCAGGAACGGCATGTCGGCCTCCGGCAGGATGCGGGCCACAACACCCTTGTTCCCGTGCCGGCCGGCCATCTTGTCGCCGACGGACAGCTTCTTCTTGCTGGCGATGTAGACCCGCACCTGCTTGATGATGCCCTGGTCCACCTCGTCGCCGCTCTCCAGCCGGTCCATGGCGTTCTCGTACTCATGGTCGAGCTCGACAAACTTCTGCTGGTACTCGCCGATGATCTCCTGGATCTTGATCTGGATCGGACTGCTCTCGATCTCGATGTGCGCGCTTTCCGCCGCCAGCTTCCGCAGCAGGGTCTTGGTGATCTTCCGGTTGGCGGGGATGATGATCTCGCCGGAATCCACGTTGACCACATCCAGGGGGATCTTCTCGCCCAGGAGGATGTTGCTCAACGCCTCCGTCAACTGCTCCACCAGCTCCTGTTTCTTCCCCTTGTGCTCCTCGGCAACGTTCTTGGACTGCCGCCGGCGCTCCGCGGGCGTCATCTTCTCCCGCTCCACGTCCTTGTGCGCCGAAACCTTTACATCCATGACGATGCCGTAGGTTCCGCTCGGAACGGTCAGCGACGTATCGCGGACATCCGCGGCCTTCTCGCCGAAAATCGCGCGCAGCAGGCGCTCTTCCGGGGCCAGTTCCGTCTCGCTCTTCGGCGTGATCTTGCCGACGAGGATGTCGTCGGGCTTGACTTCCGCACCCACCCGGATGACACCGTCCGTTCCCAGGTTCCACAGGGCATCCTCGCTCACGTTCGGAATGTCGCGCGTGATTTCCTCCGGGCCGAGCTTGGTGTCCCGGGCGCCCACCTCAAACTCATGGATGTGCACCGAAGTGAAGGTGTCTTCCCGGACAATCCGCTCGCTGATGAGGATCGCGTCCTCGAAGTTGTATCCGCACCAGGGCATGAACGCCACCAGCACGTTCCGGCCCAGCGCCAGTTCGCCTCCGGCTGTCGCAGGCCCGTCCGCCAACACCTCCCCCTTCCTGACCTTCTGGCCGACCTTGACGATCGGCTTCTGGTTCAGGCAGGTTCCGGCATTGGACCGCATGAATTTCTTCAGCAGGTGTACATGCTCGTTCTTCTTGCCCTTCCCCTTGGCATCCGTCGAAACGATGATCTTCGTCGCCGAGACATAGGAGACCACACCCGATTCCCCGGCCAGGGTCAGCACGCCGGAATCCCGCGCAATCCGGCCTTCCAGACCGGTCGCGACAAACGGACTCTCCGTGGCCAGAAGCGGCACCGCCTGCCGCATCATGTTGGAGCCCATGAGCGCGCGGTTGGCGTCATCGTGCTCCAGGAACGGGATCAGTCCCGCCGCGACCGACACAACCTGCTTGGGCGAGACGTCCATGTAGTCCACCTTGTCCTTTGGGACTTCCAGGAACTCGCCGCGATGCCGTACCGCGACCATGTCGCGGGAAATCCGGCTCCTGGCATCCAGCGGGGTGTTCGCCTGGGCGATGATGAATTTCTCCTCGCGGTCCGCGCTCAGGAACTCGACATCCTCCGTCACCGTCCCGTTCGTCACCCGCCGGTACGGGGTCTCGATGAACCCGTACTCGTTCACCTTCGCATAGATGCCCATCGAGGAAATCAGGCCGATGTTCGGGCCTTCCGGAGTTTCAATCGGACAGATGCGGCCATAATGGCTGCTGTGCACGTCGCGGACTTCAAACCCCGCCCGCTCCCGGCTCAAGCCGCCCGGACCCAGGGCGCTCAGGCGCCGCTTGTGGGCCAGTTCGGACAGCGGATTGGTCTGGTCCATGAACTGGCTGAGCTGGCTGCGCCCGAAGAAATCCTTTACAACCGCCGAAAGCGTCTTGGGATTGATCAGGCGCTGCGGGGTCAGCGTGCCCGTCTGCGGATCGAAGAGGGTCATGCGTTCCCGGACCAGGCGTTCCGCCCGGGCCAGTCCGATCCGGCACTGGTTCTCCATCAGTTCGCCCACCGTGCGCAACCGGCGGCTGCCCAGGTGGTCAATATCGTCCACCATGCCCTGGCCGTTGCGGATGCCGATGAGGTGCCGGATGGCGGCGATCAGGTCGGCGCCGTCCATCGTCAAGGTCCGCATCTCCTCGTCCACCGGACTGGTCATGGCCTCGCGCTCTTCCGCGCCCTTGGCCGCCAGGATCTTTCCGATCAGCCCGCGCGCTTCCGCCAGTTCCGCGTCCAGTTTCTGGTTGATCTTGTAGCGGCCCACGCGCCCGAGATCGTACCGGCGCGGATCGAAGAACAGGCGCTTCAGGAGCTGCCGCGCGTTGGACACCGTGGCGGGATCGCCCGGGCGCAGACGCTGGTAGATATCCTTGAGCGCATCGTCCATCGAATGCGTCGGATCCTCCTTCACGCTCTTGAGCATGATGCCGCCGTCCCACGAGACATCCACCACTTCGGCTTCCTTGAAGCCCGCGGCCTTCATCTGGGACAGCACGTTCTCCGACAGGGGCTCGAACTTCCGCGACAGGACCGTCTGCGACTCGATGTCGATGATGTCCTCCCGGAACACCAGGTTGGCGAGCGCATCGCCGCCGGGAACTTCCTGGATCTTGATCTTGCGGAACGTGTAGAACAGGCGCAGCAGTTCCTCGTCCGTCCCGTAGCCCATGGCCCGGAGGAAAGTCGTGGCCAGGAACTTCCGGCGGCGGTGCCGCCGGTCCAGGCAGATCCACAGCAGGTCCGAAGCGTCGAACTGCACTTCCACCCACGACCCGCGATCCGGGATGATGCGGAACGAGTAGAGCATGGAGCCGCTGGAATGCGGGGACTGCTCGAAACAGATGCCCGGCGAACGGTGCAACTGGCTCACGATCACCCGCTCGGCCCCGTTGATGACGAACGCCCCCTGCTCCGTCATGAGCGGAATCTCGCCCATGTACACGGATTCCTCGCGGACCTCGTCGCCCTCCTTCAGGCGGAACGTCACCTGCAGGGTTCCCGCGTACGTCTGTCCTTCGCGGAGCACCTCGCAGGGATCCGTCTTCGGCAGCGAGAACTCGTACTTCACGAAATCCAGCACGTACCGGCCATCATAACTCTCTATCGGGAAGACCTCCTGGAAGACCGCCTGGAGCCCCATCTCCTGCCGGCTTCCCGGCGCCGCATCCAGTTGGAGGAAATCCTTGTAGGAAGCCGTCTGAATCTCGATCAGATTGGGCGGCTCGATGACCTCAACCAATTTTCCGAAGTTCGTTCTCTGACCCATTCCAGCACCTGTTCCACAGGGTTCTTACGCCCACGCGGCGGCCTTTCGGCCGCCGCCCGCCGGACCACCGTCACGCGGACGGCTACTTGAGCTCGACCGTCGCGCCGGCCTTCTCAAGGACTTCCTTGATCTTGGCCGCCTCTTCCTTCGTCAAGCCTTCCTTCACCGGCTTCGGGGCGCCTTCCACCAGGTCCTTGGACTCCTTCAGCCCCAGGCCCGTGATGGTGCGGATTTCCTTGATCACGCCGATCTTGTTGCTGCCCGCACTGGCCAGCACCACCGTGAACTCGGTCTTTTCCACCGCCGCGGGAGCCGCTCCGGCCGCGGGCGCGCCCGCCGCCATCACCGCCATCGGCGCCGCCGCCGTCACGCCCAGCCGCTGCTCCAGCCCCTTGACAAGCTGCGACAGCTCCAGAACGGTCATGCCTTCGATCGCCTTGACGATTTCTTCCATCTTGCCTTCCAGTTTGATTTCCTCAGCCATTGTAGTCTCCTCTCCTTGATAAAACTCAGTTCGCCGCCTTCTTCTTGTCCTCTATCGCCTTCAACACATACACGATGCTCGACACCTTCTGCTGCAGCACGCCGACGAGGCGTGACAGCGGAGCCGCCACCGTGCCCACCACCTGTCCCAACAGCACCTCGCGGGGAGGCAGATCCGCCAGGGCATCAACCTGCGCGGACGACAGGTACACGTCTCCCATGTAACCCGCCTTCACCTGAGGCAACCCGCTCGTGCCTTTGAACTCCTTCAACGTCTTGGCGGCCCGGACGATATCCTTGCCCGTCACGATCGCCGACTGTCCCTTCAGGGACGGCTCGATCTTGTCCCAGCCCTTGCCGCGGGCGATCAGCCGCACCAGGCGGTTCTTCACCACCTGCATGCGCGCCCCGCCCTTGCGCAACTGGCGTCGCAAGTCCGAGATCTGGTCCACCTTCAACCCCTTGTATTCGGCCACCAGCAGGTATTCCGAATCGCTTACGCGGGTGTTGATTTCATCATAAATGGATTTCTTTTCCGGTCTCATGGCACCGTCCTGTCTCAGTCACGCACGTCCACGCGCAGGCCGACGCCCATCGTGGAACTCAGCGTGCACCGCTTGATAAACACACCCTTGGCCGCCGCCGGCCGCGCCGCGGCGACCGCCGCGATGACGGCATTGACATTCTCCAGCAGCTTGCCTTCCTCGAACGAAAGCTTGCCGAAGGGCACCTGCACGTTACCGGCCTTGTCCATGCGGAATTCCACACGGCCGGCCTTGCTCTCCTTGACCGCCGCCGCCGTGTCGTCCGTCACCGTGCCCGTCTTCGGGTTCGGCATCAGCCCGCGCGGCCCCAGCACCTTGCCGAGCTTGCGGACTTCCTTCATGGCGTCCGGCGTGGCGATCGCCACGTCGAATTCCGTCCAGCCGCCCTTGACCTTCTCGATCAGGTCCTCGTTGCCGACCACGTCTGCGCCGGCCGCCCGCGCCGCATCCGCCGCCGCGCCGGCCGCGAACACCGCGATGCGCACCTTCTTGCCAGTCCCGTTCGGCAGCACAACCGTGCCGCGGACCGTCTGATCGCTCTTCTTGGTGTCCACTCCCAGCCGGATCGCCAGTTCCGCCGTCTCGTCGAACTTGGCGCTCTGGTGCGCCTTCAGGAACCGGATGGCCTCGGAAAGGCCGTACACCTTTTCCTCGGCGTCCTTGCTGATCTTCCGATATCGTTTTCCGTGTGTTGCCATGGCTACCGAATCACCTCGATTCCCATGCTGCGCGCCGTTCCCTCCACCATTCGAACGGCATGGTTTTCATCCGTCGCGTTCAGATCGTTCATCTTGGTCCGGGCGATCTCCATCACCTGCTGCGCCGTCACCTTGCCCACCTTGTCACGGTTCGGCTGCGCCGACCCCTTGGCAAGACCCGCCGCCCGCTTCAACAGCGAGGACGCCGGGGGACTCTTCGTGATGAACGTGAACGAGCGATCCTGGTACACCGTGATAATCACCGGGATCACCAGGCCTGACATCTTCTGCGTCGCCGCGTTGAACTGCTTGCAGAATTCCATGATGTTGACGCCGTGCTGCCCCAGCGCGGGGCCCACGGGCGGCGCCGGATTCGCCGCACCGGCCGGAATCTGCAGCTTGATTTTTCCTGTTACTTTCTTTGCCATATCACTCCCCTGCCATGCCTTCCGCGGCCTGGCCGCGGAAACGGAGCCGTCGCGGGCCCCGAAGGCTTATTGCCGTTCCACCTGCCAGTATTCCAGTTCCACCGGCGCCGACCGACCGAAAATCGCCACCGACACCTTGAGCTTGCCGCGCTCCGCGTCCACTTCCTCCACCGCACCCGTGAAGTTCATGAACGGGCCGTCCGTGATCTTGACCGTCTCTCCGACTTCATAGATCACCTTGGGCTTGACCTTCTCCTTCTTCTCCTCCACCTGGAACAGGAGCACTTCCACCTCTTTCGGCCGGAGAGGCGCCGGCCGTTCACCACCCACAAAACCAATCACACCGGGCGTTTCCCGGACAAAATACCAAACCTTCTCGATCACCTGCCGGCTCTCGTCATACAAGGCCAGGCTCACCAGAACATACCCCGGGAAGAATTTCCGCGTGGTCACGCTCTTGACGCCCTTCTTCGTCTCCGAAACCTTCTCCGTCGGAATCAGCACCTGCTCGACATACTCCCGCATCTCTTCCTTGTCGAGCCGACGCTCAATGCTCTCCTTGACCTTGGCCTCCTGGCCGGTCAGCGTATGCAGCACAAACCATTGTTTCGCTATCATGAAAACCCCGGCATCGCGTTGATCACCGGCGGGCGAGCAGGCCTATCACCGACCGTAACAACTGATCGCACACCGCCACAAACACGGCAAACAGGATGACCGATAAAATCACCACCACCGTGGACTCCAGCAACTCATTCCGCGTCGGCCACGTGGACTTGAGAAGTTCATTCCGCACTTCCGCGAAAAAAAACTTCACTTTCCGCAGGCTGTCGATTGCTTTCTTCACTTGCACTCCCAACAAAACATTTGGCAGGCCAGGAGGGACTTGAACCCCCAACAGCCGGTTTTGGAGACCGGTACTCTGCCAGTTGAGCTACTGGCCTGTATTCAGGCTGACCGCCGTTCCACGCCGGATATCAGCGGGTCTCCTTGTGAATCGTATGCTTCTTCTCCGCCCGGCAATACTTCTTGATCTCCAACCGGTCCGGCGTCAAACGCTTGTTCTTCGTCGTCGTGTAGTTGCGACGCTTGCACTCCGTGCACGCCAGAATGACCTGTTCCCTCGGCATGACCTAACCCTCCAGCGCATCGGGCGACATCCTCGCGGACGCCGCCCGCACACGCTCTTTCGACCTTCCGGCCGCACCCCTTATTCAATCACTTCACTGACCGTTCCGGCGCCCACCGTGCGGCCGCCTTCGCGGATGGCGAAGCGCATCGACTTCTCCATGGCAATCGGCGCAATCAGCGTCACCGTCATGCTGATATTGTCGCCCGGCATCACCATTTCCACGCCATCCGGCAGGGTCACGTCACCCGTGACGTCCGTCGTGCGGAAGTAGAACTGCGGACGATACCCCTTGAAGAACGGGGTATGGCGGCCACCTTCCTCCTTGCTCAACACGTACACCTCGCACTTGAACTTGGTGTGCGGGGTGATGGATCCCGGCTTCGCCAGAACCTGGCCGCGCTCCACATCTTCCTTCTTGGTGCTGCGCAGCAGGACGCCGATGTTGTCGCCGGCGCGCCCCTCGTCCAGCAGCTTGCGGAACATTTCCACGCCCGTCGCCGTCGTCTTCTGCGTGGGACGCAACCCGACGATCTCGACTTCCTCGCCAACCTTGATGATCCCGCGCTCGATGCGGCCCGTGACCACCGTCCCGCGACCTTCGATCGAGAACACGTCTTCCACCGACAGCAGGAAGGGCTGGTCGATCGCGCGCACAGGCTCCGGAATGTAGTTGTCCAGCGCGTCCATCAACTCCTTGATGCACTTCGTGCCGGGATCATCGGGGCTCTTGGCCTGGATCGCCGCCAGCGAACTGCCGCGGATGATCGGCGTCTCATCGCCGGGAAACTCATACTTCGAAAGCAATTCGCGGATTTCCAGCTCCACCAGGTCAAGCAGCTCGGGATCATCCACCGTGTCCACCTTGTTCAGGAACACCACGATCGCCGGAACACCCACCTGGCGCGCCAGGAGAATGTGCTCGCGCGTCTGCGGCATCGGCCCGTCCGAAGCGCTCACCACCAGGATCGCCCCGTCCATCTGCGCCGCACCGGTAATCATGTTCTTGACGTAGTCGGCGTGCCCCGGACAGTCCACGTGGGCGTAATGCCGCTTCTCACTGCTGTACTCGACATGCGAGGTCGCAATCGTCAGGATCTTGGTGGCGTCACGACGCCCCTGCGACTCGGAGGCTTTCGCCACTTCGTCGTACTTGACATACGTGCTCAACCCGCGCAGCGACTGCACATAGGTGATTGCCGCCGTCAAGGTCGTCTTGCCATGGTCCACGTGCCCGATCGTACCCACGTTCACATGCGGCTTCGTTCGATTAAACTGTTCCTTTGCCATCTCCGTACTCCTTATGCTTCGTTCCTATACCTAATTGATCCTGACTTCAGCCCCATCTGGAGCCCATGAGCGGGATCGAACCGCTGACCTCGTCCTTACCAAGGACGTGCTCTTCCTACTGAGCTACATGGGCATCGACTCCATCACAAACAACAAAAAGCTCCCCTCCTGTCTTCACCCATGGAGGCAGACAGGCGGAACTGCTCTTCGCCTATATTTCTTGTCTACTTCGACGGACTCAACCGCCCATGATCGAACGCGCAAAGTATCACACTTCCGGACCCTGTCAACAGATTTTGTGCGATTTCGCGGATTTTTTTTCGCCCCCCCAAGCAAGGCCTTCGCCACCGCAACAGGGCCAGCCGGACTACCGGGCCGTTGCCCCCGGCCGATCAGCCCGCAATCCCCCCGCAGTCAGGGATTCCCGCAAGGCCTTGAGATTCCGTTCCATGGCCTCAAGGTACGCGTCCGCCTCCATCGGCCCCGTCACCACAGGATCAAGCATCACCACCCGCGCCCCCGTTTCCGCCGCCACCACTCTCGCCGAATCCGCTGGATACTGCGGCTCCGCGAAAACCGCACCCACCCCCCGCCGCCGAATCTCGCCTATCGTCCCCTTCAACTCCTGCGCCCCGGGCTCCGCCCCGGGATGACGCTGCACCACGGACACAATGACAAAACCGAATTCCCTGGCAAAATAGGGAAAAGCATCATGGAACGTAACGATCTGCCGGTTCGTAACCCCCTCCAACCCCTTGAGCATCCTGTCCCGCAGGACCGTCAACCGTCCGATATACCCGTCCGCGTTGGCCTGATACCTGGCCGCTCGCTCCGGATCCGCCTCCGCCAGCCCCTTCGCTATCTTCCTGACCTGACCCATATGCAACCCTACCCCAAGCCACGCATGCGAATTCACCTCTCCACCGGAAACCATCGGCTCAATCCCCTCACTGGCCGTAACAACCTTCAACCTCGGGAACCGATCCACCACATCACCCAAAAACTCCTCCGCCCCAAGCCCGTTCACAATGAGAATGTCGGATTTCGAAAGACGGACCATGTCGTCCACTGATAACTGGTGGTCGTGCAAGCATCCTCCCGCGGGAGGAGATAAGCATGTAACACTAACTCCAGGAACACCTTGCACAATGTTAAGCGTTGCAATATGGATCGGGTAAAGGCTCGTGAGAATGCGCCGTTCCGCGCCTGAACACACTTCAGCCACCAAAACCGCCACAACACCCGCCAAACTCCACAAAACCCTTCGCATCCGCATGTCTCTCCCGCCTCCTTTACCCTTTCCCCATCATGACCAGCAGAATCAGATCCACTACAAAGAGGGCCACAATCGCGCTCTCCAGAATCACCATCAGCCTGTTATTGCTGTCCTGCTGCAGCATGGTATACAACCCGTCCAGAGTCCGCAACTTCTGGACCACAGCCTCTCATCAAAAGCTCCAATATTCCCGCACGCAACGGGAATGTCGAGCCAGAACATTCCATTCGATCCTTTGGGCTTTATTATTCCCGGACCTTTTCCTTATAATGAGAAAGTGAAGG
>Ga0116202_10000589_pt1 | contig 20360 bp, 17 predicted proteins | sample LakKivw325mmetaG_FD_94479 | JGI IMG/M metagenome (GOLD analysis project Ga0116202, IMG submission 94479) | Anoxic lake water microbial communities from Lake Kivu, Rwanda to study Microbial Dark Matter (Phase II) - Lake Kivu water 325m metaG | ecosystem: Environmental > Aquatic > Freshwater >... | reverse complement strand
GCGTGAGGCCCGTTGCCCGCAATGTCCGAGCGATGTCCTTTTTCTATCACTGTGGCTTCCGGCTGCTGGGCCGTGTCGAACTGTTCATGGAGTTGCCGCCATCTGCACACTGCACCTGGAAGACTGGGCTGGAGCTCTTCGGGTTGTCCTTCGAGCATTGAGCAGCTTTCGTTTGTAGTGATGATCTGGCTCGTGTTTTTTCAAAACCCCAATGAAATCACTCAAGCTGGGAAACGGGTTTCTCCAGATTTCACGCGCTGTTCGCAGCGCCTAGAATACTAACTGAAAGGGAGGATTTACATGGGTGCGAAGAGAATCTTGATGCTTGTCGGTGACTTTGTAGAGGACTACGAGGTCATGGTGCCGTTCCAGGCCCTGCAGATGGTGGGGCACACCGTCCATGCCGTGTGTCCCAACAAGAAGGCCGGGGAGAAGGTTCGCACCGCGGTGCATGACTTTGAGGGGGACCAGACCTACAGCGAGAAGCCAGGCCACAACTTTACCCTCAACGCCAGCTTCGACGAGGTGAAAGCGGAGGATTACGACGCGTTGGTCATCCCCGGCGGGCGAGCGCCGGAATACATTCGCCTGGACGAAAGGGTGCTGAAAGTTGTGCGCCACTTCGCCACGAAGAACAAGCCCATTGCCGCGATCTGCCACGGGCCACAGGTCCTGGCCGCCGCTGGCATGCTGGAGGGGAAAGGCTGCTCTGCTTACCCCGCGGTCGGACCGGATGTTGCACGCGCCGGTGGCAAGTATGCGGATATACCAGTGGACAAAGCGTACGTGGATGGCAACCTGGTCACGGCACCGGCCTGGCCTGCTCATCCAGACTGGCTGGCCAAGTTCCTGAGGATGCTGGGGACAAAGATCGAGCCATAGGCCGGATGCGCCTTACTGGTGTGCAAGATAGATATATTCTTCTGGGTTTGCTCCAAACCCGGCTGGATGCGTTGTCGCGCCGGGTATCAGGTTAAGCCCTGTATGGTCGGATCGCTGAGGAGTGCACAGACTTCGGAAGTCTTGACTTCCGAAGTCTTTCACCTCTGAGAGCTTGCCCCGGCGTGCGTTGCCCGTGCACTCTTGCTTAGCGGCGGCGCAGGAAGGACGGAATGTCCAGGTCCTCACCCTCGAAAGAACGCACCGGGAAGTCAATCGTCTTTCTGGGATGAGCGACATAGGGCCTGGACTGTGTACGCGCTTCGGCATCAAAACCGGTCGCGATCACCGTGATTTGTATTTCGTCGTTCAAGCTCTCATCAATCACGGCACCGAAGCGGATGTTGGCACCGGCATCAACACGCTCCCTGATAATGTTAGCTGCTTCGTCAACTTCATAGAGGGTGAGGCTGGGGCCGCCACAGATGTTGAACAACACGCCGCGCGCACCATCAATGGTCACGTCCAGCAACGGGCTGGATATGGCCTGTTTGGCGGCGTCTACGGCGCGGTTGTCACCGCTGCCACGACCGATACCCATCAAGGCTGAGCCGCCCTCGGCCATCACTGAGCGCACGTCGGCAAAATCAACGTTGATCAGGCCCGGCACGGTGATGATCTCGGAGACGCCTTGCACGCCCTGCCGCAATACGTCATCAGCGACTCTGAAAGCAGTCTCGATGGACGCCTTCTTGTCCACGATCTGCAGCAGGCGATCGTTGGGCACCACGATAAGCGTGTGCGCTTGCTCCTTCAGCTTGTTGATCCCCTCATCGGCTACCTTGGCCCGCTGAATGCCTTCGAAACTGAAGGGACGACTGACCACGCCGATGGTCAAAGCGCCCAGTTCTTTGGCGATGCCAGCGATCACCGGGCCAGCTCCCGTCCCTGTGCCCCCGCCCATGCCTGCGGTCACGAAGACCATGTCGGTGCCTTTCAGCAGTTCGTAGAGCTCATCGTGGCTCTCCTCGGCCGCCTTTTCTCCGATGCTTGGATTGCCGCCAGAGCCAAGGCCCTTGGTCAGCTTGTCGCCAATGCGCAGACGAAGGGGGGCCCTGGAGAGCATCAGCGCCTGGGCATCGGTGTTGACCGCCACGAACTCCACGCCACGCATACCGGCTTCAAGCATGCGATTGACCGCATTGCCGCCAGCACCTCCTACGCCGACAACCTTGATCTGGGCAAAGGTCTCTACATCCTGTCTCTCGTTTGTCACTGTCTTCTCTCCTTTCAATGAGGCAAGAAAGCTCTCAGAATATCTATGAAACGTTGGTACAGATCAGACCAGCGATTTCCTCGCTTTTGCATCCTCCTTTCGGATGTCCCATGTCGCAGGCCCCACAATAGAAGGCCCACAGCCGTAGCATAGGCCGGACCGCTAACGGCATCCACCAGGCCACCGATATTGCGCACACGGCCAACTCGCACCGGCAATTGCAGCATCTCACGCCCCAGTTCCTTGAAGCCTGGCAGTTCGGTGGTGCCGCCGGTGAGCACCAGGCCGGCTGGCAGCAGTCCCTCATAACCAGAGCGTTTGATCTCATTCAGTACCAGAGCAAATACCTCCTCTACCCGGGCCTCGAGGATAAGCGACAGTTCCCGGCGCGGTACTGATTGCAACTCCCCCTCCCCAAAGGCTGCTACATCAATCATCTCATCCGGATCAACCGACTCTGGCAGAGCATGTCCGTATTTGATCTTCAAGTCCTCGGCTGTGGCGAAGGGAGTGCGCAACCCAACCGCGAGGTCGTTAGTCAGGTTGTTGCCTCCGACAGGCAAAACGACGCTGTGCCAGATGCTCCCATTCACGAAAATGGCTACGTCAGTTGTGCCTCCACCAGCATCTACCAGCACTACCCCCGTCTCGCGTTCCTCAGCCGTAAGCACTGCTTCGCTGGAGGCTAATGGTTGCAGGATGAGGTCATTAACCGTCACGCCAGCATTCTCGACACATTGGACAAGGTTGCGTATAGAGGCTACTGCTCCCGTAACGATGTGTGCTTCCACTTCTAATCGGAAACCCACCATGCCCACCGGGTCACGCACTCCTTCTTGTCCATCCAGGGTAAAGTTGCGCGGAATGACATGCACGATCTCGCGGTTGTGTGGCACAGCGATGGCCTGTGCGGCCTCAATGGCTCTCGCTATATCGTCCTCCGTGATGCAGCGTTCGCCACGGCCCACTGCCACGACCCCACGGCTGTTGAGAGAAGAGATGTGCTTGCCTGCCAGGCCGAGATAGGCCGACTCAATGGCGTACCCGGAAACGCGCTCCGCCTTCTCGATGGAAGCGGCGATAGACTTTGACGCTTCGTCTACGTTCACCACAACGCCTTTGCTAAGCCCATGAGCAGGGGCAACACCAACGCCGACAATGCAAAGATTGTCTGCATCGTCTACCTCGCCGATCAAAGTACAGACCTTGGTCGTGCCCACATCAATGCCGACGATTGTTCTCTCCAAAGCGCACCTCCGAATCCGCCGCCCCTACCCAGGCCCTAAGAACACCTATCAAAACCGCAGAGCGCGCCGAGAAGGCAGAGAAATTAGAGGTATCTCCGCGGGCATTGCGCTCTCTGCGGCAAATTCTGTTAGGCGCCCTAAGGGCCTCTTTTTACTCATAATACGGGCACCCCACAAAGCGCAGGTCAATGAGCTTCACCGAAGCGCCACTGTTGGCTATCTTTTGCAGCACGGCATGCATAGTGGCCACCTTCTCCGGCAGCGCCTGGTCATCGCCAAAGTAGATCCGCCAACCGTGTCCATCCAGCAGACTGATCCCTTTTGCTCTTGAATAGTCAAAGGCCTTTACCTCGGGCAATAGACTGTGCAGGCGGCTAACCGCTTTCAACGCTATCTGGTCCACCTGATCTCCCGGCTGCAATGGATACTCGTCCAGGTCATGAATGGAGAGCAACTCTCCATAGCCGCCATCGTCACTTTTGAGCACGCGGCCCTCTCCGTCCACCAGGAAGGCTCCACCATTTGTCCTCCAGGCAAAATGCACCTCGTGCTCGCGAACATGGATAAGCACCCGATTCGGCAGTTGGCAATTGATGCGCACCTGAGCGACACCTGGCACCAGGTGGCAAATGCGCTCCGCAACCTGACGCCAATTCACGTAGAAAACGCTCATGGTGTCCAAACCGCTAGCGCGATACACTTCATCCGCACTGACCAATGCATTGCCCTGCACTTCCGCTTCGTAGATGAAGAAGCGTGTATCCACAAAGAACCAGGCCAGCAGGGCTACCATTGCCAGCAACATCAACAGGGCCAGCATGTGGCTGCCGGTGATGCGTCTGACTCCAGACCGCAGCTTAACTGCTGTGCCGGTGGCGCTGTAACTATACGTCCGTCTGCGCCGGCGGGCCGGCGCAGTTTTTCTTCGTGTTCTGCCTTGCTGCTCGCTAATCCTCATCGGTCTTGTACGATGTCGAGATCCTGCTCTTGTCTCTATGGCGTTCAAGGGCCAGTTGTATGAGCCGGTCAAGCAACTCTGGGTAAGGGATGCCGCTGGCTTCCCACAACTTGGGGTACATGCTTACAGACGTAAAGCCGGGTATGGTATTCAGTTCATTCACGTAGACCTGTCCTGAACCCCGGCTGAGGAAAAAGTCAGCCCGCGCCATGCCAGCACAATCCAGGGCGATAAAAGCACGCACCGCTAATTCCTGTATTTCCATGGCCTTCTGCGGAGGCACATCCGCAGGGATGAGCAACTCGGTCTCTGGGTCCAAGTACTTGGCAACATAGTCATAGAATTCGCGCCTGGGCACGACTTCGCCCAGCACCGAGGCAATAGGATGGTCGTTTCCCAACACGCTGCACTCGATCTCCCGCGTGTCAACGGCCTGCTCCACCAGGAGCTTACGGTCGTAGCGTGCCGCGCGCTCCAGGGCGGCAGGGAGTTCTCCGGCCTCATGTACCTTCGACACTCCCACGCTGGAACCAAGATTGGCTGGCTTGACAAAGCAGGGATAGCCTATGCGCTGCTCAAGGCGCTGGATGACCTCTGCAGGATGCTCTTCCCAGTCCCAACGCATGACCAGTACATAGTCCGTAACGGGCAACCCTTCGGCACGGAAAAGAGCTTTCATCGCTGCCTTGTCCATGCCCAGTGCCGAGCCGAGCACGCCAGCGCCCACGTATGGAATGTTTGCCAGCTCCAGCAGACCCTGTATCGTCCCATCCTCGCCATAGGGGCCATGCAGGACCGGGAAAACCACATCCACTGAGACGCCAATGGTTTGGGAAACCCTCAGGGTCTCCGTCAATTCACGCGACAAAGGCACCATTTCGCGCGAGGTGACCGGCACGGCTTCGTTCTTGGGCCTTGCTTCTTCGGCCCTAGCTTGCAAGGCTTTCATCGGATAACCTGTGGTCAGCCATCGGCCTTCTCTAGTGATTCCGAAAGGCATGACCTCGTATTTGTTTTTGTCGAGGGCATCCATCACCGACCTAGCGGACATGAGCGAAACCTCGTGTTCGCCAGAGCGCCCACCGAAAACAACACCAACCCTTATCTTCCGCACTAACTTTGCATATCCCTTCAATAGGGTGTTACCAGTCTCCTACCAGTTCGATCTCTAGCTCGAGCAGGATCTTGAACTTGGTGTACACTGTTTCCCGTATGCACTGGATCAGCTCTTGCACATCGCGCGCAGTGGCTGTACCCAGATTGATGATAAAATTCGCATGCTGGGGAGAGACAATGGCCCCCCCGATACGCTTACTCTTCAGGCCGGCATTCTCGATCAGAAACCCAGCCGGATATTGGGCCGTGCGCTTGAAGACACTGCCTGCGCTCAGACCCTGCGGTTGGGTCTCGGCACGATGCCGGCTGTGCTCCGCAGCTCTGGCCTGGATCAGCATGGTGTCTTCTTTGTGTAGAGCAAAGGTGGCCGATAGTATCACGGGCGAAAAGTTGGCCACCTTGGGGCTGAAGTTCCCCCCTGAGGGCGTCGAGCTCGTCAGGCCCTCGAGTCCGCCGGCCTTCTTGTTCTGTTTGAAGATGCTGCTGCGGTAGCCCAGCTTGAGCTCGCTGCTGGGCTGCCAGCGCTCGCCTTCGGCCGGCGAGAGAAGTACCACACCTTGCAGGCTGTCGCTCACGTATGCTCCATAGGCTCCAGCATTGCCCACGACGGCACCACCTACTGTGCCAGGCACATCCACAGCCCATTCCAGACCTGCCAGCCCATGGGCTATGGCTTGACGAGCTACAGCACCGATTGCTGCTCCGGACTCGGCCCTGACCAGCCAGGTTTCAACGTCTTCCCCAGGCGCAATCTCGACCGCACTACACTGGTTATGAATCACCAGTCCACGAATGCCCTTATCGGCCACGAGTATATTTGCCCCGCCACCCAGGATAAAATACGGAACGCGATGCTCCCAAGACAGACGCACGTAGGTGCGCAATTCGGGCAACGTCTGTGCCAGCACGAACAGATCTGCAGGGCCGCCAACCGCAAAAGTCGTATGTTTGGACAGAGGCTCAGCTTCCAGGGCCTTGTCGCCCAAAGCTGCCTTCATGCCCTTAAGGTCCATTTCTTTCCGCCGTTTCTGAGCTGGTCACCATGTTCTCCGCCAGTGCGCGAAGTACAGTTTCACCGACCAGGTATCCGTTCCCGGCTCCCAAGGTCAACAGCACATCGCCTGCCCGAAGGGCAGCCTGCAAGCAGGAACTGGCTTCCTGCAACGTGGCCACATAGCGGGCATCGGGGTGGCTCATATGCTGCACCAGGTCGCGCGCTGAAGTGCCCAAGTTGTCTGTCTCACGGGCAGCGTAGATCTCCGCGACAAGTACATGATCGGCATCGCTGAAACTCGCTGCAAACTCGTCCCGCAAAGCCTTGGTTCGGCTGTACGTGTGCGGCTGAAAGAACACCCAAAGTGGCCGGCGGCCATAGCGCCGGCGCGCCGCCGACAGCGTGGCCCTGATCTGTGTGGGGTGGTGGGCATAGTCGTCAATCACCACAATGCCTTTGACCTCACCTTTCACTTCGAACCGCCGACGAACGCCATGAAATTGTGGTACCAGTTCAAGCACCCGTTCCATATCCAGCCCCAGGCGATGCGCAACAGCCAGCGCAGCCAGGGTGTTGGAAACGTTGTGCAAGCCCGGCAGACGCAGGCGGCACTTCCCCACCGTCCAGCCCTCCCGCAGCACAGTAAAGTCGCTTCCACCCCAGATGTTGCTACACACATCCTTTGCCTGCCAGGTCGCTGCGGTTTTCAGCCCATAGGTTATGATCTCGATAGCCCTGTCCGTACGCACGCGCTGCAATAGTTGGGCCACCTGCAGTTGATCGGCACAGCCGACGAGGGTCCCACCATCGGGCAACAGGCGCGCAAAACGCTCAAAGGCCTGGGTCATGTCTTCGAGGTCAGCAAAGCAATCGGGATGATCCATCTCGATGGCGGTGACCACTGCCAGCCTGGGGCATAAGCCCAGAAAAGTGTGATCGTACTCGTCCGCTTCAAGCACAAAGTACGTGCCTTTCCCAAGGCGGGCGTTCGTGCCCATGTCCGTCAGGATACCGCCGACGATGAATGTCGGATCCAGACCCATCTCCGTCAGCACAAAGGCAATGAGTGCAGAAGTCGTCGTCTTGCCATGAGTGCCAGCCACAGCGATACCGAACTGGCCGGCCATCATCTGGCCCAGGAGCTCGGCACGCTTCACGACCGGTATGCCTGCTTGTCTGGCGGCTACAACCTCGGGATTGTGCTCTGGCACGGCCGATGAAACCACAACCAGATCAGCGCCAGCGACCTGCTCAGGGCGATGCCCGTGGTGAACCACGATGCCCATGGCGGCAAGTTCGTCAGTGAGTGCCGTCTGTTGGGCATCGGAGCCGGATATCGAATAGCCACGGTCTTGCAGCACGCGGGCAATGGCGCTCAGGCCTATGCCCCCGATACCCACAAAGTGCACATGTTTTGCTTTGGCCGCAGCCAATAGACCGGTGTCTTTCAAGTTACTTCTTTCCGAGCGGCTTACCCATAACATTGCTGATGAACACTATCACGACCATAATGGCCAGCAGGGCAGCCATAATTTGAAAACCCTGGCCCCTTAACAGTTCTCCAGTCGGCAAGCCTTTCACCGCCACTGAGACCTGCGGAGGTGGGCCGGCTGCCTGTAGTTCAGCGGAACTCTTCTGGAAGTACTTGACGATGTACTCCTTGAATAGCGAGATGGCCAGAAAACCATTCAATAACCCCAACAGGCCACCCAGGATGCGACTGAGAGCAGAGACGCCTTTGGTGTCGCCACGTGAGCCATAAGAGATGAAGACAAAGCCGACCAAGACGATGAGCAGCAGCATGTATGGGTTTTTGCCATCAAAGGACAGTTGGATAGCACGATAACGAGCGGCCCACTTGTCGAAATCAAGACTGCCTCGCCCCTGGATGAAGGCGATGATCAAGCGGATGAACTTCGATAGGTAATCAATGATTGGCGATGTCAACTCGGGCTTGATCAGAATGGCGGTCAGTGCAATTAGCCCACAACTGGTGATGAACTCTCGATACCAGCCGCGCATCGCGCCGATGAACATGAAGAGGCCCATCACTAGCAGCATCAGTTGATCGTATGGTATCACCAAGGTGAATCCAGTTCCCATTAAGCACCTCCTGCCAGCAACGCCAATTGTTGGGCGATGGCCCGCGCCGCATCAGGTCTGGCCAGGTTTCGGGCATTCCGGGCCATAGAGCGCAACGAGTCTTCATCGGTCAGCAGTTTCTCTACCATAGGTCCTAACACCCCTTCGACCAGCGCACTGTCGAGCACTTTCACGGCTGCACCCTGGCTGGCCATAAAGTCGGCATTGGCTTCCTGGTGCTGGCCGGCATAAGGATAGGGCACCAATATGCTGGGCAGCCCCACAGCGGCAAACTCGCCCATGGTTGCTGCGCCTGCTCGGGCTATGGCCAGGTCGGCAGCCAGCAAGGCGTCAAGCATTTCTTCATGCAAATAAGCATACACGCGATAGCGTTGCCGAGATTCTGGTGGCAACCTCTCCCGACGCTCTCGTAGCCAGGCAAGGTCGGCCTCACCAGCAACGTGGATAACCTGCGCCAGGCTCAATAACTGTTCGAGCCCTTCGCTGACCGCCAGGTTGATGCTGTGTGCACCCCGGCTGCCGCCAAAGACCAGCACCGTCTTCCAGGCAGGGAGCAGCCCAAGTCGCTGTTGTGCAGCCTGTCTATCCGCTGTATACAGTGCCGAGCGCACAGGATAGCCGGTGACGATAGGTTTGCCAGGTGCAAAGTAGGCCCGCGAAGCATCGAAAGATACCGCCACCCGCTTTGCCAGGCGAGATAGGAAGCGAACGGCTAACCCAGGCTGTATGTCTGGTAGATAAATCAACACTGGACAACGTTGAAGCCAGGCAGCGATTACGACCGGCGCAGAGGCATAACCGCCCGTAGCCAGGACAATGTCGGGTCGGAACGCATGCACAATGCGCCAGGCCTGGATGCTGCCGCGCAGTAGCGCAAAGCCGTTGCGCAGCGCCTGCCAGGGCGACAAACCGCGCAGCCCGGCGGCCTGTACAGCGCGAAAAGCCAGCCCTGCTTTAGCTACAATATCAGCCTCCAGCCCGCCCACAGTCCCAACGTAGAGCACTGCCTCTAGCTCCGGAAGGTCTCTGTTAGCGCCTGTTGCGCTTTTCAGTTGCTCTACGACGGCGAGTGCGGGATAGACGTGGCCGCCGGTCCCGCCGCCCGAAAGCAAAAGCTGCACTGGTTCTGGGCTCCCTCCTTCTTCCCACGCGCGAGATGCTGAGCAGCATTCCTACTCCACTCAGACACATCGTGAGCGACGAACCACCGTAGCTCACAAAGGGCAAAGTAACGCCGGTAAAAGGCAAAGTAGCGCTATTGACTGCTATGTGTACCATGGCTTGAAAGACGAACCAACATGTTACACCAAAGGCCAGCAGGGTGCCAAATGCATCCGGGGCACGGAACGAGATGATCAAGCCGCGATAAGCGATGAATAGAAACAGGCCGATGATGATCAGACAGCCCAGCAAGCCCAATTCTTCACCAATGACCGAGAAAATAGTGTCCGTATGATAGACAAACGGCGGAATGAGCTTCTGGGTGCCAGAGCCCAGGCCACGTCCGGCAATCCCTCCCGCACGTAGCGCCGACAGGACGCCCATGATCTGATAGCCTGCCCCTTCGGGGTCGCTGCCTAGATTGAAAAAGATCTCTATCCGTTTGTGTGCGTAGCCAGAATTGACAATAACGGCATAAAGGGCCGCACCACCAGCGATCAAGCCAATGAACAACTGTGAGATTTCGGCCCCCGCGATGAAGAACATGGCCACTGCCGTCGCTACAATGAGAATAGCTGTGCCCAGGTCAGGTTGAAGTAGAATCAAGCCGGTGACGAAACCAAGCAAAATGGCGAAGGGGATAAGACCATAGGTGACATCGCGAATTTTGTCCCCCTTCGAAGCCAGCCAGGCCGCAATGTAAATGACGAAAGCCAACTTGGCGAATTCACTGGGCTGTATAGAGCCTTCGCGGAACCAACTCTGAGTCCCACCTCCACCGCGTCCAAGCAATAACACGGCCACCAGGGAAAGAAAGGAAAGGCTCATGAGCGGCAAGGCCAAACGACGCCAGATGTGGTAATCGAGCCGGGCCATCACCAGGAGCATGGCCAGCCCTAACACTGCCCATAGGGCCTGCCTTTTCAAGAAGTAGGCTGAGTCTCGCCGTATGGAAAAGGTCGCGCTGTAAACCATCATCAATCCCAGGATCACCAGCAGTATGATTACCAACAATAACGCATAGTCAATTTCCATGGTCGCTGTTCGTCTGGTAAGCATCGTTTTTCCTTGTCATCAATTCAAGGCTTGAACCAGGTGCTTAAAAGCCTCGCCCCGTTCCACATAGTCGCGAAAAGCATCAAAGCTGGTTCCACCTGGTGAGAAAAGCACCACCTGGCCAGGTTCAGCTACCGCCTGTGCGACTTCTACAGCCTCTGCCAGGCTCTCGGCTCGATGGATAGGTGGAGCCTGCCGGCCCAATTGGTTTAACGCTCTCTCAATCAGGGCGGCTGCTTCACCAAAGAGGATGACATGCACCACCTTGCGGCTAACGAGGTTAGCCCAATCGTCCCAGGGCAGGTGCTTATCCCGTCCACCTGCCAGCAGTACAATCGGTTCAGCAAAAGAGTTCAGGGCAGCGACTGCCCTCTCTGGTGAAGTAGCAATGGAGTCGTTGTAATACCACACCCCCCGCCACCGGCGCACTGGCTCCAGGCGATGTTCCAGGCCGGTAAAAGACCTGATCACTTGGGCCATATCCTGTGCTGGGACGCCGAGCTGGCTGGCGATGGCGCAGGCAGCCAACACGTTGGCTACGTTGTGCAGGCCCCGCAAGCATACCTCGTTAATGGTACAGATCACGGCCTCGCGTTCATCGTCGCGCAGCAATAGAGAATCCCCTTTCAAATACGCCCCCCGCGGTACCCGCTCCCGCACGCTGAAGAAAGCTACCTGCCCCAGGCAATGGTGCTCAAAGCTGCGAGCGATGGGATCATCCCAGCCAAGCAGCGCATGGTCCTGCGACCGCTGATGGGATAGTATCTTCAACTTGGCAGCAATATAGGCCTGCATCGTCGGGTGCCGATCCAGGTGATTCGGCGTGACATTCAGCACGGCGGCCACAGGTGGGCTCCAACCGCCGGCCGGGAAAAGCGGGCTGACCAGGTCCCTGTGAGGCTCGGCATCCAATAGCGGCCCGAAAAAATCCAGTTGGAAGCTGGACAACTCCATAACCACGAGGTCATGGGGCTGCATCTGAGGCAGCTTCCCGATCAATGGCTGGCCAATATTGCCCCCCAGGTGCACACGTTTCCTTCTCGTCTCTTCTAGTTTGCTCAGAGCAGCCTCCAGCATCCTGGCCACAAGGGTGGCGGTCGTCGTTTTGCCACTCGACCCCGTGATCCCGACGATGTCGGCAGGACATAAGCGGCAAAACAAGCGCGACTCACTGCTGAGCAATAAACCACGCCGTCTGGCTTCTACCACCATTGGTGCATCTAATGGCACACCTGGGCTGATGAATAGCACATCGCAATCCAGGACCTCTAATGGATGCCCGCCCAGACAATAATGCACTGGCAGGTCTGCCAGCTCGGTCAGACCTGGCAAAGCCTCAGCGCTCTTGAGGTCTGTAGCCGTCACCCTGGCCCCCTGTTGTACCAGGAAGCGCGTCAGGGCTGTGCCTTCGCGGCCCAGACCCAGGACTGTAACTCGCTTGCCGCGCAGGTTCAGTTTGTCTGATTGTTGCTTTGCGACCACGCCTGGATCACTCACCATAATGCAAGGGCAATGCCTAACATTGCTGCCAACATCGCGATCAGCCAAAAGCGCTGTGTAATCTGCACCTCCGACCACCCCCGTAGTTCAAAATGGTGGTGCAGGGGAGCCATCTTGAACAGTCTTTTCCCCTTGGTTAACTTGAAATACGCTACCTGTAGGAGAACGGAAAGCGCCTCCGCCACGAAGACGATGCCGACAATGGACAACAAGAGCCATTGCTCAGTCATCAGCGCCACCGTGGCCAGCGTCGCCCCCAGAGCCATAGAGCCGACATCGCCCATGAACAACTCGGCAGGATAGGCATTGTACCATAGAAAGCCCAGTATGGCACCGGCCATGGTAAAGCAAAAAGTAACCAGATAGACCTGGTCTTGCAGGTAGGCGATGACGCCATAGGCGATGTAAGCGATGGCACTTGTCCCTCCGGCCAGGCCATCCAGTCCGTCGGTCAGGTTCACGGCATTGGCGGCGCCAACGATCAGGAAAGCGGCAATGGGTAGATACCACCAGCCGATGTCGAACTCGCGTGGGAATGTAGGAACAGCCATGCCACCCAGGTCCAGGACGAAGCGCAGGCAAAATGCTGCCAGCAAGGCAATGAAGACCTGCCACGGAAACTTGAGCCGGGCCAGCAAGCCATAGCCGGTGCGGTCATGCACGCCACGCCAATCGTCATAGATGCCCAGCAGACCATAGGCAGCCATCACTCCGAGGGGCATGAGGATCGAATAACGCCCGATGAGGTTGGTGAGCAAAGTGACCAACAGCACGGGCACCAGGATCATCAATCCCCCCATAGTCGGTGTACCCATCTTGGCCTGATGCGTAGCTGGCCCGTCAATGCGAATGGACTTGCCCAGGCGATAGTGTCGCAACAGGCGAATCAGCGGCCTGCCACTGAGCACTGCCAGCAGAAACGATGCCGTGCCCCACAGAAGTGCATTGGCCATCAATCACCCCTCGCCAGCCTGGCCACGATGCCTTCCATAGCTATACCACGCGAGCCTTTGATCAGCACAAAGTCTCCTTCCGCTAGGATCTGATGCAGAATAGTCACCGCTTCGTCGTTGTCAGCAACAGCGTGCACTGCCGAGGGAGACAGGCCAACCGCCATAGCTTCCTCAGCAATCAAATGCCCCAATTTGCCGACCGTGACCAGCACTGATACAACTTCTGCCGCCCGCCGCCCCACCAAACGGTGCCCTTCCACCTCATAGCTGCCCAACTCTAGCATACCACCCAGGACGGCAACTTTGCGGCCATCCATTTCGGCCAACAGATTGAGGGCCGCTATAGTCGAAGCCGGGCTGGCGTTGTAAGTATCATCCAGGATGGTCGTGCTGTGAATTCCGGGAACGACCATTAACCGCACTTGAGCTGATTTGTCCCGCAGGCCGGTAATGACCTCATCCCAGGCCAAGCTCTGGCTCAGGCCGACGGCCACGGCCGCCAGAGCACCATGCACACTGTGATGTCCCAGAAGTGGCAATCGGGCCCGCACTGACTGGCCTCGAAAGTGAAAACACATCCGCAGACCTTCCAGGCCACGTGTCTGTATGTCGTCAGCCCACAGGTCGTTATGCGGCTCCAGGCCGTAGCAGAACACGTTTGCTTTCGTCAGTGAGGCCATGGCCCGCACTCGCTCATCGTCTCCGTTGAGTATGGCCAGGCCACTGGGCGGCAGAGCCTGCACCAACTCGGCCTTTGCTTGCGCAATACGCTCAATGCTGCCCAGACGCTCCAAATGCGTAGGGCCGACGTTGGTGACTATGCCAATTTCTGGTCGGGCGATCTCTGCCAGATGAGCGATCTCGCCCAGGCCATACATGCCCATTTCCTGTACCACCCACTGCACGGTTGGATGCAGTTGAAGCATCGTCAGCGGCAGACCGATTTCATTATTATAGTTCCCTGGGCTTTGCAGGGTAGAGAAACGCTGCCGTAAGACAGCAGCGATCAGTTCCTTTGTCGTCGTCTTGCCTACACTGCCCGTCACTCCTACTACCCGACAGTGCGGGTGCAGACGTCGCCAGTACGCAGCCAGCCTTTGTAGAGCGCCTAGAGTATCTGGAACCAGAAAGCATGCCGGCAACGCAAGCGGTGATGCCTCATCGAGTTCCTGCCCCACATCAACCAAGGCGACGCAAGCAGCGTCCGGCCTCTGTATGAGTGCGGCACGTGCTCCGCAGCGAAAAGCATCGCCGACGAATAGATGGCCATCAGTGCGCTCGCCGGGCAGGGCAACAAATAAGCTGGCTTCCGTAACCAGACGAGAATCAACGACTACGTTGGCAAGCGGTAGACGTCCTGTCTCCTTCCAAGGCCAGGGGCCGGTGCCCAGTGCTTGCCAAAGATCAGCGAGCGTCAGCGCCATCAAAGCCACCTTACTGCATGCTTGCACGCACCCTGTCCGGCGGTATGGCCAGCAAGGCCAATAGTTGCTGCGTGATTTCCCGAAAGACAGGCGCAGCCGCCCTTATGCCCCAGTGTTCCTTCTGCGGGCGATCTAGAACAATCAGTATCGCGAACTTGGGATCATCCGCTGGCGCGTAGCCAGTGAAGGAGGCAATCGTTTCGTTTGGATCGTACCCGCCTGGGGCAGGAACCTGCGCTGTGCCCGATTTCCCCGCTATCCGGTAGCCTGGAATAGCAGCAAGGGTTAGCACCTTGTCCACGGCATAAACGAGCATCTCCGTTACCTGTGCGGCTGCCGTAGGGGAGACTACCTGCCCCACTGCCTGAGGCGAAAACTCGGTCACTTTATCCCCCTCGACGATGCGCGATACGAGGTACGGATGCATCATGACCCCATGGTTGGCTACCGCAGACACAGCACAGAGCATCTGCAACGGCGTCACGGCAAGGCCTTGCCCAAAGGCATTGGTTCCCAGGTCCGATTCGTGCCACTCTCTGTCACCAGGAAGCCGAACCCATCCTGGGACTTCGTAAGCCAGGTCAACACCAGTCAACTGACCAAAACCGAAGCGACGCACATATTCGTAAAACTTGAGCGCCCCCAGTTTCGTGCTTACGTGGGCCGCCCCGACGTTCAAAGAATATGCCAGCAAGTCTGCAATGTCCGTCTGGCCATAAGCAGCACCACCGGCGTTCTTGATCACGCGCCCCCCTACGACGATCTGTCCATCATCGTAGTAGGTGCTCGCAGGTGAGATGACACCAGCATCCAGAGCCGAAGCAATAGTGACGATCTTGAATACCGAACCAGGTTCATAGTGCTCGCTGATCGCCGCGTTCACGAACAGGCTCTGGTCAGTCACCTCACGGGTGTTCGGGTCATAGGTCGGATAAACGGCCATGGCCAGGATAGCGCCGCTCGCTGGATCCATGACGATGGCTATGCCCCTCTTGGCACCGTTCGCGGCGACGGCTTTAGCCAATGCTGCTTCGACAATGTATTGCATATTTCTGTCGAGGGTCAGGAACAAGTCAACACCATGGCGTGGGGCGCGGAACTGGTAGAGCAGGCTACCTAGAGGGTCACGAGTTGCCATTCGAAAACCGGGCTTGCCGGTAAGAAGCTCGTCGTAGTATCCCTCCAGGCCATAGCAAGCTTTGCCATCATCCGTTACGAAACCAAGGACACAGGCCGCCAGCATGCCGTGGGGGTAGACACGGCCCGGCCGTGAGTCAGCTTGCAGTCCACTGACGTGCCAATCCATGATGGTTTTCGCTACCTCTGAGCTGACACCACGCTTCAGGAGCACGTAGGAGGAATCCTGCTGCAGCAAAGCCAGCAATTGTGCTCTTGGTTCGGCAAGCAAGGGTGCTAGCCTATCTGCCAGCACTTGCGTATCGGTTACGTTGCGCGGCGTCGCTCCAATGTCATAGACGGTATTGGCCACAGCTAATAGATACCCATGGCAGTCGTAAATGTTCCCACGCGTGGGTTCGAATTCTTCTATGGGCCCCACCTTATTGCCTGATGACTCCGCGGGCGTGTGCCTGAGCTGCAGGTAGGCCAGCCGTCCGACGACGATGGCCGCCACGCCCAATAGAATCACGGCCAGGGCAAACGTTCGGCGATAGAGTTGGTGCTGTGTTGCGGCGTTCATCCGTCTTACTTCCATTCTCTACCTGCCTGTCGGCTCAATTTGCGCTGTACCGCCCTTGATCCAGTCTCCAAACTGGTGTACGATGCTGTGCCACCATGCTGGCAAGTATGAAGGACTGGCTGGCGAGGAAGATCGAGGGTCATAAGCCACGTTGTCTAGCGACGAAGTGGCCGTTTCATCCAGCACTACCTCAACGTACTCAACATGCTCTGGTTCGTCAAGGCCCAGGGCCCTGGCCTCTTGCTGCAGGCGTGACATTTGCTCATACTGTGCGATTTGGAGGAGGAGGGCGCTGTTGTCCTGCTCTATCTCGCCCCGTTTATGCTCCAGATTTTCCATCTCCTCGATTTGCTTCGTTACGTAGCTGGCCTGAGCCAGGTAGACGAAAGCCAGCACACTGATCAGGCATAGCAGTGCCAGGACATATAGCCACCGCTGTAGATCATACGACACTAGCGGTATGGCCCGAGGCAGTGCATTCTTGTTTTCAGAGACTGTCATGCGATCATCAGTCATTGTCCATCCCACCATCGCGCATCAGCAGTCTAGGGAAAGCTTTAGGTCCGGGGCTTCACCTGAGGGTCTCCAGCGTGCAGGCTCAGGCGAAGGCTTTTTCCACAGCGCGCAGCTTGGCGCTGTGGCTTCGCGGATTGCGTTCCCGCTCAGCAGCGGATGGCCGAATAGGGCGAGGCGTCAACAAACGCAGCGTTGGGCCAAGTTTACCGGCATCCCCCTTAGCTTCCTGACGAAAGTAGTTCTTTATGATACGATCCTCAAGGGAATGGAAGGCGATAACCACCAGCCGCCCCCCTGGGGTCAGTACATCTATGGCTTGCATCAACCCTTGAGCAAGAACCTCTAACTCGTTGTTGACTGCTATGCGCAAGGCCTGAAAGGTCCTCGTAGCGGGGTGGATGCGCCCTCTGCGCCTGACTGTCCGTGCAACCAGATGGGCCAGTTCCGTGGTCGTCCGCAATGGACGAGCAGATACGATGGCACGGGCAATACGCCTAGACATCCGCTCCTCGCCATAGTGGTAGAGGATATCGGCTAACTCGGCTTCTGGCAGCGTGTTGACCAGGTGAGCTGCCGTCGTATCCGCAGACAGATCGAAACGCATATCCAGTGGCCCATCCAACTGAAAAGAAAAACCCCGCTCGGGTGCCGATAACTGCATGGTTGAAAGGCCGAGATCCAGCAAGACCCCGTCAGCGGGGTAGAATCCGTGCTTGCGCGCGATTTCGCTGAGACGGGCGAAGCTGCCGTGCACCAGGTTGACACGTGCACCATAACCGGCCAGCACCTCCTGGGCCAACTGCAGGGCCTGCGTATCCAGGTCAACGCCCAGTAGCCGCCCGTTGGGGCTGGAGAGTTCCAGAATCCCGCTGGCATGACCTCCACTGCCCACAGTGCCATCAATATATGTGCCGCCAGGGCGTAGTGAAAGGACAGCCATTACCGCTTCATATAGGACAGGCTCATGGCCCTTCATAGAATCCTGAGTTCGCCTAACTTCTCAGCAAGGGCCTCCACGTCCTGTTCTAGCCTGGAGTTGTCCTGCTGGTAGGCATCGGGGTTCCAGACCTCTAGATGGTTATCCGACCCAGCGACGATCACCTCGTCGCGCAAATTAGCATAGTCACGGAGATAAGCGGGGATCAGCACACGCCCCTGCTTATCGGGGATGCAGTCAGCAGCCTCGGCAAACAAGAAGCGGACAAAGGCGCGGGCATCTTTCTTTGTCAGTGGGAGCTGCCTGATCTTTTCGGCAAGTTGGTCCCACTCAGCCAGCGGATAGACGTACAAACAGCGGTCAAGACCGCGTGTAACGACCACGCCAGCAGCCAAGACCGTGCGATACTTAGCTGGGATGGTCAAACGCCCTTTGTCATCAATTGTGTGCCCGAACTTGCCAAAGAACATTTGTTCTAAACTTCCCCACTTAGCCTGCTTTTTGAGGCCATTTGGCAGCGGGTTCTCCCACAATGCCCCACTTTGTCCCATATTCTACCACTCTTTTGAATTTTTGTCCAGTGGTTTAGGCAGCTTGTTGAACAAATTTTAAGGTTTGAGCGAAGCTCCATTCCAGGACTCAGTCACAGCAGAGTGAGGCCATTTTTCATAACAGGAATATAGCACACCAAGATGAAAAAAAGATGAAAAAGCAACCCTATTGAAACAGAACATTTACGATTTAGCAAGAATTGAGGCAGCGTGGCGTGGAGTCACGACAGGGGGTTCGGGCGAAGAAAAAAGGCCTGTCGTGGTGCCCGACCAGGCCTATAAGCCGAGTTCTGTCCTTGAGCCAGCAACGCTGGCGCAAGGTGGCAATCATCTCTCTGCGACGACAGTTACCTGACGCCTCTAGCGATCTACCCGAGGGTCACGGGACGAGCAGCCCCGGTCGTGGCTTGCGCCGCGCCGCCCTCTGTTCGATCTTGCTCCCGATGGGGTTTGCCTAGCCGGACCAGTCGCCTGGCCCGCTGGTGGTCTCTTACACCACCGTTTCACTCTGACCCCGAGACATACTGGGCCTCAGGGCGATCTGCTTTCTGTTGCACTGTGCCGTCGGGTTACCCCGCCTGGGCGTTACCCAGCATCGTGCTCTGCGGAGCTCGGACTTTCCTCGAGTCATCTGTCTCGGCAAGCCCCGCTCAACAGGGCTGCGCCGACATGCGATGGCCCGCGATTGCCCGGCCTGCTCGGGCACCGGTTATATTTTAACATTGGAAGCCCGTTTCGTCAAAACGGCTTAGGAACACAACACTCACCAGCTTGGCAATGTTGACCTCCTGACAGTACAATAATGTACAACGAGCAATGGCTGCAATTGCCGCTTGGCAGTGTTCAGCGCGATGCTTAAAGAGGCTGTTGGTTCCGTGGGGCTGTAGAGATGATGTGGCGAAAAATTCTGGCTTTCTTAATTCTGGCGCTTGGCTGCTCTGTCTGGCTGAGTTCGTGCACTGCCGCAGTAACTCCCACACCAACTACGTTGCCACAGACTTCAGCGCCCCCGACGGCAAGGCCGCTGTCGCCAACCCCTATGTTTACAGCGACTCCTCTGGCGACACCCTCCGCCCGTCCGACAGCCAAGGGTGAAAAGGATGCCTTCCTGGTCACTTACTTCCCATGGACGAACCCGTCCGCCGAAGCTTTTCCCCAGCCTGGCAATGAAGGGAAAGTCAAAGTGGTGAACTCGATCTTCTTTGAGGAGCCGCCCTTTTTTGGCTTTGACATCCAGTCTGGAGGGCAGTGGTACCACGTCGTGGGTGTTGACGAATGGGCGGTAGCCGATGCAGAACGCATCAGCCCAGTTTTCCAGCGTTACCGATGCCCCGGTGATGGAGATATGGTGGTTGTCTATGGCCAGGTCCGCGAACAGTTTATCATTGCCAGCTACGTGGGCTTTGCTGATGGCACACCCTATTACTACCGCAGCTTGCTGCACGCTGATGAGCTTCGCTCTGGGCTTGTGCCAGCGGTCTATAATGGGTTGGAGGTCTGGGTACGGGGTATCCTCGATGCTGCTAAGGGACAGGGCCAGTTCTACCGACTGCTAGAAGGCACCACACTTGATCCAAGCTACTTGGGCCAGGAGGCACTCGTGGCTGGTCGGCTGTTCATTGGTGAAAGCATCGGCGTGACCGTGACCAAGGGCATCTACACCCGCAGCGGCAGCCATTATGCCAACATTCTGCAGGGTGAGCCACCTGCATCCGCAGAACCGAAGTATGAACAAGGCATTATCCAGGCAATGGATCAGGCCGGACAACTGGCAGTCATACAAAGCGAAGATGGCCGCTTGGTAGAAGTCTACCTCAATAAGGCCACGCGCATCGCGTTCGCCGATGGTAGCCAGGCTAATCTGGCTGAGCTATCGCCAGGAAGGCGCATCGAGACCATCGGGCAGGTCTCAGGAAGGAACAAGTTGTCAGCAGCCAAGGTCACTATCGTCAGTGCGATCACGCATGGCCGTACGTATGCTGCGTACATC
>Ga0116202_10000588_pt1 | contig 20366 bp, 17 predicted proteins | sample LakKivw325mmetaG_FD_94479 | JGI IMG/M metagenome (GOLD analysis project Ga0116202, IMG submission 94479) | Anoxic lake water microbial communities from Lake Kivu, Rwanda to study Microbial Dark Matter (Phase II) - Lake Kivu water 325m metaG | ecosystem: Environmental > Aquatic > Freshwater >... | reverse complement strand
CTTCTACCAGGATGGCATCTATTTGGGCGTTACCATATATATCGCAGCGATGCACGTGAATGAATGCCACATCCGGATAAGCCGCTGGTATCAGATTTATTGGCTTACCGCTAAAGGGGTCTGTTACCACCTTGCATGAGCTGTAATCCCCGGTGTCTGTTCCAAGCAGGTTACGGCTAGGTATAAAGGGTAGACCCATCATGCCAGCCAGAAACCGCCATTGGTATCCGGCGTTGCTGGTTTCAGCAACCACCTTGCATTTTCCGTTTTCTACCATTTTCCGAGACGCTTTGGATAGCCCTCTGAGCTCGTGGCCGAAGCAATAAGCAACTTCCGCTTTATTTACGCAGCCCGAACCGACCAGTACATCGAAATCGTGAACAGCTGTTTTGCCGGCCATGGCCAGATTACGCCTCTTTTGCCTGATAATTTCATAGACGATGGCCATAGATACGCGTATGTGTCCGAAGCCGCCCGAGGCGATGAAATCTCCATCGTGAACAAACATGGAAACGGCTTCTCTGACTGACATGGTCTTGTCCTTCAATTCCCGCGACTTATTATGAATTACCCAGTCTCTAGCTTCATCGGGGTCGTGCCAGCCAAGCAGTTCACCTTTCCCGGCTTTAAGTATTTCCATCATGTTGCTCCACGAAGTGGTATTAGCTGCCAAAATCTTGATTCATAATTATCCCTGTATAGCTATACCTAAATCAAGCTAGTTTCTCGTTTTTAGGTGGTACTTTTGGCCAGTTTTTCGTATTGATCATTCCTTTCAATGAGCCAAACTGATTAAATGTATACTTTTGAAGATTGTACATTTGTTATTGTTAACTTACTAATTTAGAATATGCAGCGGAAGCACCAAATGAGTAGTGTACGAATTTTGTATATAACTAGTCTGTTTACCTTCCTATTGATAATCGCCTCTTGCCATTCCGACGGTACTACTAAGGATAATTACGAAACAACCATTAGTCCGCCTAATTCCATAGAGCAAGAAGCACCCGACGATGTTTTACCCGCACCCGGAGCTGGGCCACAGTATAGGGCCAATATTATCCAGCAGGGCGGCGAAAATCCATGGCCACCAATTCCGACGACAGATGTTATGTTAGGAAGCGGGTCAGATCAGGTTCATGTTACCTACAGGGCTTATATGGAAACAGCCCCGAGAGAAACCAGGAATAACATCATTAAGGTGACAATACCCTATAATAATAAAGTCATTGATCTCAACTTTGGGATATATACTGATAATGTGCCTGCAGGAATATCGCTGGTTAATGGTATGAGCTGGTGCGGCCCTAATCGCGCAGCCTCAGTACTTGTAATTAAAAGCTCTCAAGACATTCCGCCGGGATTATATGTCTTTAATATCGGCTTGGAGATTAATGGCAAGGATTACGGGACGATTCCCTGTACGATCAAAGTTCTTGAATAAAAAGCAGAATACTTAATATAACCGAATTTATCAACTCACCGATATCATTGAGCCATTGGCTGTCTTGGTGACGGTTATCAAGGTCTCAAACTTATCCTTCATTTCTTCTAGGTGGGTTATAACGATTATCTTTTCGAAATCGTCCTGGATGGAGTTTATGGCCTGAATCAGTTTTTCCCTGGCGGAGCTGTCCTGTGTGCCGAAACCTTCGTCAATTATCAGTATCGGTAGGGAAGCTCCTGCCCTTCTGACCAGCAGCATGGAAAGAGCGATACGCAGAGACAGGTCTATGCGGAAGGCTTCTCCACCGCTGTACATCTCATAGTTGCGAGTGCCCAACTCATCGGCGATCTTGATATCTAGTGTCTCCACGGTATCACCCTTCTTAGTTTCCCGCTGACTTTCCAACCTCAATGACATCCTGTTATCGGTCATTTTAGCCAGCAGTCGATTGGCCTCTAGCTCGATCTCGGGAAGTGACTGCTCTATCAGTAGCGCCTGGATTCCCTTTTTGCCAAAGGCTTCAGCCAGCTCTTTGAAAATAGCCTCCTCGCTTAGAGCATCGACCAGAAGCTTCGCCTTCTCTTCCCTCTTTATTTTTAAGACATCGAGTTGTCTTAATCTTTCCTGTAGGGCCGCCAGACTATCGCGTACCTGGCGTTCGCTATGAATCGTAACTTGCAGTGCTGCTTCCGCATCGACAAGCTTATCAGCTATCTCTGGCAAAGAAATAAGCTCCGAGGTCAATTTTTGTTGTTTCTTTGAATCGATGTCTATCTTCTTCTGTATTCTCGAAATAGCTTCATTAGCTTCCGTCACTGCGGACTTTTCGCTACCGATATTTTTAATGGCGTCATCAAGCTGCAGCTTCAAGGTCTCGTATTTCCGCAATGTCGACAGATGCGCTTGGGCCTGGTCGTGTTTTTCTTTGCTATACCTCAACTCTTTCTCTTCATTTTCCAGCTGGTTCAGCAGTTGCTGCTCATTCTCGGCATAGTCTTTCTTCGCCAGGCGCTGCTCAAGTTCCTCTAGGTTAGTTTTTAACAGGGCTAGCTCCTGACCTGCAGCCCGGGCTTCGGCAAGCTCTTTTTCGACGATGCTCAGTTGGCTGTACCGGGCTGTCCGCTCCCGGTTCAGTTCTGATTCCAGTTTATTTAGTTCGCTTTCCAGCGCCTTACGTTTCGCCTGTTCCTGTTCGATTTCACCGCCGTTATCCGATTGAGTTTTGATTTTTTGTTCGACTTCGGAGATTAACCTAGCCCGCAACTGATCGCGGCCATCGGCTCCGAGTTCTGTCTGGCATAACGGACAATGGACGTCCTCTCCGGTCAACAGCTTCAGTTTCTCGTTCAGGTCTGCAATTTCTGCCTGTAATCGCATTTTCGTAGACTCGAGGTGGCTGATTCGGGATACGGCTTCTTGTAGTTGTTTTCGTTTTTTAACGACCGTTTCTTCTATATCGGATAGTTCCAGCATTTGCTTACGGGCCTGGGTTAGCGATTCTTCAAGCACAGCAGCTGCAGCAAATCTGGCTTCACACTGAGTGAATCTGTCTTCGATTACCTTATGTTCGATAAGAAGTGCCTGGGCAGCCTTTTTTATTGTCTGGTCAAGATTAGCGGCCCGTTCTCTCAAAGCGAAAAGTCGGCTCAGCTTGTGGCTGAATTCGTCATTCAGCTTTTTTACAGCGGTCAATTCAGAGGAGCCTTCTTCAATTTTTCTTTTATCTACCAGTATTTTCTCGTATTCTGATATCCTGGTCTGTCTCTCCTGGATGCTTAGCGAGAGTCGTTCCAATTCTTCTTTGGCCTCGTTCAGCCGGACCTCCAGGTCTGATAGGTGCTCTTGCTTAAGATCAAGCGATTGTTTTTGGCTGTGCAGTTCCGAAATGCATGTTTCCTGTGACTTTCTGGCAGCTTCTGTCTTTAGGATTTCGTCCTGAATTTTTCCGATTTCCTTCTCGCACTCATCCCTGTTAGCCAACTGCAGCTCAATTTCGGTAATGGAGCTTTCGAATTTATCAGCTTCAGACCTTCTGTTGGTGGCTCCTTCCTTGGCTCTGCTTTCCAGTTCGTCGTAGTGCACCAGCCCCAGTATATTGGCCAGCACTTCCTTGCGCTCGCCCGGCCTTTTGATGCTGAACTCATCGGCGTGTCCCTGACGCAAGAAGGCGCTGTTTTTAAAGGTCTCATAATCGAGGTTAAGTATGTCGATAATCTTCTGTTGTGTCTCCAGCAGCGAGTTACCTGAAACGGACTTAAAAGCCCCGTTGTCTGCTATTTGAAGTTCGAGGACGGTCTGTCCGACGCGTGCCTTACTCGGTTTCCTGGCGTGCTTTCTGATTACCCGATATCGCCGCTCCGCGGAGCTAAATTCAAGCTCTACTTCCATTTCTGATTGTCCGGAATAAATCAGGTCATCATCATTTCTCGCGCGAGATTTTCCCCATAGCGCCCAGGTTATGGCATCGAAAAGGGCTGATTTGCCGTTGCCATTATCTCCGCAGAGACAGGCTACATGTATACCATCAAAGGACAGTGGAGGCACATTCTCCCGATAGCACATGAAGTTTTTGAGCAAAAGTTTTACAGGGATCATAATTTAATTCGGCAACTATAAATCCAGGTCATCCACTGTGGGACCGAATTTGGCTGCCTCTTCTTTGCTAGGGCAGATCTCCAGAAAATCGCAGTTCCAGCAGAAGACGTTTGGGGTAGCCGCATATTCTTTCTCCCGGCAAATCTTGTCGACCATCTCGATCACGTACATGGTCGCCTCTGCCAAGCCGGGTTCCGATAAATCGATGGTCTGCCATTTGCCGGTTTCAAGATAGAGGTAGGAGGCTTTTTTCAATGGAGAATGTTTTTTCTTGGATAGAATAAGGGCATAGATATGTAGTTGCAGCTTGTTAATTTCTGCAGGCATCTTACCTGTCTTGTAATCTATTATATGGAGACCGCCATCGGCTTCCCTATCGACACGGTCTATTTTGCCTTTGAGTAATATGTCATCGGTCAGCTGAACGCGATGAGTGGCTTCTATCATCACCGGCACAACAGACATATCCTGGCTTTGCATAAACCACCGCAGTTGTTTAAGCGCTTTTTCGCCCCATTTTTTCTCGTCTTCCCTGTCGTTAAATCCTTTTCGGTATCGATGCCATTTTTCTCGCAGCAAGCTCTCCAGTTTTGCCAGGTTACGCTCGTCAACCGGAACGATTGACAAAAAATCTTTGAGCGTCGCATGGACGTGGTCGCCCATAGTGAAGTATGGGCGTGCCTTTTTGTAAATATCGCCCAGGCGGTCTACATATTGGAACTTATACTGCCGGGGGCACTGCCGGAACATATTTAAACTATACGGTGAGGCTTCGAACATTTTTACTACGTCGGCTTTGTTTCTTTCGCTTCCAGGCTGCCATTATTTTATCATAATTGACGTGACTGCTGGCCGTAGGTAGAATTCTATGGAACAACGATGTTTGAAGCGTTAACTCAGAAACTCAGCAAGATATTTAGCGCCCTGGGCAATAAGGGCAAGCTAAGCGAAAAAGATATCGACGAAGCTTTGCGGCAAATCCGGCTGGCTTTGCTGGAAGCGGATGTTAACTTTAAAGTAGTAAAGAGCTTCTTAGCCGATGTCAAAGAAAAGGCTATGTCCACCGAAGTGTTGGAGAGCCTTACCCCGGCCCAACAGATTGTAAAAATTGTCAACGAAGAGTTGATAGAAATACTCGGTAAGGAACGCAATCCGCTGGTTACCGCAACTCATCCTCCAACCGTGGTTATGCTGGTAGGATTGCAGGGTTCCGGTAAAACGACCACTTCGGCCAAGCTGGCACTGCATTTTAAAGATGCCGGCCAACGACCTCTGCTGGTGGCTGCAGACACAAGGCGTCCCGCAGCTATAGAACAACTGGTGACGCTTGGAAAACAGCTGGATATACCCGTTTCTATTGGAGATGCCAAAATTGGACCATTGGAAATAAGCCGGCGCGCATTAAAACAGGCAAATGAGATGGCTGCGTCGTGGGTAATTATCGATACTCAGGGTCGCCTTCATATAGATGAAGAAATGATGAAAGAACTCACTCGATTGAAAGCTGAGGTAAAAACATCTGAAGTATTACTGGTGGTTGATGCCATGACGGGACAGGATGCGGTAAACACCGCTGAAGAATTCAATAAAGCCGTCGGTTTAACCGGCCTTATTTTAACCAAGATGGACGGAGATGCCAGAGGCGGGGCCGCTCTGTCTATAAAATCAGTTACAGGTGTACCGATAAAATTCATAGGCACAGGAGAGAAAACCAGCGCGCTGGAGCCTTTTTATCCCGAAAGGATGGCGTCTCGAATCTTGGGCATGGGAGACGTCCTTACCCTTATTGAAAGAGCTGAGGATGCCTTCGATAAGCAACAGGCCAAGCAGCTTGAAAAGAAGATGCGCAATGCGGAGCTTGACCTTGACGATTTTCTTCTTCAGTTACGGCAGATAAAAAAGATGGGTTCTGTGAGTCAGTTGCTGGAGATGCTGCCCGGTTTTTCTAAGCTGGCTCCAAACATTCCCGAGAGCGGCAGCGAAGCACAGTTGAAAAAAAGCGAATCAATAATTTTATCAATGACTGCTGAGGAACGCCGAAATCCAGCCATCATTGGAGGCAGCCGCAGAAAACGTATCGCCAGGGGAAGCGGGACGACATCAGGAGATGTGAACCAATTGCTGAATCAGTTCTCCCAGATGAAAAAGCTCGCGAAGATGGCCGCTACAGGAAAGCTGCCTAAAAACATGATGGGGACATTCAATCGCTAATTAATTTATTTATTCGCCGGTTCTGGTGGTTCCACTAATTATAATCTGATGATCTGAAAACTGAACGCTCGTTACATCGAGTGGTATATCTGATATTTGTAAGCTCACCAGAATATTTGCCACCTGCTCTGCCCTGTTTTTAGCGGATGGAGGCAATGGTAATTTTCCAAGATTGTATTCGTCCAAAACGACATTGGGTTTACCGTCCGAAACTGTTATACGTCCGATGGCAGCCATCTTAGCATCAATTACCGGTGCATCTACTACGGCATATACTAGAAAATATCCATCATCGAAGTTAACGAGTACCCTTTTTAGCGGCAGCTTGCCCTCTGCCAGTAGCTGAACCAACTTGGAGTTCGCTTCTGATTCGGTTACCGTCACATTTATTTCTCTGGCTTGTCTGGCTTCGATTGCTGACTTGATTTGAGTATTAGCCGCTTCTACTTTATCGTCAAAGCTTTGTGCGGCTTCGGGGCTTACTCCCACTGGTATCGCCCTGGCTAAGATAGAAGGCGATAGGGAGTAAAGATAAAAACCGGTGATGAGGGTGATTATGACCAGGATACCTATCACGCCGATGGCCATGATTATTCCTCTGATCAATCTCATACAATTCCTCCTGGCATTTCAGATGTAGACGCCTCTATTCGAGATAGTCCTTTAGCTTGCGACTTCGGCTGGGATGGCGCAGCTTTCGAAGTGCTTTCGCCTCTATCTGCCGGATTCTTTCTCGTGTCACGTTGAACTCTTTGCCAACTTCTTCCAAAGTTCGAGCTCGCCCGTCTTCCAGGCCGAATCTGAGCAATATTACTCTTCGCTCTCTATCAGTTAGTTCGGAGAGTATTTTGTTTAGTTGCGCTTTTAGCAGTTCCTGGGAAGCTGCATCCGCTGGTGGCGGAGTAGCCCGGTCCTCGATAAAATCACCCAGATGACTATCTTCTTCTTCACCGATGGGCATTTCCAGGGATATGGGCATCTGAGACAGTTTCAAGATTTCCCTGACCCTGTCTGAGGATATTTCCATACCTCTACCTATTTCCTCGTAGCTTGGTTCACGACCGAATTCCTGGGCCAGGCGCCTGTTAACTTTAAGCAACCTGTTGATCGTCTCCACCATGTGCACCGGTATGCGGATGGTTCGTGCCTGGTCGGCTATGGCCCTGGTTATTGCCTGTCTTATCCACCAGGTGGCATAAGTACTGAATTTATATCCCTTCCTGTATTCGAATTTCTCAACAGCCCGGACCAGCCCGATATTGCCTTCCTGGATAAGGTCCAGTAAGGGCATACCATGTCCTACATATTTTTTAGCGACACTGACCACGAGGCGTAAGTTTGCTTCGGTAAGATGTCTCTCCGCTTTTCTAGCGGTTCTCTTAACCCTATTGAAATGTGTTCTAAATTGTGGGGCATGTTCCTGTAGCTGATTCTGGAATTTGCGGTTAACACGCTGTCCGACCATTGTTTCTAATTGTTTCCAGGTCGTTTTTTCCCAGATCAATTTATGCAACTCATCAGGCAATAACCGGCTCAGTGTGGACAGGACGACGAGCCCACGTTCTACATCTGTAGGATTCTTACGGGTACTCTTGGCTACGGCAGCGACCATCTCAAGATTTATGTTGCCGTCGATAGCCGCACGCAACTTTGGTTCACTCAGGCTCTTATAGAAACTGTCTGTAGGTGTTATTTTAAGGACTCTGAACACTGCACTAACCAGCGGGCGTGATGCCAATAGGTGTCTTAGCAAGTAAATCACAGTGTCAATTACCGACGGGTATTCGCCGTGATGCTGCAGGTAGATCTCTTCGATTCTATCCAGGTATTTAGCCTCTTCTATCCTGCTGGCTAAAGTCTTTTCGTCGTCTGCGGTAAGAAGCGGAACTTTACCTATTTCGTGAAGATACATACGAACGGGGTCATCGATTGCTTCGTGTTCGACAGGTTCTATCTCCAGGTCGAGCTGGCCTATATCTTCTTTTTCCTCTTTCGCCGCCGCCAATTCGTAGTCGAGTTCCGGAGTCTCCTCGTTTTCCCAGGGAAAGGTCAGGCCACTGCTATCCTTCGCTGGCCCCAGTTGAACTAGACCGTTCTGATTTGCATCCGTCTTGATCGCTCTACGACCGTCCCGGCCCTTTGGGTCTTTTCTTCCCTTCTTGGGAAAGTAAGATAGCAATTCGTCGTCTTTATTTGCAGCCATTATCCTTCACTCTTTATTTGGCGATGCCGCTTATTTTGTTTAAAAAAGATATCCCTAAGTTTTTTGGGAATTTCCGATCCTTCCTCAAGTTTAGCTAATTGTCCGTCGGTCCCGCCAACCGCAGCCTCGATAGCCAGCAATTCTTCCTTACGTGACTCGAGGTTTCTCAGCCTTCTTTCCTCCAGGCGGACAACACACTCGTCAATCGTCTCCCGCCGGACGGTTTCCTTTTCCGTAAGGATTGGCGGAAATTCTCTCGATAAAAGGATGTTTAGGTGCTCCAGTAGCGTAATGTCGAGATTGTCTTTGAGCAAAGCCGGGTTATTGCAGAGCTGCCATTTGTCGAAAAGCTCACGGTTTTCCGTATTTTCGAAATGCTCCGATGTTAATTCCCTGCACTCGGATTTTAACTCGGGATATTGAAACAATAAAGCCAGGCAGTACTGCTCAAGCGGGCTCGACGAAACTACCGGCGGGGACGTCGGTGCCGCCGATTTTACGTACGTGAGTCCCCGTCGCTTTCTTTGAGTCGCCTGGAATTTTCTCAATGTGTCCCCGAGAACGTGTTGGTCGATTTTGAGTAATTTCGAAAGCCTCTGCAGGTAATGAGCCTGACGGAGAGGGTCTTTCATTTCGTTCAGAAGAGGCAGCAGCTTCTCAACCGCTGTAGATATATCCTTGGCGCTTTCAAGGTTTAATTTCGCGACGGCGCTTTCGAAAATGAAGTCGACCATTGGCTTGGCGTCGGCTATTACTTTGGGCCATCGTTCCGGGTCTTCTATGATAACCTCGTCCGGATCTTTACCTGGAGGCAGGATTAAAATTTTCACTTCCGCGTTGTGTGCATCCTCATATTTAATCCATCCGTAAAATGATGGCGGTACCGGCAACATCTTATCCAGCATCTCACCGCTTCGGGAGACGGCCTCTTCTCCTGCAGCATCGGCATCGAGAGCCAGCACCAGATTTCGGGTCAATCCCTTCAAAATGGCTAGCTGCTTTTCTGTCATCGCTGTTCCCATCGAAGCCACTACGTTTCTATATCCGTACTGGTGCGCTACCACGACATCGATATAGCCTTCAACTATTACCGCCTGGTCTTTCTTACGTATATCAGTTTTAGCCCTGTCTATACCATACAGGCTACTGCTCTTATCAAAAACCGGGGTTTGAGGCGAGTTCAGATATTTGGCCGGTGAATCGTCCAGGGCTCTACCGCCAAAACCAGTAACCTTACCCTGTATATTCCGAATGGGAAACATCAGGCGATTCCGAAAACGATCGTAATTGTTTTTATCATCACGTTCAACAAGCAAGCCAGCCGTGAGCAGCTCTGCCTCCGTATGGCCCTTTCCCTTAAGGAACTGCTTGATGGTATCCCAGCCTTCCGGAGCGTAACCTATCTGGAAGTCCTTGACTGTATCAATAGAAATCCCTCGCCCGTTCACGTAATTTCTGGCTGCTTCCGCCGGCGAAGAATTTAACAATAAGTGATGATAATAAGCCGCAGTGGCCTCGTTGATTTCAAATAGTGATTCCCGCTCGCGGCTCTCAGCTTCGGGACGGGGGCCCGTCGGTTCTTCCAAAGTAACCCCCGCCTTGGTGGCCAATAGTCTGAGTGCCTGAGCGAAATCGACGCCCTCCTTCTTCATGATGAAGGAAAAAATATCGCCGCCCGTGCTGCAGGCTCCGAAACAGTGCCAGCTTTGGCGTTCAGGGAAAACGAAGAATGAGGGGTCTTTTTCCGCATGAAATGGACACGCCGACTTGTAGTTGCGTCCAGCCTTTTTCAAGGTCACATACTCGGAAACAACCTGAACGATGTCCAGTTTCAGCTTGACTTCCTCAATTACGCTCATCTCAATTATCCAAGCGGAGGCTTTGCAGTTCTCGTGGCTTGTGATTCAACTTGTCGTGTTTGATTTGCCTGGCAATTCTGAGAGCATACAGGTCTGTCATGCCCGCGATGTAATCAGTGACCTTTCGCTCTACGGTATCCTTACGATATATGTACTCTTCCGGCAGTTGGTTTTCGTGTTTAAGAAAATATGAGTAAAGAAAGCGTATAATCCTTTTGGCTTTCGCAGTATCTTTGCCAGCCAAGCTGGGATTATACACCTTGTCGAAAAGAAACTCACGCAGGTCATTAGTTGCATTCAATATGTCCGGGCTCATGCCGATTAACGGCCTCTTAACGTCCGATGCCATTGACGAAAGAGAATTAGCCACTATGTCACACACCAGGGTGTTTATGCGCCGGCTGTTCGTATCGCCGAGCAGTCTTACTGCCGAAGCGGGTAATTGCTTTGGTACTATTACTCCGGCTCTAATAGCATCCTCTATATCATGGTTTACATAAGCAACTATATCTGCCATCTTGACGACCTGTCCCTCAATTGTGCCGACTTCGGTCCAGCCGTTTCCCAGTATCTCGATTCCGCTTTTGGAATGATTCAATATGCCGTCTCTTACTTCCCATGTCAGGTTCAGACCCTTGCCCTCTTTCTCAAGTAAATCTACAACCCGCAGACTTTGCTCGTTGTGTTTAAATCCAGCGGGAAAAAGTCCATTTAACACCTGTTCACCAATGTGACCGAAGGGTGTATGGCCTAAATCGTGTCCCAGGGCAATAGCCTCCGTCAAGTCTTCATTAAGATTCAGAGCTCTGGATATGGTTCTGGCAATTTGAGAGACCTCCAGAGTGTGCGTCAATCTGGTGACAAAATGGTCCCCTAAAGGGGCAATAAAGACCTGCGTCTTGTGTTTAAGGCGACGGAAAGCATTGGAGTAAATTATTCGGTCGCGGTCCCGCTGAAAATCTGTTCGTAGTGATGAAGGTTCCTCCCATCTAGGTCTGCCGCGGGTAAGACTGCTTTTGGATGCTAGAGGAGAGAGCCTATTTTCGGAATCTTCAATGCGCTGCCGAATGTTTTGATTGACCATCGGTGCTCAAGCCTCGGTTCTGACTGCAGCAAGGCTAGGATTGGCCAAGTTTCGCTTCAACAGCAGCAATTATTCGCCTTGTCTCATCTATCATATCTGGGCTTACCGATACCGAAGTGATACCCCATCTGACCAATTTTTCCGTTAGTTCCGGGTACACAGACGGCGCCTGGCCACAGATTGAAGCGGTAGCACCTCTACCGGCAGCGGTCTTGACGAGTTTTTCTAGAGCGATCAGTACGGCTTCGTTCCTCTCATCGAACTCAGGGGCCAGTTTCGGGTTGTCCCGGTCTATACCTAATATGAGCTGAGTCAGGTCGTTGGAACCAATAGAGATTCCATCGATACCTACATCCAGAAATTTGTCTATGAGGAAAACGTTCGATGGCACCTCGGCCATCATCCAAAGTTTGAAATTAGGGAACTGATATAGTCCCTCGGCAACGAAAAACCTTTTTATGCTGGCTAGCTCCTCAACGAAACGCACAAAAGGAATCATTACGTATAAATTATCATAAGACTGGCATACTTTTTTAATCGTATCCACTTCCAACCTGAACACTTCGGTTTCCCTATTATAACGTGAGCATCCTCTATAACCGATCATGGGATTTTCTTCGAACTCTTCATACTTGTCGCCGCCGCGGAGATTTCTGTATTCATTGGTTTTGAAATCGGTAGTCCGGTAAACAACGGGTCTCGGATAGAAGGCTTTGGTAAAAGTAGTAATCCCCCTGGCCAGCATTTCCATAAATTGGTCACCCTTACCTTCATGCAGCATAAATCTGGGGTGGCCCCCGATTTGCGCTATCATAAACTCGGCTCTTAGCAGACCGACACCATCCACATGTCTGGTAGCGATGGCTGGGGCCAGTTCGGGTTCGGCCAGGTTTACATAAACTCTTGTCTTGGTTTTTATTCGTTCGGTGGATATAACAGCCGGGGCTGATTTCGAAGGTTCGGCTACCTTTCCGGCGTATACTTTGCCTTCCGAGCCGTCCACGGTTATTTCCTGGCCGTCCTTGAGAGTTTTTGTGGCCACTTCTGTGCCGACCACGCAGGGTATGCCCAATTCACGACTCACAATTGCCGCGTGGGCAGTTCTACCACCGCGGTCGGTAACAATAGCCGCTGCTCTTTTCATTGCCGGCACGAAGTCCGGAGTCGTCATTTCAGCCACAAGAACATCGCCGCTCTTTACCTTATCTATTTCAGAGGCCGCAGGTACGATTTTTACTGGTCCAACGGCTATGCCTGGACTGGCGGCAACACCGGTCAAAATGGCGCTGGCTTCGATCTTGCGAACTACTTTGGTCGTATCCAGCTTTGGTTTCAATGTGGTAACGGGTCTGGTCTGAATAATAAAGAGCTGTGTTCCCTGCTTTGCCCACTCGATATCCTGCGGGAACTCATAATGGTCTTCGATCGTTTTGCCCAATTTAGCCAAAGATAATATGTCTTTGTCCGCTAATTTCTGCTTTCCTTGTTTATCCTCCGAAATGGAGACTTTGATATTTGCGTCAAGGTCGCCTGAAGCCACATCGGCTTTTTTTATCAACTGAAATTCTTGCTTATGTACTTTCTTATCAATGATGGTCATGTCGCTTTTATTCAACACGTATTGATCGGGAGTGACATCACCAGACACAATGGCTTCACCCAGCCCTAGAATACCCTCTATGAGTATCTTACTGGCATCGTTACTCAGAGGCTCTATGGTAAACATTACTCCGGACGCTTCTGACTGAATCATTTTCTGAACGGGTACAGCGATGCCCACTTTGAAGTGGGCGAAACCCTGCTCCACCCTGTAAAATATGGCTCTGGGTTCAAACAGGGAAGCCCAGCAACCCTGTATCGCTGCCACCACGTCATCTTCGCCTTGAATATTCAGAAATGTGCGTTGCTGGCCCGCGAATGATGCTTCAGGAAGGTCCTCTGCGGTTGCCGATGAGCGTACCGCCACTAATCCCTGACCCAGTTTACGATAAGCCTGTTTTATCTCTTTCACTATATCCGGAGGTATGGGGGCTCTGGAAATTTTGTCTTTAATCAGTTCGGCGACTTCTTGAAGCTTCTTACTATCATTAACATTCAGGTTTTCCAGGTAACGCTTGATTTCACCTGTAAGGCCTGACCCGGCAAGGAATTTGAAGTAGGCATCTGCGGTGACAATGAAACCTGGAGGAACGGGGATCCTGGCATGAACCATTTCACCAAGGTTAGCACCTTTACCCCCAACCAAGGGGATGTCAGCTTTAGTAACCTCATCAAACCAAACGATATTTTTTGTCGCTTGCGGCATACCTCTCCTCGTTAATAGATTGGACGGTTGTCGTATTATACCAGAAACGGGGATGTCAGAGATGCGAAATTATAGTTGTTCCGTTATTAAAAATAGACAAGATTTTACCACCGGATTTGTACAGCTACACATTGAAAAGAAAGGTTATAACATCTCCGTCTTGCACTATGTAGTTTTTACCCTCGAGCCTGAGAAGCCCGCGTTTTCGAGCTTCAGTCAGGCTGCCGCATTTTGTTAAATCATCGAAGCTGATCACCTCGGCGCGGATGAAGCCCTTTTCCATATCAGTATGAATTTTACCCGCGGCCTTAACTGCAGATGTTCCCCTGATAACCGTCCAGGCTTTTAATTCATCCGACACGGTAGTAAAAAAAGAGATTAATCCCAGAAGTTGATACGAAAGTCTGATGATGCGGTCAACCGCAGGCTCACCCAGCCCCAGGTCCTTTCTGAATTCCGCACTATCCACTTCACTCAACTGGGTCAGTTCCATTTCCAACTTGCTACATAAGACTACCACTTCGAACAGAGTGTGGGTGTAGGTCGACCGTATATCAGCCTCAAATGTTTTTTCCTGCGACAATTGATTCTCGCCTATATTTATCACTAACAGCATAGGCTTGGCTGTTAGAAACTGGTAATTAGACAGGCTTTTTAGTTCCTCATCGGTCAATTTTTGCTGCCAGATCGGCACTTCATTTTCCAATTCCGCCTTGATTTTCTGTAGTAGATGCTGCTCTTTTAACAAGGGGTCACGTTCCGCTTGTTTAGCGCCCTTCAAAGATTCGTCAATCCGGTGCAGTCTCTTATCGATTATAGCCAGGTCTGAAAAAACAAGCTCCAGGTTCATGGTGGCGATATCCCGTTTGGGATTGATATCGCCCTGTACATGCGGAACGTTCTCATTTTCAAAGGAGCGCACCACGTGCAGTATGGCATCCGCGTTGCTCAGGTAATTCAAGAACTGGCCGCTTATCCCCTCTCCTTTTCCAAAATCTTTGGCCATGCCGACAATATCCACATACTTCACTTCGGCAGGTGTCACTTTCTTTGGATGAAATATCTTTTCAAGGGCCTGTAATCTGGGTTCCGGCACCTTAGATATGCCTATATTTGGCGCCAAGGTGCCGATGGTAAAGCTCTTGGTGTCAACTTTCCCCCCGGTTAATGCGTTGAACAGGGTGGTCTTACCACTTTGAGGCAAACCTATCAAGCAGATTTCCAAAACAGCTCCTCTGGCAACAAAATATAAGCTAGACGAGGGCAAATTGCAAGAGTGTCATAGCTTCGATTATGAACTTGTCGCTATTTAGTTTGTTATGTTATAATGTGCAGACTTTGAGTTTTGAGGATGATATAAGTGTCTAGCTACGAGTTGGTACTCATTATCAGCCCTGAGGTAACCGATGAGGAAATGCCCGATTTTATCTCTAAACTAAGTGATTTGATCAGCAAGGGCGGGGGTTCTGTAGACGAAGTAAATCAATGGGGCAGGAGACAGTTGGCATATCCTATCAAACGGTCTGCTGAGGGTAGTTACGTACTTAGCAAGGTCAAGCTAAAACCGAACGTAATAAAGGACCTTGAAGCTAATTTTCGGCTTTCCGGAAAGATTTTACGTCATCTCCTGATAAGATTGGCGGATTAGTCGCAAGGAGGGGGTCATGGTGAGTTTGAACAAAATCATGCTTATTGGGAATGTTGGGACCGACCCCGAAATGCGCTTTACGGCCAACGGTAATCCGGTGACTTCTTTTCGTCTTGCTACCACCCGGACATATACGACCTCTGAAGGTGAGCGGAGGCCTGAAACAGAGTGGTTTACAATAGTTGCCTGGAAAAAGCAGGCTGAAAGTTGCAATCAGTTTTTGAGTAAAGGTCAGCGAGTTTATGTTGAAGGCAGCTTAAGAACTCGCTCGTGGGAAGGTCGGGACGGCCAGAAACGAGTGACTGCCGAAGTGATAGCCAACAGGGTATTGTTTCTTGATAGGCAAGCCGTAGCCGCATTGCCGGGCGACGAAGTTCCGGCGGAAGCACCTCCGGGAGCTCCCGAAGAGGAAGTAGAGCCCGAAGACTTGCCGTTCTAAGTTTATAGGAAAAAGGAGGCATATGAAGAATGGAGGAAGGTGAGGGGACTAAAGAGGTAAGAGAGAAAGGGCGCCGTTTCGTTTTCAAGCCCAAAGTGTGCCCTTTCTGTGCTGATAAAAGTGAAATAGATTATAAGGATGCTTTTAAACTTCGGCGATATATTTCGGACAGGGCCAGAATCGAACCGCGTCGAAGGACTGGTGTTTGTGCCAAACATCAAAGGCGGCTGGCATTAGCCATAAAGAGGGCTCGTTATCTGGCGTTGTTACCTTACACACCAGACCATATCAGCCCTAAGAGAGTCGCTGAAATAAAAGCCTAGCTATAATAGAGGGAACGAATACAGTGCCTAAAAGGACTTACCAGCCTAAGAAAAAGAAAAGAAAAAATACACATGGTTTTAGAGCTAGAGCATCGACTACCGGGGGGCTCAAGGTATTGAAATCACGGCGACTTAAGGGGCGGTGGCGCCTGACGCCAGTATAGCGGTATGACCAGGAGATGGGCTTTAACCAAAAGAGCCCAGTATTTGGCGGTTTATAAATCAGGTAAGGCTTGGGTTGATAATCTAATTGTTATAAGAGCATTGCCCAACGGTTGCGAGTATAGCCGTTACGGTTTTTCCGTAACCAAAAATATTGGTAAGGCGGTTGTGCGCAATCACATCAAGCGCTTACTAAAGGAGATTTCTCGAAATATATCCGTTAAGTCTGGTTGGGATATTGTGATAATTGCCCGGCCGGAGGCAGTTAACGCAAATTACGGTCAACTTGTTAAATCCATGGAAACATTACTATTTCGGGCTAAGTTAATAAATAAAGATGAAGCAGTTCGTGCTGGAGCTAATTAAGCTGTATCAGTCTACTATATCACAGGTTACCCCGTCGGCATGTCGTTTTCAACCTAGCTGCTCTCACTATGCCTACGAAGCAATTCAGAAATATGGTATTGTAAAAGGAGGCTGGATGGCAGCCAGGCGTATAGGGCGTTGTCATCCGTGGTCGACGGGTGGTTACGACCCGGTACCGTAGTTTGCGTTTTGATGGTGAATTAAGTGATTAGTTTTTTTAAAAAGAATAAGAAATTTTTAAATCTGATACCTGTCCTAATTATTCTAAGCCTGCTTGTAGTTGGCTGCGCAGGCCCCACATTCCAGGGATGGTCAGGCTTTGCCGAGTATAAGGGATTTCTGTATTTCGGCGGAATAGATGGCAAAGTTTATGCTCTCAACCTTACTGCTCGCAGCCAGAACCAAACGTTTCCGGCTGAGAATGAATGGGTGTTTACCATCCCCAGTACTGGAGTGCCGGGCTCTGTGTGTGGTCCTGCCTGCGCTCCAGCATCACCGAGGGCTAGCATATACGCAACACCGGTTGTGTTGGGTGACCTGGTGTGTGTCGGCGTTTATGGTGGGAATACGGGTAGGGTTGTGGCTATAAACAGACTGGCTCCGGGTTACACAGACGGTGTTCCACAGCGGTCAAAAGGTGAATGGACGTATCCGTCTGGCGTAAAGACTATGGGCGCCGTCGTCGGAACACCGGTAGCCGTGGGTCAGACTTTGTATGTAGGTACCTCAGACGGCAACCTCTATGCAATAGAAACCACGTACGGTGAGAACAAGTGGCAATACGGTACCGGCGGGAAAATATGGACGTCACCAGCGGTTGAGGACGATATTGTTTATATTAGCAACTATAATAAAAAGGTCTTTGCTGTGTCAAGCCAGGGTAATGAAATTTGGAGCACGGAGTTGCCAACCAGCGTAGCCTCATCGCCTGCTGTATCTGCCGATAGTATTTTTGTCGGCACGTTTGATAACCATTTGTACGCTCTAGACCTGGCAACGGGTAAGGAGAGATGGAATTTCAAAGCTGACAACTGGTTCTGGGCGACACCTCTGGTAATCGGCGACACAGTATATGCCGGCTGTCTGGACGATAAAGTCTACGCTATAAATGCCGGCACTGGCCAGGAGCAATGGCAATTTGTCACTAACGGAGCTATTGCCTCCTCACCAATCTCGGTGGATAATTTTATTATTGTTGCTTCCGAGATTGGCGACATATATGTACTGGATTCAGCCACTGGAAATATGGTCCGCTCAATCCATATAGGTTCACCGGTGAAAGCTCCTCTTCTGGCCGATGGTAACACCCTTTATATACATACCGGTAACCTGTGTGTTTACGCCTTCGATATTCAAAGTGGAGAGAAACTCTGGGAATTCTGTTATTCCAGTAACGAGTAGAATTAGTAATGGTAGATATTTGGAATATAGTAATACTTGAGCCTGTTCTTAATATTCTGATATGGCTGACTAACATTTTAGGTGGCAGTTTCGGACTGGCGATCATCGTCCTTACAATTGTTATCAACCTGATACTATTTCCTTTAAGAGCGCGCCAGACTAAATCTACGAAGGCTATGCAGACCCTGCAACCTAAAATTCAGGAACTGCAGAAAAAGTATGCCAAGGACAAGCAGAGATTACAGCAGGAGATGATGAAGCTGTATCGCGAGGCGGGAATTAATCCGCTCGGTTGTCTCTGGCCCATGCTAATTCAGTTGCCTGTCTGGATAGCTTTATATCAGTCCATTATGCAGGCATTAGGTGCCACCCCCGAAAGTTTGTTGAACTTATCGCAACATCTGTATTCCTGGGCTGCAGTAGGCCATGCCATACCACTAAATGAGCAATTCCTCTGGCTCCATTTATCACAGCCCGACCCTAATCTGATCTTGGCGATACTGGTTGGCGGTACAATGTGGGTACAGCAGAAGATGGTAACGCCACCGGCTACAGACCCGAGACAGCGGTCGATGACCAATCTCACCACGACAATGATGCCGTTGATGTTTGGATTGTTTACCTTATCCTTCCCCAGTGGCTTGGCGCTTTACTGGGCAGTTTCGAACATTATTGGCATTGTTATTCAGTATTTCGTCAGCGGCGGTTGGGGTTACCTGAGGGCTCCTGCGCCTCCGAAGACAGCACCTGCACCGGCCCAAAAGGTATTACCGCCTCCGAAAATGCCCGCTGCAGAGAAATCTAAGATGCTGCAGCAAGCGAACGAAGAGTCCAAGACGATAAAGAAGGCATCTGAAGAGAAAAAGAAGGGTCTCTTTGGAAGATGAAAGAATTAGAAGTTAGCGGTAAAACTGTAGACGAAGCCATTCAATCGGCGCTCGAACAACTGGGAGTAACCGAAGATAAGGTGGAAGTCACGGTGTTGAAGAAGGGCCGGCCGGGTGTTTTGGGGATGGGTGTCGAAGACGCCAAGATTAGAGTTAAGTTGAAGCTTGACGAAGAGGAGAAGGGCAACGCAGTAGAAGTAGCTAAAGAAGTACTAGAAACGCTGATTAAACTTATGAAGTTAACTGCTACAGTCACTGTGCTCCAGGAGAATGCCGGGGAACTTCCAGTGATATTGGATATTGAAGGGGAGGACCTTGGAGTCTTGATCGGACGCCGTGGCCAGACCCTGACGTCTCTGCAGTATGTGGTCAGACTCATGGTGGCCGAGAAGCTGAAGGTCTGGGTCCCGATAAATGTCGACATTGCCGGCTACAAGAAACGGCGCTATGAGTCGTTGCAGAGCCTGGCTTTGCGTGTAGCTGAACAGGTAAAACGAAATCGGCGTTTGATAATGCTGGAACCAATGCCGGCAGATGAACGACGCATCATCCATTTAGCTTTGACTGATCATCCGGACGTCACCACACAGAGTATGGGTGAAGGTGAAACGAGGAAAGTAGCCATTCTTTTAAAGAAGCACTAGCTATGTTCCGACCGGTAAACAGTAAAGTTAATTTTCCACAGCTAGAACAGACCATCCTCAATTTCTGGAAGACCCACCGAATTTTTGAGAAAAGCCTGGAAACCCGGATTGGATGCCCCCAGTTTACTTTTTACGAGGGCCCTCCAACTGCTAACGGCAGCCCGGGAATCCATCACGTGTTGTCACGTGTATTCAAGGATGTTATTCCCAGATACAAAACCATGAAAGGTTACTATTCTCCTCGTAAAGCTGGTTGGGATACTCATGGCCTGCCGGTAGAGCTGGAGATTGAAAAGAAACTTGGTTTCACCGGCAAAGGTCAGATTGAAAAATATGGGATAGCTAAATTTAACGCGCTCTGCCGGGAAAGCGTATTCAAATATCTTAAAGAATGGGACTCTATGACAGAGCGCATAGGCTTCTGGCTTGATCTGGAGCATGCCTACAAGACGCTGGAGAACACGTACATCGAATCCTGCTGGTGGGCTTTAAAACAGCTGTGGGATAAGAACCTCATTTATCAAGGCTACAGGGTTACACCTCACTGCCCCCGATGCGGGACCTCGCTTAGCTCACACGAGGTGGCGCTCGGTTACAGGGATGATGCTGAAGACCCTTCAGTTTACATAAAGTTCAAAGTTGTCAAGGATTCTGTACGAGGCTTCAAGAGTTTTTCTGCTGTTCATCCAAAAGATAAACCGGTATTTCTATTGGCCTGGACTACCACTCCCTGGACGCTGCCCGGCAACACAGCTCTGGCGGTAGCGGCAGAGGCCCAGTCTAGCATAATGG
>Ga0116202_10000585_pt1 | contig 20417 bp, 18 predicted proteins | sample LakKivw325mmetaG_FD_94479 | JGI IMG/M metagenome (GOLD analysis project Ga0116202, IMG submission 94479) | Anoxic lake water microbial communities from Lake Kivu, Rwanda to study Microbial Dark Matter (Phase II) - Lake Kivu water 325m metaG | ecosystem: Environmental > Aquatic > Freshwater >... | reverse complement strand
GCCGCTGGTTGTCGACCCCTCACACGCCGCCGGGCATTACTCGCTGGTGCCGGCGCTGGCTAAGGCCGCTATCGCCGCCGGCGCCGATGGCCTGCTCATCGAAGCCCACCCCAACCCCAAGGAAGCCCTTGTCGATGGCCTGCAGTCTCTTACCCCCTCGGACTTCGCCCGCCTCATGACCGACCTCAAATCCATCGCCGAAGCAGTGGGCAGGGAGATTTAGGTGCGAGTAGCAATGGCTTGTTAAAAGTTACATATAATTCTTTATCTCTCATACTTGTTTTCCATTCCGGTTTAAAAATATTGCTGGTTTAGTAAAATGGTAAATCATATTTTTATGACCTGTGCTAAGTAGAGCAAACTTTCGTTAATATACGCCTATTCACCTTCTGCGATATCGCCCAATCAGCAATCCTAGAACGCCCATAACAGCGAACAACCCACCAACCACAATGGAATAAGTCAGCCCGATTACGATACCTAGCAGCAACGCCGCAATTCCGAACCAACTAATTAAAGTCAGCTTTTTCACTTGTTGACGACGATAGGCTGGACAATCCGGGTAAGTAGGTGGCAGTTCGTAGAATACCCAAGAAAAATAGGTTTTGTCACGTGTCCTAGCCATCCCTACTCCAGCTGCTGTAGCTCTAGGATTCAGCAGATTCTTTCGATGTCCCGCCCTACTGCGCATCCATAAACTCACAATAGCTCTAGGAGAAAAGTGTATGTCACCCTGAGCAAGATTTTCTCCGTACTGGCCACTACGCAATGAGTGAAAAATGTATCCCTTTTCAGAGCAAACTCTGGTAGATTCCTGCGCGTTAAGTGCACATGAGCGACTCCAGTAAAGAGGTCGCAGTCTCCGCTTAGTTCGCTCCCTATTCACAAGCCTATGAATGTCGAGTGCAATTCCCATAGTAATTATTTCGTCCTTCTATTGAGATCACATATTTTGGATAATTGTAAACTTTTAGCCAACCCTTATAGTAAGTCCAGTTAAGCTATGATGTCCTCAATTTACTCTTGAAATCTTCTATGACAATCACATAGGTTTCCTTTTATATCTGGAAAAGATAAATTGTCGATAAATATTGTAGTAAATTCACCAAAAGAAGGTACATGTCCCATGTGTTATCTGTGTATCTTCAAGTAATGAACAAGTCGCTAAATTGTTCATTTGCGCTAATTGCCGGGCACTTACAGTTGTACTATGGTTGCTCCGCTGCCGCCCTCTCCACTGCCGGCCTGCGCAAATGATTTTACCAGAGGATGCCCTTTGATGAAATCGTGGACTATCTTTTTCACGGTGCCAGTGCCGTGGCCGTGTATGATGCGAACCTGACTGAATCCGGAAACGAAAGCATCATTGAGATAGATATCGAGCTTCGGCTCTACTTCATCGGCCCGCTTACCGCGGAGGTCAAGTTCGAGTGAGCTTCTCTTCTTGCTGCTACCTGTTTTCACCACCGGCGATTGAGCGGCGGCTGCTGCCGCCAAAGACGAAATCTTCTCTACACCTGCCGACTTCATCTTTATCTTTATATCTGCTGCCTGGATCTCAAGCTCATTCCTGTTTTCCAGCGCTGAAAGGACTACGCCTTCCAGACCGGTTTCGATAAGCCTCACCCGGTCACCCACGGCAATAATGGAGTTCTCCTCCGGAACAGGACGGCTGTGCTGAGTTTGCCAGTCGGGGCTTTCTAATTTCCTGTATACTCCAGCCGCAACCCTTTTTGCCCGCTCGACACTGGTTTTTGTTCTGGCTTTCTGAATTGCCTTGCCGGCCTCACGTATGTCTTTCTCCAGCGAGGCGGCTTCCGACAGGAGGTTGTCCTTGACCTGGCGCAGAGTATCGCGCTCCTCCACCTTAAGCTTCTGATGCTCCAGCTTAAGCTCGTCTTGCAGCTTATCCATTTTAGCCTTGTCGCTTTCCAGCATCTGGCGCAGCTCTTCCACCCTTCTCTTTTCGTCACCCAGGCTTGACAGCAGGCTTTCCATATCAAGGTGCCCTTCGGGCATGAATTCTTTAGCTGCGGTGATAATTTCCGGTTCCATGCCCAGTTGAGAAGCTATAGACAGTGCGTTGCTGCCGCCGGGCACCCCTATGATGAGGTGATAAGTGGGTCTCAGGGTGAGCGGGTCAAAATCGAGCGAAGCGTTTTTCAATCCTGGGGTGTTGTGGGCGAAGACCTTGAGTCCGGAATAATGGGTGGTAGCCGCCACCAGGGCACCCTTCGACAGAAAATGCAGCAGTATCGACTGGGCCAGGGCAACTCCTTCGACCGGGTCGGTGCTTGTTCCCAGCTCGTCCAGCAGCACCAGGCTGTTTCTGCTGGAATTGCGGATTATGCGGACGAGATTGCTCATATGCCAGCCAAAGGTGGACAGCATCTGTTCGATGCTCTGCTCATCGCCGATATCGGCAAATATGTTGTCGAAGACGGGTATGCAACTTTCGGGCGCTGCCGGTACAGGTATACCGGCCTGTGCCATCAAGGCCAGCAGCCCCACCGTCTTCAAGGCTACCGTCTTGCCTCCGGCATTGGGGCCGCTGATTATCAGGATAGAAAAATCATTACCTATCTCGATAGATAAAGGAACTGCTTTTTGCACAAGCAGCGGGTGACGGGCGCCAATCAGGCGCAGTCTGGTCTTTTCAGCTATCGTATCAGGGCCGTCCTCGCCGGCAGCAGCAATTATAGGTTCGGTGGCATTGACCTTTTGCGCATATCTCGCCTTTGCCATAGCCAGGTCTATTTCGGCTGCAAGGGCCAAGTTCCCGGCGATCTCAGCACAATTGATTCCCACCTGGCTGCTCAAATCACTGAGAATTCTTTCCACTTCCTGTTCTTCGGCCAGCGCAGCCTCCCTCAGCTGGTTGCCCAGCTCTACGGTTGCCAGCGGTTCGATAAATACTGTGGCACCGGTATTGGAGATGTCGTGTACAATGCCTTTTATCTCCTTTTTCATCTCCACCTTGACCGGCACCACATAGCGGTCGTGGCGCATCTCAATCAGTGTTTCCTGGAGGAACCTCCGGCTGTGTCGGGACTTGATTATTGAGTCCAGGTGGCCCAGTATCTCTTCTCGGGCAAGTTTAAGCTGCTGCCTCAGGCTCGATAGTTTATCCGAAGCCGAGTCTAGTACCTCACCCGCAGGTGTCAGGCATCTACCTATTTCCTTTTCCAGGTGAGACAGGTCTTTAATACCGCTGGCAATGTTCCATAACGCGGGGAGCTTATCTTTTAGCTTGCCTATGGCCGCGCCAAGTGAACGGATCTCTTGCAGGCTGCCTTTAACACTTACTAGAGTGGACTTGGCCAGAATCTTGCCCCGGCTGGCCATCTCCGCCTCTGCACGGCAATCTACGATGTCGCCGATGGAGGCCCCGGGATTTAACGCCAGAAATCGACGGGCTTCAGCTGATTGCGTCAGTAGCAGTGAGATTAGCTGTGGCTCAGCCGACGGCATTAAATTGAGGGCCAGCTCCTTGCTGGCCGAAAAAGAGGTGAAGTTTGCCAGAATTTCCCTGACCTTGGGAAATTCCAATAATTCAAGGCTGGTCTGGTCCATGCAGGTTTACTCCCGGCCATAAGTCTATCATTAAACAACCGAATCTGAAAACGGAGATATGCGGCGATGTTGGACAACGTTAGCGAAGCTGGTTACGCCTGATATCGATGAAAGAATTATGAGCCGATGGCCTGCTCAGCAAAGTTAATAGTTAGGACTTAGGTAATTGTTTCTCTCTTTTTACGGTATAGGTACGTTGAACACGCCTAGAAATTGAAGTATGGAACGCAAGCCGAAATAACCAAGAAGGGCAAGTAACATGCACATAACTGTCTTGCCTGCCCAGCAGGCAATAAAAAATTTTCCGAAGCTGAAACGTTTTGCTCCCATACCGATGACTACGAGGGGCAGAACCGGATTGGGATAAATGGAAAGCAAAAAGACGGACACCATACCGGTTCGATTTGGAGTTTCGAGCAGGCGTGACATTTTTATCTTCTTTAAGAACCGACCTATTCCTGAATCGGCAACACTGAAGCTTGGGAGAAAACGATGCCCGCTGGTGCCGGTCAGATAAAGAAGCCCGAAGCCCAGCGCATTGCCCAATCCGGATACTGCGCCAACCAATATCGGATTCAATAGACTTCCAAGGGTAAACGTGAGTATCATGCTTGGCGTCGGCACCGGTATCGGTGAACCGGCGATTAGAGAAATAAGAAAAAGCCCCAGATAACCGGCTTTCTCAAGCTGGGCAACATACTGCCAGTTGTAGATGAGAAAAACAGCGATAGCAACGCTGCCACCTATCGTTAATATTAGCAAGGCTATAGAGATATATTCGTTCTTTTTTAAATTTTCCACGGTTATGTTACTGCCGGTTACTTACGGCAGGCCATTCGATAGATGCGCCGGGCGATTTCGCGGCTACTTTCGGTTTTTCAATACAAAGCGGCACCAACTCTACCAGCCAAACCACATTCCCCGCTAGTCTATTGTGATCCTGTGCCAGTTCGGCTGATAGTAATGGTGCTCGCAGCGCGAAGCAGTCTTACCGATTTATCGCGGCTACAAGGACTTATTCCTGAATAACGACGTGCAGCAGCTATTATTTCTTATATTTGGGATCGTATTCGAAGGCTATCCTGACACGTGCCCGGTAGCTGGTGATTTTGCCGTTTTCCACATGCACGTAAAGCTTGCGTACGTCGGCCACGTGTATCTCGCGCAGTGTCTTCGCTGCAGCGGCTACGGCATTGGCAATGGCCTTCTCGAAGGACTCCTTACTGGAACCGATTAGAGTGACTACCTTTCCCACAGATTCTTCCATGACAACCCTCCTAGCTTTAATTCGCTATAATACTATTCTATACCCTCAGATAAGGCCACTCAATCTGCTATAACAAAAGCCTGTACCCCGTTATCGAGTTTGACCTTCTTCAGAACGTAGACCAGTTTCAGTAACTTCAGATAAGGGTAATCCCCATCATAAGCAAACCAGCCGGTGTTTGAACTATTATAGTGAATGTTGTCCCAGGCTGTTGTTCTGTCCAGAATCCAGCCGGAAGCGTCCCTGTATAGAAAAAATGGCCCCTCACTTTTGCTTGTTGGGAAATAAACAATTGCGTAGTTGTCTTCTATATAGACTTCATAAGGTATGGAATATCGTTTGGCAGTATTTTTGTAATTTTCGGAATACGTGATTTCGGACCCTCTTTGGCGCCATGCCGGATCGAACATCGGCAGGTCGTAGCAGTACATACCTTTCGACAACAATTCTAATTCCAGCAGATAGGTCTGTTCCGGCTGAGCTTGGGGGGTATACTTCTTGGATAAATTCTGCACAGTTTCCTTACCGATGCAAGAGACCGCGGACAAAAGGAAGATTATCACAATAAATAAGAGACACCATCTTTTCATATCCGCACCTCTCGTAATTGGTCGATATCATTTTATTCTGCATGATTTTTAAAATCAACCTCTAAGCCGGCATATGTCATTTAATATATCCTTTCTTTTGCTTTGACAACCAACGAGCACAAATATACAATGGCAGTCGCTTCAAATTTTCCGCAGGAGGTGTAATCATGCTGCCGGAAGAGATGACTCCATTCATCGGGAAAAGCATCGGAACCGTGGCCTGCGAGGTGGAGAAGGGCTCCATAAAAAGGTTCGCCGATGCCGTCGAAGAGACCAACCCCCTCTACTGGGACGAAGACTACGCCGCCAAATCGAAATTCGGTTCCATTATCGCTCCGCCGGGCTTCTTCGGCTGGCCGGTCAAGCTGCCCAGAGGGCAGACCTTCCAGAGACCCACGGATATCAGCGACCCGCCTGAAGCCACGGAAGGCATGAGGACGGCATTGGCCAAAGCCGGCTATGCTAATGTCCTCGATGGCGGCATCGAGTACGAGTTTTTCCTGCCCGTCCGCGCCGGCGATGTTTTAACGGCCAGGTCCATTATCAAGGAAGTCCGCGAGCGGAAGGGCAAAACGGGCAAGATGGCTTTCGTGATTATAGAAACTACGTACCACAATCAAAAGAAAGAGCTGGTGGCGGTACAGCGCAGCACCGCCATTTACCGCTAGGAGGAGGAATCATATGGCCAAACAGATTTACTGGGAAGATGTTAACGAAAACGACGAGCTGCCTCCTTTAACGAAAATCGCCACCACACGGATGCTGGTCAAGTGGGCCGGCGCCTCGGGTGATTTCAATCCGCTGCATTACGACTCTGCCTTTGCGGCTGCGGTAGGCGTGGGCAGCCCCATCGTCCACGGTGCTTTGAAGCGGCAGTGGCTGGTGCAATTGATGACCGACTGGGCGGGCGAGCAAGGGATGCTAAAGAAGTTCTCCTGCAGCTACCGGGCCATGGACTGGCCGCGCAAGATGGCCACACCGTTTTCGCCTGAGGACGGCGACACCTGGCAGTGCAAAGGCAAGGTGACCAAGAAATATACCGACGACGGACAGAACCTGGCGGATTGTGAAATCTGGATAGAGAACGGCAAGGGCGAAGTGACCACTCCTGGTACGGCTACAGTCGTACTACCGGTCCACGGATAAACCTCGCGAAAAGGAGTAAGTAATTATGGACGTTGCCAGGCTCGTAATTTGGTCGATGGGAGCGATGATGATAGCCGTGGGAGTGCCTCTCTATTTTTTAGCAAATTATTTTTCGGCACCGGAAAGTGAAAAACAGAAGAAAATCCGCGACCTGAAAATCGTTGCCATAGTCTGGATGGCCGTAGGGGTATTAATTTATATCTCGGTTCTACTGTCAATATCCTGCCACTGAATAGGTCAATTCCCATCGCAGCGGCGAACAGTTGTATAAATAAAAATAAAAGGAGTTTGGAAATGGGCGATAGATTGAAAGGCAAAGTGGCTGTGGTCACGGGAGCCGGCGGCGGCATCGGTCGGGGAGAAGCCCTGGCGCTGGCTTCGGAGGGCGCCAAGGTCGTGGTCAACGACCTTGGCGGCACGGTGGCGGGTACCGGTTCGGGTCAGGCGGCGGCGGATAAGGTCGTCGATGAAATCAAGCAAAGGGGTGGCGAGGCTGCACCTAACTACGACTCGGTGACCACGCTGGCCGGCGGCGAGAATATCATTAAGACCGCTATCGATAAGTTCGGCAGGCTGGATATACTGGTCAATAACGCCGGCATCCTGCGCGACAAGATGATATACAACATGACCGAGGAGGACTGGGACCTGGTGATGAAGGTGCACCTCTACGGCCACTTCTTTACTACCAAGTTTGCCTGCGCCATCTTCCGCGAGCAGAAAAGCGGTCGCATAATAAATACATCGTCTCTTGCCGGACTGGGTGCCACCTTCGGGCAGGCCAACTATGGAGCCGCCAAGGAAGGCATCGTCGGTTTTACCCGCCAGATTTCGCGCGACATGGGCAGGTACGGCGTGACCTGCAACGCCATCCGGCCCAACGCCGGCACCAGGATGACACTGAGCGATGAGCTGAAAGCGGCCTGGGAAAAGGCGGGCAGGGGATTCCTTATTGCTGCGCTGGAGAAAATGGACCCCAACGATATCGCGCCGCTGGTGGTATGGCTGGCATCGGATGACGCTGCCAACGTCAACGGCCGGACGTTCTTCGTTCAAACGGGCACTGTGGCGCTGTACTCGGAGCCGGTACAGGAGAAGGCCCTGGTTAAGATCGGCGGCTGGACCATTGACGAGCTGTTCCAGTTTATGCCCGGCACGCTGGCATCGGAAGTGGTGAACCCGGCCCCGCCGAAGAAAGACTAACGGAAAACCAAAGATAAAAAACTAAAAACCAAATACAATTTTATCAACGGCTGCCTTTATAGGCGATGTATAATTGCATTTAGCGTTTTTGTTCGCGTCAGAAAAATAAAAAGGGGGTAAGGAAATGGTCTTTTTCTGGATAGTCGTCGGAGTTATACTCTTTTTCCTGCTGTTTATTGTATTGCCCACATCCATCTTCACGGTGCAGCAGCAGACGGCAGCCGTCGTTGAGCGGTGGGGCAAGTTTAGAAAAGTGCAGGGCCCCGGCATTCATACCAGGGCACCGCTGGGCATCGATAAGATCGTCGCCCGGCCCACGCTGAGAATCCAGCAGCTAGATCTGAAAATGGAGTCCAAGACCAAAGACGACGTCACCGTAGAGCTACAGTTGGCTATTCAGTTCGTTATTCCCGGACCCGATAAAGTCTTCGATGCCCACTACAAGCTGGTCGAGCCGTCCAAGCAGATGGACGCCTGGGTGTTCGATGTGGTCAGGTCCAAGGTGCCGTTCATGAAGTTGAATGAGGTATATGAGAACAAGGACGAGATAGCCAAGGAGGTTGAGGAGCGGCTTAAGGAAAGGATGCACCTCTACGGCTTCGAGATTGTCCGGGCACTGGTTAATGACCTTATACCTCCGGAGAAGGTCAGGGCGGCTATGAATGAAGTGAATACGCAGCAGAGACTTCAGTCGGCGGCTTATGCCGAAGGTGAGAAAAATAAGATAATCATAGTCAAAAAGGCTGAGGCTGAGGCGGAGAGCAAGCGACTGCAGGGTGAGGGCATAGCCAACCAGAGAAAGGCAATCGTCAAGGGGTATAAAGAGTCGATTCAGGATTTTGTTAAGGGCATACCTGCCTCGAATGCCAGAGAAGTTATGGACATGGTGGTGGTGACGCAGTATTTCGATACCCTAGAAAGGCTCGGCGGTGATGCCAGAAGCAAGGTGGTATTCCTGCCCAGCACACCGGGTGCGGTGGGCGACTTCATGAACCAGATACGGACGGCTTTCGCTTCGAGCTTGGAGGCTGATACCGGCGAAGAGCCGGACCTGGGTGAGTCAATGGTGCCCCGACAGCCAATGAAAATTGTGAGTCGCCCGAAGTAAAAATCGCATGGATACCGTTGAGCATCGGCTCCACGGGCAATCCCTGGACCGTTATCTGAGACCTTAAGCTGTCTTATTGTGGCTGGAGCAGATGCTCTAGTCTAACCTTGTGGTTGACAGGTTGAATCTACTGTGGTATTATGTCGCCTCGTGAAGTTCGAAATGCAGACTCAGGTTCGCAGCTTTAATTTCTTTTTCTTCTTTACCTTTACCTGCCTGCCGCTGAGCCTGGGAGCAAATTGAACTGAACCGGAAACCAGAATAGTAGAAAACGAACAAAAGCCTCCCAGGCGGGAGGCTTTTTGTTAGTAAGAAAGTGAATATGTAGCCACGAGGCTTTAGCCTCGCGACCCGACCTTAAAAGGTCGGGCTACATGAGGTGTACAGGTCAGTACTGAGAGGGAGTATATGTCGGGGATGAGGGAGCACCCTTCGACAAACTCAGGGTGAGCGGAGGGTCAAGGTTCCCGCTCGTGGTGAGCTTGTCGAACCATAGCGGGAATAAATTAAAAGTAAAAACTAAAGTAAAATAGTATGCCAGAAGCTGAAACTATACCGCAGCTCATAGAGAGCAACAGTAAAAACTGGGGTAAGAAGACCGCTATGGCCATGAAGCACCGCGGCATCTGGCGGCGCTATTCCTGGTCGGAATACTACGAAAACGTGAAGTACTTCTCGCTCGGACTTATAAGCCTCGGCTTCAAACCCGGCGACGTGGTCTGCATCATCGGTGATAACGAGCCGGAATGGTTCTGGGGAGAGTTCGCCGCTCAGGCAGCAGGCGGCATCGCCACGGGCATCTTCGTCGATGCCATACCTGGCGAAGTTAAATACGTGGCCGCCCACTCCGGAGCCAAATTCGCCATCGTTAACGACCAGGAGCAGACCGATAAATTCCTGGAGATAAAAGACGAGCTGCCCTCACTGAAGAAAATTATTTACTGGGACCCCAAGGGGCTGAAAAATTACGACGACCCTCTGCTCATAAGCTTTGAAGAAGTAATAAGGCTGGGTCACAAAAACGAGGAAAAGCATCCGAAGCTGTTCGAAGAGAACGTAGCTAAGGGCAAGAGTGATGACACAGCTTTCATTTACTACACCTCGGGCACCACCGGCCTGCCTAAAGGGGCCGTTATTACGCACAAGGCGCTGATAAATACAGCCCGCGGCTTCGTCGACCGCTTCCCGTTCACCGGCGAAGACGACCTGGTTTCCAACTTCCCGCCGGCCTGGGTGGGCGACAGCTTTTTCGCCACCGTGCCGCATTTGCTGACCGGGGCCAGGCTCAATTTCCCGGAAGAGCCGGAGACCGTTGCCGAAGACACACGCGAGGTGGGCCCGGAGTTTGTTATCTACGGTCCGCGCCAGTGGGAAAGCATAGTCAGCGACATACAGGTAAAGATTACGGACGCCAATCCGCTAAAGCGATTCTTTTACCGTCTATTTATGCCGGTTGGCTACAAGATAGCCGACCTGAATTTCGATAACAAGAAACCCGACCTGTTCTGGCAGGCGCTCCACGGAGTGGCTTATTTTCTCCTGTTCCGGCCGCTCAAGGATTACCTGGGGTTGGTCAAGGCGCGCATGGCGGTTACCGGCAGCTCGGTGCTCAGCCTGGATACCTTCCGCCTGATACATGCCATCGGCATCGAACTGAGGCAGAACTATGCCTCCACAGAAGCCGGCTTTATTTCATCGCACGGAAAGGGAGAGATCGACTTTCAGAGCGTGGGCCGCCCTGCCGTCGGCGTGGAAGTGAGGGTGACCGACGAGGGTGAACTTCTGGTCAGGAGCGATTGCCTGTTCAAGGAATATCTCGGGGACCCGGAGAAGACGGTGGCGGTAAAGATAAACGGCTGGTGCAAGACCGGAGACGCAGTGAATATTAACGACCAGGGACACCTGATATTCATGGACCGCGTGGAACATATGGGAGAGCTGGCTTCGGGCACCAGGTACGCTCCGCAGTACATCGAGGGCAGGCTCAGGTTCAGTCCCTACATAAAAGATGCCATGATGGTGGGCGGCAAAGACAGGGATTTCGTCGGCGCCATCGTCAATATAGACTTCGCCATGGTGGGCAAGTGGGCGGAACGACACCATGTGCCGTATACCACCTTTGTTGATTTGTCCCAGAAAAAAGAGGTGGCCGACCTGGTACAGAAGGACCTGGCCAGGGTAAACAGCTACCTGCCGGAAGCTTCCCGCGTAAGGAAATTCGTGCTGCTGCACAAGGAGTTCGACGCTGATGAGGCTGAGCTTACCAGAACCAGAAAGCTGAAAAGGAACGTCGTTGAAGACCATTATAAAGACCTTATTGACGCCATGTACACCCAGAAAAAGAGCGTGATGGTAGAGGCACCCATAACATATCGCGACGGCCGGAAAGGCGTGGTTAAAACGGCCGTAAACGTGAGGCAGGTGAACTAGATGGCAGCGCTGCTTCAGTATGTGCTTACTGGGCTGGCCGTTGGCATCGTCTACGCGCTCATTGCCCTGGGTTTTGCACTTATCTGGAAGTCGAGCTCGGTGGCCAATCTGGCGCTGGGCCAAATCGTTCTGATCTCGTCATGGTTTACCTACAGCATGATCAGCAGCAACCAACTGGGTCTGCCTTACTGGATAGGTTTACCTCTGACGATCGGCTTTGCCATTTTCCTGGGCTGGATAATAGAAAGGTTCACGTTGCGGCCGCTGATTGCCCAGCCGATACTGGCCATGATAACCGTTACGCTGGGCGTGGGTTACTTTCTGGAAGGAGTGGTTACTTTCGTGTGGCCGGTAAGTGTGGGCTCATTACCGCGGTTATTTCCGATACAACCGATTCATGTCGGGCCGGCCGTGATTTCCCAGCAATATTTGTGGGCGGCGGTGATTTCGCTGCTGCTATTCGGCGTGCTGTCGATATTTTTCAAATATCACAAGATGGGTATTGCCATGAGGGCAACGGCCGACGACCAGATGGCGGTGCAGGCTTGCGCCATACCTGTGACCAGCGTCTTTTCTGCTTCCTGGATTTTTGCCTGTATAGTGGCGGCTATCGGCGGAGTCCTTGTTTCCAGCATCGCCGGCATTACCAACGGCCTGGTGGAAACAGGCCTGAAATCGTTCTCGGTGGTCATACTGGGAGGGCTTGACTCGTTTATCGGCTGCATGGTAGCGGGGCCTATCGTGGGCTTGTGCGAAAACCTGGGTGGCGGTTACCTGACGCCGATAATCGGTGCCGGGATTAAGGATATCATCCCGTACATCATCATTGTGATCGTAGTGATTATTAAACCTTACGGGCTTTTCGGCGAGACGAGGATAGAGAGGATTTAATGGATTTACCCAGCGGTACGCGTAATTACGATTACGCCACGGACATGGCGGTGCTGCGGACGAAAACGCACTGGGTGCTGTTCTTCGGTTTCCTTATAGTGCTGTTTACGGCTCCGCTTTATCTGCGTGACAACATGTTGTCGGTATTGAATTTAATAGGTATAACCGTAATCGCCGTCACCGGCCTTAATATACTCGTCGGCTACTGCGGTCAGCTGTCGATCGGGCATGCCGGCTTCATGGCCGCAGGCGCCTACACCAGTGGCATTCTAACCAGTCAACTCCACTGGCCATTTTTGATAGGACTGCTTTGTGCCGGGCTGAGCGCTGGACTGATAGGTATCATCTTCGGGCTGCCGTCGGTCCGCGTCAAAGGTTTTTACCTGGCAATAACCACGATTGCTGCCCAGTTCATAATTATCTGGGTCATTAACCACTGGACAAACGTGACCGGTGGCTTTAATGGTATGAACGTCACCAAAGCGTCTATGGGCGGTTTTGTTTTCAGAAGCCAGGCCAGCCAGTACTTTTTGATAATGGCGGTGCTGCACTCTGCGTCTTTTTTGCCAAGAACCTGGCCCGGGGTAGGGTCGGCCGCGCCTTTATCGCCGTCAGGGACAACGACCTGGCAGCGGAGGTCATGGGCATCAACCTGCTATATTACAAGCTGCTGGCGTTCTTCGTCGGTTGTTTTTTGGCCGGCATTGCCGGCGCTTTGCAAGGCCAATTGTATGGATTCTTAAATGCAGAATACTTTACACTTACCACTTCGATACTGTATATAGGTATGGTGATCATAGGCGGAGTGGGCACCACCATCGGCCCCATCATCGGCGTTGTGGTCATCCGACTTTTGGAACAGCTTATTACTTATATCTCGCCGTTCATAGAAAAAGCCATACCGGCGCTGTCAACCGGCTTCACCACCGGCCTGGGCCCGATGGTGTTCGGCCTGGCAATAATATTATTCTTAATTCTCGAGCCAAGGGGGTTGGCGCACCGCTGGACACTGTTCAAGGCTGCTTATCGATTGTGGCCGTTCTCATATTAAGCTAGGAGGAATTGAAATGTGAGTGTTAATACGTAGTCAATAGGACCAGGAAAATTATTAAGGAGGTTAACAGTTGTCGAAAAAATTGGTAGTAATTGGAGTTTTATGCCTGGCGCTGGTAGTAGCGGTGATGCCCTTAGCTGGCGCTTGCGCCCCTAAAGCTCAGTCCCCGGAACCCGAACAGTTCATAAAAATCGGAATGATGAACCCTTCTACCGGAAAAGCTGCCGAGAAGGGACTTCCCATGATGAACGGAAACAATGACGTCATAAAATATATTAACGCCGAGCGTCCGATTGCCGGAAAATACAAGATCGACGCCACGGTGTTGGACAGCAACTACGACCCCACCAAAGTGGTCACCATCGTTAATGGATTTATGACCGGTGGCGATGTGTTATTCACTACGGCGGCTTCGGCTGAGATGTCACCGGCCAAGCAGCTGGCTAACGACGCCGGTTTCCCCGGTATATCCAGCTTCAGTGCTCCACAGCTTTATCGGCCGCCGGCACACATCTACGGCCAGACACCTGACTACGGTGATGACGCCATTGCTTTTGTGAACTATTACTTGCAAAACATCTGGAAGGGGACGGGCAAGCCTAAGGTTGCATTGCTTATGCTCAACAACCCAACCGGCTACGGCGCGCAGTACGCCTTCAAAGCCGAGGCCGACCAGCTGGGCATCGAGGTCGTATCCATGGACGAGCACGCCGCTACCACGACCTCGGAAATAGACACACTGACACGCGTAAAGGGTTTGAATCCCGACTTACTATACATATCCAGCACCCCGGCGCCAGCGGGCGTTATCATTAAGAACGCCAGGGAACTGGGCATGTATCCCGGTGTCACCATCGGCTGTTGCCATGCCGCTATGACCAAGGCCCTTATTGACCTGGCGGGTGCCGATGCCGTGGAGGGTGTCTACGGTGTCTATCCTACCGTTAGCTGGGGTGCAGACGTACCCGGCATGGCCAAGATGACGGAATATTGCCAGCAATACCACGCCGCGAATGTGGGCAATGCGGATTACATGGTCTCATGGGCACAGGGCTTGATCGTCGCCAAAGCTTTGGAACTAGCAGTTCAGAACGCCGGTTATGACGTTCTGGCCAAAGGCGATGCCACATCCTGGCAGGCGGTGGAAACGCAGGGCATTCAGAAGCTGCAGAACTACGATGTCGAAGGGCTTCAGGGCCCTGTGAGCTATACCCCCGGCGATAACAGGCTGGATAAGTCTAACCGCGTTTTTCAGATAACAAACGGTCAAATTACCCAGTTGACCGACTGGGTGGAAGCGCCCCTAGTTAAATACGAGCAGTTCGACTGGTACAAGTAAAAAAAACATGCAGGCAGGGTCTCCCCCCGCCGGGGGAGGCCCTGCCGGAACGACCTATGCTTAAACTGAACAGTGTAGAAGTCGCTTATCTAAACGTGATAAGGGTCCTGCACGGGATCTCCATGTCCGTGGATGACTGCTCGGTGGTGGCTTTGCTGGGGGCTAACGGAGCCGGTAAGACCACGACGCTGAAGGCTATTTCCGGTCTGCTCCAGGTGGAGGAAGGCGAAGTTGTCGATGGCAGCATCGAATGGGACGGCGAGAGAATCGACAAAAAGACCGCCGTGCAGGTAGGCAAGCTGGGCATCGTCCAGGCGCTGGAGGGCCGCCGCGTATTCGGCCACCTCAGCACCGAGGAGAACCTGATGGTAGGCGCCTATAATCGCAGCGACGGTCACGCTATCAAGGAAGACCTAGGTATGGTCTACGATTACTTTCCGCGACTTAAAAACCTGAGACATAACATCGCCGGCTATCTTTCCGGAGGCGAGCAGCAGATGCTGGTGATAGGCCGGGCCATGATGTCGGCGCCGAAACTGATGATGCTGGATGAGCCATCGCTGGGCCTGGCGCCGATGCTGGTGGAAGAGATTTACGCCATAATACAACGGTTTAATACCGAAAAGAAGACTTCGATACTGCTGGTGGAGCAGAACGTCAGAATCGCCTTGAATATCGCCCACTACGGTTATGTCATGGAAAACGGCAGGGTGGTGCTGGACGGCACAGCTGATTTTCTGAAAAACAACGAGGACGTCAAGGAGTTTTACATGGGCCTTTCAGCTGTTGGCACCAAGAAAAGCTACAAGGCTGTCAAACACTACAAGAGACGTAAGAGATGGCTGTAAACGTAAGTTAAAATGTAAAAGTTAAAATGCAAAATGACAAGTCAAAATTCAAAGATGCCTTTATTAAGCGAGTATATAAATTTGCACTGGATATTATTGCCTTCGTTGAGCAGTTACCTAAAGGGCAAGTGTCGAATATTATTGGTGAGCAGTTAATTACGGAGCGCCACCAGCATCGGTGCCAATGTAATTGAGGCTCAAGGTGCTTCTTCACGAAGGGACTATACCAATTTCTTCGCCTACGCCTTGAAATCCGCAAACGAAACCAAATTCTGGTTAGGTCTCCTACAGGATTCACATAAGGCCGATAATAATTCAACGATGGTACTTATAAAAGAGGCAACAGAGCTGGCTAAAATACTGGCGACAAGTATCCTGACGTTGAAGGGTAAAAAATAATTTTTTATTTTTATTTGAACTTTTAACCTTTAACTTTTAACTTTTGATTTTTCTTGTTTCTCGCCTAAATACGCCGCTATAACCTTCGGGTCGTTCTTAATTTCATCCGGTATGCCCTCGGCGATCTTGCGCCCGAAATCGAGTACCGCGATTCTGTCGGCAATGTCCATCACGACGCCCATATCGTGTTCCACAAGGATGATGCAGCTAACTCCGTCCCTCAGCACCGGCGTGTTGGGATAGGTCTCACCCTGGCCTTCGAAAATGTCCACGATGAAACGGGCGATGTCTTCTTTCTCCTCCAGGTTCATACCTGCCATTGGCTCGTCGAGCAGAAGAATTTTAGGCTCCAACGCCAGTGCCCGCCCCAGTTCTACCCGTTTGCGCATCCCGTATGGCAGTGCGCCCACCACCTTCTTCCGTATCGGCTCTATTTCCAGGAAGTCGATGATATCCTCGACGGCTTTGCGATGCTCTATTTCTTCCTTATGGGCGGGACCGAAATAAAGAGCGCTGGCGATGGTGGGCTGCTTCATCAGCACATGCCGGGCCGCCAGCAGATTATCCAGAGCGGTGAGACCGGAGTAAAGCTCGATGTTCTGGAAGGTGCGAGCGATGCCCATTCTAGCAATCCTGTCGGGGCGAAGTCGTGTAATCTTCTTACCCTCGAAGTATATCTCTCCTTGCTGAGGCTTGTAGAAACCGTTGATGCAATTAAGTATACAGGTCTTGCCGGCGCCGTTCGGTCCGATGATTGCCAGCAGTTCTTTGTCCTTTATTTCCAGGCTGACATCGGTTAGGGCTTTAACTCCGCCAAAGGAAAGGCTGAGCTTTTCGATACGCATCTTGGTATCGGTTTTGACTGCCATGATAATCGAGTCATATTAGCATTAAAATGAACGTAGTTCAAACTGTTTTAACCCTCACCCTGACCCTCTCCCGTCGAGGGAGAGGGAATAATTTATTAGTCCACCACTCCCCAGCCCTTTCCCGTGAGGGAAAGGGAGTATCGTTTTGCTTTTAGTGCGTATGTTACCTGAAATATGATACGATTATTATCATGAGTAAATTTGCCGATAAACTACAACGAATCTATAAGGGCTCTGCGCCTTCACTGGGCTTCCGAAAATCCGACGAAGCCGAAATCCCGCCTCTGTTATTCATTGCCAGTCTGGTCAAGACGGGCGCCGCCGAGGCTTATTCCCTGGCCATGGCCGGCATCGATGCCGGCATTTTGAGCACCAAAGGTCTGAGTGCCAAGAGCTTTGCCGAATTGACCAAAGCGGTTGGCGGCGGAGTATCTTTGGGCTGCGCGATAGACGGCGCAGAGAAGGACGCGGCGGCAAAGTCCATCGACCTGGGCTGCGACTTTATCGTTTTCGGACTGAAGACGCCGCTGGATGCGGTGAATAAAGAAGGGCTGGGCCGGGTGCTCAAAATAGAGCCATCACTGGAGCCGGGCCTGGTCAGAGCTATAAATGCGCTACCGATAGAGATCGACGGCGTCCTGGTAGCCGGAGACGAGTCGACTTTAACCATCGAACGTATGCTGATATATCAGCGTTTTACCGAACTGTTGAATAAACCGTTGCTGGTAACCGCAAGTTCCACCATTACCGACGAAGAATTGAAGAGCCTGTTAAAATCAGGAATCCACGGAGTGTTATTGCCTGAAACCTTTTCAGCCGAGGCACTGGCCAAGTTGAAGCAATCGGCTGCCGGTCTATCGCGCGGTACAAGGCGCAAGAGCAAAACAGCTGCCATACTTCCGCGCGTCAGCGGCGAGCTTGAAACCGAGGTTGAGGAAGAAGGGGAAGAGGACGAATAAAATTTAAAAACCAAAAGCTAAATGCCAAACTACTGAATAAAGATTAGAAAACGTAAATAGTTTTCCGCTCGTGGTGAGCTTGTCGAACCATGGCGGAAAGAGAGCAAATAGCCGGCCAGCTTGGCCGGTTTTTTGCAATAAAAGGTATAATATACCGCAAATGGATGCCAGCTTTGGTCTATTCCTGCTTTCTGCCGCCGGAATTTCTCTATCCGGCGTTATGATGCCCGGTCCGCTTACTGCGGCCACTATCGCTAAAGGCTACCGCGAGCAGAACGCCGGCGTTTTCATTGCGCTGGGACACGCTGTCGTTGAAATTCCATTGATGGCCATCGTTTACTTCGGCTTGGGCCATTTTTTCACCAATCCCACATTTAAGATGATCGTCGGTGTGGCCGGCGGACTGTTGCTTATCGTTATGGGGCTGCTGGTGCTCCGAGGCTTCAAGAAAAATATCGCCGAATCGGCCGACCTGCCTTACAACTCGCTGGTTACCGGAATCATGCTCACCGGCGCCAATCCCTATTTCTTCCTGTGGTGGGCAACCATCGGCATTGCGCTGATTGTGACCGCCGCCCAATTCGGCATCTGGGGCCTGGTTATTTTCGCCATGGTGCACTGGTCGTGCGATCTGGTCTGGGAGCAGGTGGTATCGGTCAGTGTTTTCAGGACCAAGCATATGTGGACGCAAACCGTACAACGTGTGGTCTTTGGTATCTGTGCAGCGGCGCTGGTGGGATTCGGTATCTGGTTCTGCGTCTCGGTTTTTCTGTAATCCGTCTAGCAGACGCTCTGCAGTGATTGGAAGTACTTACCCTCGGTCTTAATCGACGGTGCAATTACCATCTTGGCCTGCTGAAATTCTCTTATAGTCAGTGCACCGCAGACGCCCATGGCGGTACGCAGCGCGCCGACGAAGTTTTCCGTGCCGTTGGTAACCGATGTAGGGCCAAACAGTAAGCGCTCCAGCGGCGCTTTGACTCCGGCCCTGATTCTGGTGCCCCTCGGTAGTGAGGGATGTGGGTGCGACATGCCCCAGTGGTAGCCCTTGCCCGGTGCTTCTTCCGCCTGGGCCATGACAGAGCCCAGCATAACGGCATCTGCGCCCGAAGCGAAGGCTTTGCATACGTCGCTGCCGGTGCGCATGCCGCCATCGGTAATTATGGTCACGTATTTACCTGTTTCTTTGAAGAAAGCCGCCCGGGCAGCGGCGCAGTTCATGGTGGCGGTCACCTGCGGTACACCCACACCGAGCACTTCTCTGGTGGTGCAGGCGGCGCCCGGACCTACACCGACGAGCAAGCCGGAGATGCCAGTCCGCATCAATTCTAGTGCAGCGCTGTAGGTAACGCAGTTGCCGACCACGATTGGCAGGCCCAGAGTTTCGCACAGGTCCGAGAATATAAGGCCGCGGTAGCTTTTCGAAATATGGCGGGCGGTGGTGACCGTGGACTGGACGAAGATAATATCGGCGCCGGCTTCTTTGGCCGCCTCTGCCAGCCGCTTGGTGTTGGCCGGAATCAGGGAAACGGCGCAGATGGCTCCGGCGCGTTTGATTGTCTGGACGCGTTCAGCGATTAGTTCTTCTTTGACCGGCTCCGAGTAAATTTTTTGCAGCAGTGCGGTAACTTCTTTGTCGGGTGCTTTTACGATTTGAGCCAGCATTTCTTCGGGGTTCTTATATCTCGCTTGGACGCCGTCGAGGTTGAGGACGGCCAGTCCTCCGAGCTTATGCAGCAGTATGGCGAAGTTCGGGTCGACAGCGGCATCCATAGCGGCAGCCAGTATGGGGATGGAGAACGTGAAGTTGCCGATTTTGAATTCTGTATTGGTCTGGTCGGGGTTGATGGTCACGTCACCTGGAATGATGGCGACCTCTTCAAAGCCGTAAGCGCGTTCCATGTTTTTTATCTTTGGTGCCGCCATGTTTTTGTCCGTGGGTATTTTGCAGACTATAGCAAAGATAGCGAGGTTAAGTCAAGAAAAACGATACATAATTTATGTTGTTTTATCTTTATTGCGTCGTTACTTTAATCTATATTTGATGATGATAAGCCAGGTTACTAGGCTGAAGGCTGCGATTAGGGTAATTATCATTATAATTATCGGGGTCATTGGCAACGGATTTGGCTGGGGTGTGGCTGCTGGTAGAGGCGGTGTGGACACTGGGGGTGCCGCCGCCTCAGTCCGGAAGCTGAAGACAGATGACCATTCGCTTTTCATTGGGTCCAAGGCCATAACCTGCCAGAAATAGACGGTATTGTAGTCAAGGGTGCGATCGTACTTATAGGGATAGTTCGTTGTGGTTACCTCAGCCAAATCAATTATATGGGTTTCAATAACCGCATCATTAGCCAATGCAAGTATATATTTTGTATTCTCTTTAAATGGTGACCACGAAAAAATAATCTGATTCACTAAAATGTTAATTGAACAATCAGATGGTGAAAGGAGTATAGGGCTAGGCGTTTTAGGAATGGTGCGGTTAGAAAAACTATCATATATCGGTAGACTGTAATTAATATACATACCTTGAAGTGCCTCTTCTTGCGATAGTTGCCACACGGGATATTCGAAAGGAGTTTCGTTGTCTGAATTTACTGAAAAATTCTGATATTTATGATTTATTGGAGCCGCTGATAAAGTGTTAGTGGGGTAAAAACAAATTAAAACAAGAATGGTCAATAGAATATATAAAAACCTTAACTTTTTAATTCTAACCATGTTCATGATGATATATC
>Ga0116202_10000584_pt1 | contig 20497 bp, 15 predicted proteins | sample LakKivw325mmetaG_FD_94479 | JGI IMG/M metagenome (GOLD analysis project Ga0116202, IMG submission 94479) | Anoxic lake water microbial communities from Lake Kivu, Rwanda to study Microbial Dark Matter (Phase II) - Lake Kivu water 325m metaG | ecosystem: Environmental > Aquatic > Freshwater >... | reverse complement strand
CCTTTCATCTGTCCATCGGTTAAACTGTTAATCTATTATAAATTGAGGAGATACAGATGAAATATTACCGTAAAATGATCGGCGAGAAATGCTATCTTTCGCCGGTGGCGATCGATGACGCGGAGAAATACACCGAATGGGTGAATGACCTGGAGATCGGGCAATTCATGCTCTTTTCCTCCATTATCTACGATCTGGACAAGGAGCGTGATACCCTGAAGGAATTGATGGAACACGGGATCGTGTTTGCCATCGTGGAAAAAGATACCAACAAAGTGATCGGCAACTGCGGCCTCCACAATGTGAGCAATGTCCATCGCCGGGCCGGTTTCGGCATCTTCATCGGCGAAAAGACCTACTGGAACCAGGGCATCGGCACCGAAGCCACCGCCCTGATGCTGGACTATGCCTTCAACATCATGAATCTGAACAACATCAGCCTGGAAGTGGTGGCCTACAACCAACGCGCCGTCCGCTGTTATGAGAAGGTGGAATTCAAGTATGTGGGAAAACGCCGCAACTATATCTTCATGGCGGGGAAATATCACGATGTGTTGATCTATGATATCCTGGCAGATGAATTTAGCAGCCCCTATGTGAACGGTGTGTTTGAACGCAGCACAAGCGATGAGGCGGGACGCAGCAAGATCTCCATTTTCGGGGAGCCGGGTGAGCAGGGGAAAAGCAGTTGACAAGATTAACAGATGAACAGATTAAAAGTTGAAAAGTTTCCCCAGGCTTGGCGGAGCGGCCTCTGTTCATCTGTCCATCTTTTCAACTGTTAATCATAACCAAAAATGTTTCGTAATATAAAGGGCCAGGACCATGCCCTGCAGATCCTGAAAATGGCGATGGACAACGATCGCATCGCCCAGGCCTACCTTTTCCACGGCGCCGATGGGGTGGGCAAATTCACCACGGCGCTCTATTTCGGCATGGCTTTGAACTGCCTGTCGCTGAGTGAATTCCGCCCCTGTGGGGTCTGCAATTCCTGCCGCAAGTTCCTTGCCTTCGAGCATCCCGATTTCATCTACCTCTTCCCCACTCCCAACCTCCAGCTCACCGTGGACGGCGAGATCAAGAGCCCGGAAGGCCTGCGCCAGTATGAAGCCTATATCAAAAACAAGATCGAGGCACCCTGGCAGGACTACTATTTCAGCTCTTCCATCGAGATCCGCATGGAGAGCGTGTCCATGCTGATCAAGCGGCTCGATTTTTCGATCTATGAGGCCAACTGGCGGGTCTGCATCATCGAGGAAGCCGACCAGATGAATATTCCCACCGCCAACGCCTTCCTGAAGACCCTGGAGGAACCGCCGCGGCAGACTGTGATCATTTTGGTGACCAACCGGCTTTCGATGTTGCTGCCCACCATCGTCTCCCGCTGCCAACCAATCTATTTCAAACCCGTGTCGCCCCAGGTGATCGAAACCATTTTGCGAGACCATTTCTCCACCGATCTGAACACCGCCCGCACCGCCTCCCGGATCGCCAACGGCAGCGTGAAACGGGCGGTAAAGCTGATCCAGGAGGACGCCTCCCTGATCCGGGCCCGGGCTTTTGAGATCTTTCAACTGGCTGCCGCCGACAAGGAACTGGCCTTTCTGACCTCGCTGCAAAAAGGCGGGAGATTGAATGCGGAATCCGCCATCGAGCTGATCCGCTACCTGGGGATGTTTGTGGGGGATCTGAACCTGGTGCAGGCCGATCCGGAGCAGGTCTCCAATGTGGACAAGCTTGAGTTTCTGACTGCCGTCTGCCCCCCGGACGACGATCTGCACCATCGGGTGGTGCAGTTTCTGCTAACCAGCGAAGATTTGATCCGCAAGATCGAGGGCAATGTCAACCTGACGCTGGTGATGACGAACCTGTTTCTTCAACTGCGCAAAGTATTCAATTATTAGATATTTATGCCCCAAAGAAAGCTGGCCCGCAATATCAGCGTGATGTCCTCCGCCATCTTCATGAGCCGGGTCATGGGTCTGATCAGAGACCAGGTGATGGCCTTTTTCTTTGGCACCACCTTCCTTAACGACGCCTTCCTGGTGGGCTTCAAGATACCCAATTTGCTGCGCAGCCTGTTCGGCGAGGGAGCGCTTTCGGCCTCCTTCGTGCCGATCTACAACGAACTGGGGATCAAAGAAGGCCGGCAGAAACAGGTACATTTCGCCCTGCAGGTATTGTCGATCCTCACTTTTTTCCTGCTCATCCTCACCATCGTCGGCATCGCGCTGGCCCCCCTCATCGTGAGCGTCCTCTATCCCGGGCTCAAACCCCAAACTCACGATCTGGCGGTCATCCTCACCCGGATCATGTTCCCCTATCTGTTTTGGATCGGGCTTTCCTCCACCATGATCGCCATCCTCAATTCCCACGACTACTTCTTTATGACCGGGCTTTCCTCCGCCCTGCTCAATGTGGGCATGATCGGCAGCGTGGTCTTGCCCCGCCTGCTTTGGAAGCTGGAATCCGAGGAACTGGTGCGCTGGGCGGCCTGGGGAGTGTTTGGCGGCGGATTTTTGCAGACCCTGATCAATCTGCCCTATCTGCGCAAACTGGGTTATTCCCTGCGCCTGGTTCTGCGCTTCAGCGGGGAAACGCTGGTCACGATGTGGAAACGCTTTCTGCCTTCCGTGATCGGGGTGGGCATCCGCGAGATCAATCTGATCGCGGACAGCCTGATGGCGTCGTTTCTGGTGGTGGGCAGCATCTCGGCGCTGGAATTTGGCAACCGGCTGTTTCAGCTGCCCTTGGGGATCTTCGCAATTTCTGTCGGGACCACTCTGTTGCCGGCCTATTCGAGGTTGGTGACGAATTCGGATTTTCCGGAGCTGTCCCGGCATCTGCGTTTTGCCAGCGTGAGCCTGATGTATATCATGCTGCCGGTAACCACCATCATCTTCGCCCTGGGCGGTGACTTCGTCAGAATCCTGTTCGAACGGGGCGCTTTCGATGCCCGGGCCAGCCTGATGACCGAACAAGCCCTGTTCTACTACTCCCTGGGCTTGATTTTCTTCAGCCTGAACCAGACCCTCACACCGCTTTTCTATGCCAACAAGGACACCCGCACGCCGGTGAAGATCGCCGCCGCCATGATGCTGATCAACATCGTGCTGAATCTGGTTTTGATGCAGTTTATCCAACATCGCGGACTGGCTCTGGCCACCTCACTCACCGCCCTGCTGAACTATCTGGTGTTGTTGCGCCTGATCCGCAAAAAGCTGCCCCAGATCAGCCTCAAGGGCATCTTCCCCAATGCCCTGAAGAGTCTGGTCATCTGTAGCCTGATGTGGGTGATCCTCTTTTATGTCAATTCGTTGGTCTCGCTGCAAAACAAATGGCAGCTCCTGGGCAAAGATATCCTCCTGGTGTTGTTTTGCCTGGTGTTCTTCTACCTGGCGGGAATCTTGCTAAAGCTGGACTATCTGCGGGAAGCCACCCGGTTCCTATGGAAAAAACGCTTGACCTGAATTCGCCCAAGTTGCTTCATTTGCCCGAACAACCGGGGATCTATATTTGGAAGGATAAAAACGGCGAGGTGATCTATGTGGGCAAGGCCAAGTCCCTGAAACACAGGGTAAAAAGCTATCTTTCAGCCTCGGCCAAAGACATCAAGACCGAGCAATTGGTGAAGCATATCGCCGATCTGGAGATCATCATCACCAATTCCGAACACGACGCCTTCATCCTGGAAGCCAACCTGATCAAGCGCCACCGGCCGAAATACAATGTGATGCTCAAGGACGACAAGCGTTATCCCTTCGTGAAGATCACCCTGGCCGAGCCTTTCCCCCGCATCATGGTGACCCGGGACCTGGTGCGGGATGGCTCACGCTATTTCGGCCCCTACACCGATGCCCGCTCGCTGCGGATCACCTTGCGCAACTTCGAATGGATCTTCCCCATCCGCACCTGCACCCGCAACATCCCGGCGGACCGGATCAAATTCAAAGATGCCTGCATCAACCACCAATTGGGCAAATGCCCGGCACCCTGCATCGGAGCGATCGGTCAGGCGGATTATCGCAAGGTCGTACAAAGACAGGTGGATTTCTTCAGCGGCAGGCATCAGCAGGTGGTGGACGAGCTGAGGCAGGAAATGAACACCCTGGCGGAAAATCTGAATTTCGAGCAGGCGGCTGCCATGCGGGACCGCGTCATTGCCATCGAGAAGATCCGCAAGCGCCAGATCGTATTCTATTCCGATCAGCGCAATTCGGATGTGATCGGCTGCTATCAGGAGGAAAATCATGCCATTTGCGTGGTGTTGAAGATCGTCTCCGGAGTGGTGATCAATCAGGAAAACTATCCGCTGGGCAATGTGGAACACAATTCCCTGGCTGAGCTCCTGAGCGCCTTTCTGAAACTATACTATGCGGATAAGGACGAACTCCCAGATGAAGTGTTGCTGCCTTTCGAGCCGGAGGACTTCACGGAGTTGAACGAATGGCTGCAGGGACGCTTGAGCCTGCCCCAGCGCGGTGAAAAAAGCAAGCTGCTGGCCATGGCCAAACGCAACGCCTTCAACCTGATCGAAGAGAAGAAACTGGCTCACCTGCGCAAGGCCAACCGCACTGTGTATCCCATCCAGGAATTGAAGGAAAAGCTGAATCTGCCCAAACTCCCCCGCAAAATGGTGTGCATGGACATCTCCACCATCCAGGGCAGCGACACGGTGTCCTCGGCGGTGTTTTTCGAGAACGCCAAACCCAGGAAAAAGTTCTACCGCCATTTCATCATTCGCAGCGTGGATGTCCAAAACGACTATGCCGCCCTTCAGGAGACCCTGACCCGCTTTTTGAAGGAAGTGGAAAAAGATACTGCCTTGCTGCCCGACCTCTTTGTGATCGACGGCGGCAAGGGGCAACTGAGCGCCACTCTGGAGGCGATCAAAGCCTCCGCGCATCCTGAGATTCCCATAATTTCACTGGCGAAGCGGGCTGAGGAGATCTTCACCCCCGGACTGGCCAGTTCCATCATTCTGCCCCGCTCTTCCTCCGCCCTCAGATTGCTTACCGCCATCCGGGATGAGGCACATCGCTTTGCCATCGATTTTCACCGCTCCCGGCGTTCCAAACGCACCTTGGTCAGTCAGTTGGAGGAAATTCCCGGAGTGGGTGAGCAAACCAAATTTCTGCTTCTCAAAGAACTTGGTTCAATCGAGGCGATCAACAATGCAACCATTGAGCAATTAGCCCAGATCAAGGGGATCGGGATCAAGACTGCCACAGCGATCAAGGCCCATGCGCAAAGCTTGTGCAAAGATAAAAATACAAATACATAACCGATACTTTTTCATAAAGATACTCACGCCAAATGAATTAAACCTTGACAGAAGTGGCAGCTATGATTCTTTTGTCTCAAAAGAAAAAACGATAGCATAACGAGAGGTAAAAAATGCACTTGTATCCCAAACCCCGCAAGAAATCTGTGATGCCCACAGATTACCGTAACAAGATCCTTACTGCCGCAATCAAGATGTTTGCCCAGAAAGGATATGTCAATACCACGATGTCCGATGTCTCACTGCAGGCAAAAGTGGGAATCGGCACCCTGTACAATTATTTCCGGAACAAGGACGACATGCTGCTGCAATGCATGAAGAAGACCATCGAAGACGAGATTCATGTGATCCGTGAGGCCAGTGAGGCCGAAGCCGATCCGATTGACCGGTTACACAGCTTCTTCCTCAAGCATAGCGAGCTGATCCAATGCAAGCCCTACATCGCCAAATTCCTGGTGGTGGAGCTGCGCCAAAGCGAAGGCTTCTACAAACGCAATCCTTCCTACAACCCCATGAACTACTATCTGGACTACTGCCAGGAGATCCTTCAGGGCGCGATGGACAGTGGCCGCATCCGCAAGGTGGATGTGAAAACCCTGTCCTACATCGTGATCGGAACCATGGATATGATCTTCACCCAATGGTTGATCAGCGGTAAGACCCTGGATATCAAGGTTATGTTTGAAAGTGTCCGCAACATACTGAAACTGGGGCTTGAATCTTAAGCCAGCCTTTCTGACAGAGGGTAGCCCGATCCGGCTACCCTCTTTGTCTGCCAACCGTTGGAACCCCTTTTCGTCCGGCAGCGGATGTTCATGACACAAACAGGCCTGGCATTCTTTCTTATATTGATCAACTTAGCGATCAACACCGGATTGTGGGGTGTGGAACTGCCGCTGTATGTTACCTTCGCTTCGGACAACCATCTGGATTACTATCCCCAGCGCGAGGTGAAAGAGATCGTTTGGGATGAAAAATACCGCATCGCGCTCGGTATGGAAGAGCTGCGCAAAGGAGATTTCAGCGCGGAGTTTCGCTTGACCTCCCGATCTGATTTTATTCAGCAGCAGGTGTTGATCGACCGTCTTACCGCAGCTTACCATTTCCCCTTGGGAAGCTTCAGCGCCACCACGCGCACCCTGGGCGTGGGCAGTGGCTATTACCACCAGGAGCAGTATGTGGCCAGCCCGGACTATGACAACTGGCTTTATGGCTCCACCCGGTTCAATGGATTGATGTATGGGTTCGATTGGGGTAAACAGATTCTGGAGCTGGGGCTGGGCGGGAATGTCCACAATCAGGCCATGGCGGTTGCCGACTACCGGATCGATCTGTCTCAGCCGGTCAGGATCGGTTTCAGGCTGGATTCCTCCGCCCGTGACACCCATTGGAACACTCCGCAGCTCATGGGTTCTGTGTATTACCGACATCAGCTGCCCTGGCTGGAGCTGACCACAGACCTGGCTTACAAGCATGTTTTCCCCTATCAGGAAACACCCCTCAAACAGGAGTATTTTGGGGTGGCAGAACTGGCGCTGGGCAAGGCACCCCTGCCCAAACTGATCCTCAGTGCCCGTTACGAGGACCGTGACCATGCCCCACAGCAACAGCTGATGTTGCAGGCAGCCCTGAAGCAAGGCTGGGGCAGGTTTTCCTTCTGCCCAGGCTGGAACTATTGGGAAACCGATGGGGATTCCCTGTGGCACCTCAATCTGCTGGTTGGCCTGAAGCTCACCCAACAGAGCAGGATCGGCATCTACTATCAATATGAAGAGCAAGCGCAAAGCAGGCATAGCTTTGGCCTTCAAAGCAGCCTGCGTCTTGATTTTTAGCCTGCTGCTGATCTCCTGTGACTTGCTCAGCCCGGGAACTGATCAGGCGCCCATCATCTGCTTCACCTTTGATGACCAGCATATCAGCATCTGGCAACATGCCTTCTCCATCCTCGACCAGTATGGTTTCAAGGGCACCAATTTCATCAACAGCGGCAGGATCGGGCAACCGGAATTGATGGATTGGGATCAGCTGCTCACCCTGGAACTGGAACATGGTTGGGAAACCGGTGGGCACACGCTATATCATGAAGACTTGCCTTCGCTCAGCTTTGCGGAAGCCGAGATCGCCATTGGGCAGGATTATCACAATATCAGGGACAAGGGTCTCTCCCCCAAAGGCTTTGCCCTGCCCGGGGGAAGCTGCCCGGTGGAGTATTATGAAATCATCGATCGCTATTACGATTACATCCGCTGCAGCAGTGATTTCGCCATGCAACGCCCGGTCAACAGACGAGCATTGGGTTATCTGTCCTTTCAAAGCGGCTGGACCGCAGATCAGATCAAAGACCGGATCAAGCGTGGCATTGCCCGGGGCGAGGCCTTGATCATCATTGGGTTCCACCGGATCGAAACACCGGAGGGCGGCTATAACGACAATTGCCCGGCAACCGAGCTGGAGGAGATCATGCGCTTCGTTAGCGGCAAAGGTTTGCGAGTGATGACACTATCGGAGGCTCTGGAGCAGTTGTAAAGATTTTGCTTGTCAAATGACCAAGCCTCGAAAATTGTGGTTGAAAGAATAATTTTCAGAGAGGAAGAATCATGAAGCTCTCGCAGCGTGCTGTGGAAATCCAGGCTTCGCCCATCCGCAAACTGATGCCCCATGCCAACGCAGCCAAGAAAAGGGGCGTGAAGGTCTATCACCTCAATATCGGCCAACCGGACATTCCCACTCCCAGGGAAATGATGGAGGTCTATCACACTTTTTCGGAAAAGGTATTGGCCTATGGGCCATCGCAAGGGCTGGATGTCTACCGCCAGGGATTGGTTCAGTATTATGCCCATAACTCGATCGCTCTGGCCGAAGACGAGATCATCGTAACCACGGCGGGGTCGGAAGCCGTAACCTTTGCCATGCTGGTGGTCTGTGGCGTGGGTGATGAGATCATCGTTCCCGAGCCGTTCTATACCAATTACAACGGATTTGCCACCATGGCCGGGATCAATCTGGTTCCGCTCACCACCTATGCCGAGACCGGATTCCAGCTTCCATCCGATGCCGAGATCGAGGCCAAAATCACACCCAAGACCAGGGCGATCATGATCTGCAGCCCCGGCAATCCGACCGGAACGGTCTATTCCCACCAATCTATAGCCCGGCTGGCAGCGCTGGTTAAAAAACACGATCTCTATCTGATCGCCGATGAGGTGTATCGGGAATTCATCTATGATGGCCTCACCCACACCAGCATCATGCATTTCCCGGAGATTGCGCAGAACGCCATTCTGGTGGACAGCGTCTCCAAACGTTACAGCGCCTGCGGGGCCAGGATCGGCTGCATCGCCTCCAAAAACAAGGCGGTGATGGAAGCCACCCTCAAATTTGCCCAGGCCCGCCTCTGCCCGCCCACGGTGGATCAACTGGCCGCCAATGCCTGTGTTCCTCTGCAGCAGGAATTCTTCACACCCTTGATCGGTGAATACCAATCCCGCCGGGATCTGGTCTATGCTGCTCTGATGGAAATCCCCGGCGTGGTTTGCGTGAAACCCCAGGGCGCTTTCTACATCGTTGCCAATCTGCCCATCGCCGATGCCGAGGACTTTGTGATCTGGCTGTTGGACAACTACCAGATCGATAATGAAACTGTGATGACCGCCCCTGCCGAAGGCTTCTATGCCACTCCCGGGCTGGGCCGGAACGAGTTGCGGATCGCCTATGTCCTGAACAAGGACGATCTGAAAAAAGCAATGCGGATCTTCAACGAGGGCTTTGCCCAATACCGCAAGACCCATGCCTGAGTTTACAAGCTGAAAGTGGTGGAGGCCGGATGAAAACCAAGTGGAAGATCTCGCCCTATCTGTATATCCTGCCAGCCCTGGCGCTGCTCCTGGCCTTCAGGCTGGTTCCGATCCTGATGTCCTTTTTTATCAGTTTCTTCGATCTCAAGATCACCGGGACAGGTGAATTCAAAGGCTTGGAAAACTACGTCACCATGATCCACGACCCGGTGTTCTGGAAATCCATGATGAACACGGTGTGGCTGGTGTTGTTCGTGGTTCCTGCCAGCATTGTTTTCCCGCTGCTGTTTGCGGTGCTGCTGAACCAGATCAAATGGATGAAAGGCTTCTTCCGCACCATCTATTTCATGCCTTTCGTCACTTCCCTGGTGGCGGTCTCGATCGTGTGGAAGATAATCTTCTCGGAGCAGGCGGGCCTGGCCAATACCTTCCTGGGCTGGTTCGGCATCGAGCCGCAACTCTGGCTGGCCCAGCACCGGGGTATCTTTTCCCTCTTCTTCTCCGGATTCGGGGTCACCCTCCCTGAGTGGATGGGAGGGCCGTCCCAGGCGCTTTTCGCCATCATCATCCTCACCATCTGGAAGGGGCTGGGCTACAACACCATCATCTATCTGGCGGGATTGCAGAACATCTCCAAGGACTATTATGAAGCCGCCGAGATCGATGGCGCTGGCAAGTTCAAACAATTCCTGCGCATCACCATTCCGCTGATCTCACCCTCCACCTTCTATGTGCTGTTGATGACCACCATTGTCAGCTTCCAGGCCTTTGCCCAGGTTTATCTGATGACGGACAAGGGCGGGCCGTTGAATTCCACCTCCCTGATCGTGTATTACATTTACGACCAAGGCTTCGACAAACTGAAGATGGGCTATGCCAGCGCCGTGGCCCTGGTGCTGTTCCTGGTGGTGCTGGGGCTCACCATTCTGCAACGGCGGCTGGAACGCCATGTGAACTATTAGGGGTGATGCCATGAACGAAAATCTCCGCATGACCCTGATCTACACTCTGCTGATCGTCTTTGGCCTCACCATGATCGTTCCCTTCATCTGGATGATCTCCACCGCTCTGATGACCCAGGCGGAATTCAACAAACACGAGGCCGTGTTCATTCCCAAGGAGGAATACTATGTGTGGGACCAAGCCGGCGACGAGAGCGGAGAGCAGCGCATCCTGCTGGTGACCACCAAAGCGGACAGCAGCATCATCCATATCCTGGATGAGCAGGGCCGGATCACCGAGGAATACAAGCCTGTCCCTTCTTCTGAAATACGTAAGGTCAAAAAATTGCTGAGCTTTCACTTTGATAACTTCATCAAAGCGTTTAAGAAAGTTCCCTTTGCGCTCTATTTTGGCAATACGATATACGTTTCCTTCATGTCCCTGATCGGAGTGCTCATCACCTCGCTCCTGGCTGCCTATGCCTTTGGCAGGATGGAGTTTAAGGGCAGGGACTTCTTTTTCTACCTGTTTTTGAGCATGATGATGGTGCCGGAGCCGATCTATCTGATCTCCTCCTACCTGCTGTTGGACAAGATCAACTGGCTGGACACCTACCAGGCCCTGATCGTCCCCTGGTGCGTGAATATCTTCACCATCTTCCTCTTTCGCCAGCATTTCCGTTCCCTGCCCAAAGAACTCTTCGATGCCGCCGCCATAGACGGTTGCAGCACTTTCGGCATGCTCTGGCGGATCATCATCCCCCTCTCCAAACCGATCATCGCCACCGCCTCCATCTTTTCCCTGATCGGTTCCTGGAACAGTTTCATGTGGCCACTGGTGATGACCAACCGCCCCGAACTGAGGGTGTTGCAGGTGGGCTTAAGCTATTTCAACCAGGAGGCTTCCACTCAAACCACACTGCTGATGGCGGCTTCCACCTTCAGCATCCTGCCCATCCTGATCCTCTTCTTCATTGCCCAGAAGCAGATCATTGCCAGTTATGCCAAGGCAGGATTGAAAGATTAATTGTGGAGACATCAAAATGAATAAAAAGAAAACTGATATCCGGCAGATCAAACAACATATCCAGAAAACTGCCCAGATACCAAAAGAACAACGCCAATACAAGGTTCCGGAACGTCCGGTGCCGGTCTATGAGGGAGTGATCCGCCCGCAGCCATTGGTACCCGTGAACTACAATCGCTGGGTGGCGTTTGCGCTGTTTGCCGTCTCGCTCATCATCTACATGCTCACCCAGGCCCGCACCCTGTCCTTCTGGGATTCCGGAGAATATGCCACCTGCATCAGCATCCTGGGGGTTCCCCATCCTCCCGGAAATCCTTTCTACATCGTTTTTGGCAGAGCTTTGGTGGCGATCTTTGGTGGTTTCATCCCCCATGCCGTGATCGCTGCCTTCATTTCCGGGCTCACCTCAGCCCTGGCGGTAATGTTCACCTATCTGGTCACCGTTCAACTCACCAGCATGTTCAAGATCAAATATTGGGAAGCCATCTTCGCCGGTGTGATGGCGGCCCTGTTCACCGCCTTCTCCTTCACCTTCTGGATGAACGCCATTGAGGCCGAGGTCTATTCCGGGCTGGTCTTTTTCGTGAATCTGATCCTCTGGCTCACCCTCTGGTGGGTTCAGCATGCCCGTGAATTCCACCACCAGAATGTGCTATTGCTGATCGTGTATCTCTTTTTCCTGGGCTTCTGTGTGCACCAGACCGCCCTCCAGATCGCTCCGGCGGTGCTGTTCATCGTGATCTATCCACAATTTATCAAAGGCGTAAAAAAGGACGTGTTCTGGATCAAGGTGATCGGCTACACGGCGGCAATGATCGTCTCCTACCTGATCTTCGGATTGATCGGTAAAGGTCTGAAGATCGATGATTTCGACAAATGGGGCTTTGCCCTGATGGCCTTCATCCTGATCCTGGTCGAACTCTATGATGTCATCGATCCCCGCGTCTGGTACATCGGGCTGGGCTTGGTGGTGGCAGGGCTTTCCGCCCATCTCTACCTGATGGTACGCGCCTCCGACCGCCCCTTCATCAATGAAGGCCATCCCTCCACTCTGGACATGTTCATGAACTATGTGCTGCGCAAGCAATATGGCGAAACCTCGATGTTCGTGCGGCGGGGCAATTTCATCTCCGACCAGCTGGGGTTCCACTTCCTGCGCTATTTCGGTATGCAATGGTTCAATGCTGAGATCCTGGCCAAGGCCACCAAACTCTCCGCCGGCTTCTACACCGCCATCGGCAGCATCATTGTGGCGATCCTGGGATTCTTCGGTGCCATTTTCCATTCCCGTCAGAACCGCCACAGCTTCTTTTATTTCCTCTCCATCATCCTCTGCACCACATTGCTGATGGTGTTTGTGATGAATCTTTCCGATGCCGAGGTGCGGGACCGCGATTATTTCTTCGTAGTGGGCTACAATATGTGGGCGATCTGGATGGGGATCGGAGCCTTGGGAATCATCTATCTGGTGAAGACCCAGGCCGCCCGCATCACCTTGATGGCAGCCCTGGCGCTGCTGCCCCTGGTCAATCTGGCCAGCCAATATCATGTCCACGACCGCAGCAAGGAATTCATCGCCCTGGATTATGGCGTGAATTTCCTCAATTCCCTGGAGGAGAATGCCATCATCTTCACCAATGGCGACAACGACACCTTCCCCATCTGGTATGCCCAGGCGGTCTATGATCCTCATGCCAAGGCCCACATGCATCCCACCCGGGACATCTTCCCCACTCCGGAATCCCAGGCTGCAATCCAGACGGCCATGGATTTCAAAAACAAGGCGCTCAAAGGAATCCGCAAGGATGTTACCGTGGCCAACCTCTCGTTGCTGAACACGCCCTGGTATATCAAGCAACTGCGCGACCGCGAGGGCGTGCTGTTCAACTGGTCGGAGGAGCAGATCGACCAGATCCAACCGGATTTTATGGGCAGGACGGTCCGCTTCAATGCCGGCGACCCCGCCGGGGAGATGAATTTCAGCATCTTCTATGAGCAAAGCCCGCCCTTCCGGAGTTTTACTGACCGTCCTTCGGAAAGGTATTACCGCATGTCCGATCTTGCTACCATCAGGATCATCGAACAGAACTTTGGCAAACGTCCCATCTACTTTGCCGTAACCTGCGAAAGCTATATCGGTTTCGATGATTATCTGCGCAACGAGGGCATGGTCAGCCGCCTGGTCCACACTCGCGATCCCGAAGGCCAGCAGATGGATATCGAGCGCCTGCTCACCAATATCGACCAGATCTACCAATACCGTTCCATCCACGATCCCCGCGTCTATAAAGATGAGAATATGAGCCGCCTGACCATGAATTACGGCTCCGGTTATGTGCGCGCCGGCATCTGGTTCACCAAACAGCAGAACTTTGACAAGGCCCGGGAATATGAACAGAAGGCTCTGCAGTATATTGACAGCCCCATCCGGATGACAGAATTCTATGTCCGTTACTACAGCGGGAGCGGGCAGTGGGCCAAGCTGGATTATTTCATCGAAAACCACGTCTTCAAAAATCCCCGGGGCAGCGACATCTACAAATCCTACGTGCTGCGCCACTTATTGGACGAAGCACCGGAGTATTCCATCAAATACCTGCGCAAGGGAATTCTGCAATATCCCCTGGACAGGGATTTTGCTGATCTGGCGGTCTATTTTGCCAAGGAACATGAGGTTTTCCCCCAGATCATCGCCATGCTGGATTCAGTGCGCAGCAACCTTTCCTACTCCCTGGAAGAGCATTTCCAGTTTCTGCGCAATAAGGGTAATCTGGACAGCTTGGAACCCGAACTGCCCCCGCAATAGGAGCTTCCGCCTTCCCCCGCCTTTTGAGGAATCGGGGTTAACCGGAATCAAGTCCCGTTCACCAGCCTTTTACGGCTTGTGAGCGGGACTTGTTCTTCTTTGGCTCTGTCGGAGGCAAGGAGGGCGACAAGGGTGGCAACATCGCTAAAGGGTTCGCTGGCGCCGCCACCTTCAGACAATAATATTGGGTCACATCGAAAAAGAGCTTGCCTTCCCGGCCGATTCAATTAATATATGAACATATATTCATATAAGAGGAAGCCATGAGCACTTCATGTTTATGCAAAAACGTCTCTCCCAAGGAGATGGAGCAAATGCAACAAGCCCTGCCGGATCAGCAGACCGTGGAACAGATGAGTGAATTCTTCCGGGTGTTCGGAGACGGCACCCGTCTGAAGATATTACACTTTCTTTCCCGGCATGAACTATGCGTGGCGGATCTGGGCGCTCTGACCGGCATGCAGCAATCCACGGTGTCCCATCAGCTTAAGATCTTGCGTTTGAGCAGGTTGGTGAAGGTGCGCAAGGTGGGCACCACCAGTTACTATTCCTTGGACGACGCCCATGTGCAGAGCATTTTCGACATCGCGTTGGAGCATATCCGTGAGGTGGGGCGCTAATGATCATCCGTGAATATGAGATCCAGAACCTGACTTGCCCCAATTGCAGTAACAAGATCGAGGAAAGCATCAAAGCCCTGCCGGAGGTCAATTCCGCCCAATTGGACTTTATGAACCGGAAACTGGTGGTTCAATACCATGAGGAAGTGGATACCGCCCTGGAACGGCTGAATCAGATCGCCGGCGCCATCGAACCGGGAGTGGTGTTCTCGGTCACCTCCGCGCAGCCCGATCTCAAGAGCAGGCTCGGCTTCTGGCTGCCCTTGGGCGCTGGTGTGGCCATCCTGGCGGTCATGCACTTTGTGGCAGCCGCCTGGCAACCCTGGCTGGGTTTGTTTTCCTATCTTTTGGTGGGCCATCGGGTGCTGCTTTCCGCTGCCCGGGCCTTGTGGACGAAGCAGCTCTTTGCCGAGCATTTCCTGATGAGCGTTGCCACCCTGGGCGCCCTCTATCTGGGAGAATATCTGGAAGCGGGCGCGGTGATGGTGCTCTACGAGATTGGCCTCTTTCTGGAAAACCGGGCGCTGGAGCATTCCCGGCGCTCTGTAAAAAGCATGCTGGCCCTCAAGCCGGAAATTGCCCATCTGCAAACGGCTGAGGGCATCAGGGAGGTCAAGCTGGCCCAGGTGCATCCGGAGGATGTGGTTCTGGTCTATGCCGGCGAGCGTATCCCTTTGGATGGTGTTGTGCAAAAGGGGGAAAGCACTGTGGACACCTCCACCCTGACCGGTGAGGCGGAACCGCTCCCTGTGGTTGAGGGAACCAAGGTCTTTGCAGGGTTCATGAACAACAGTGGCCTGCTGGAGATCAGGGTTACCAGCACCGAAGCGGAAAGCACGATCAGCCGCATCCTGAATTTGATCGAGAACGCCACAGCCCGGAAGTCCTCCCAGGAGAAATTCATCACCCGCTTTGCCCGCTATTACACTCCGGCGGTGGTTTTGGCTGCGCTGCTGGTCTTCCTGGTCCCCACCCTGCTGGGCTCTCTCGCCAGCGTCTGGTTGAAGCGTTCGCTGGTGTTTCTGATCGTTTCCTGCCCCTGCGCCCTGGTGATCTCCATCCCCCTCACTTATTTCATCAGCATCGGCATCGCCGCCCGCCACGGCATCATCCTCAAGGGCAGCAACTATCTGGATATCCTGCGCCGGGTGAAAACCGTGGTCTTCGATAAGACCGGCACCCTCACCACCGGAAGGCTGAGGATCGAAAAACTCTATGTCCAGGAGGAAAGGCCGGCGGAGGAACTGATCGCTGCCGTCTGGCTGTGTGAATACACCTCCACCCATCCCTTTGCCGTGGCTGTGAAAGAAGCCTATCAGGGCAGTTACGACAGCCATCTGGTGAGCGCCTATTCAGAATACCCGGGACGCGGCATCCTGCTCCAGTATGACGGCGACCGCTATATCGTGGGCTCGGAGGCATTCCTGAGTGAGTTTGGCTTTGTGGATTTCATCTCAGCCGGAACTTTCAGTGCCGTCCACGCCGTCAAAAATGATTTCTATCTGGGCTGCATCACCTTCTCCGACGAGATCAAATCCGGCATCCGGGAAGTGATCAGCGCCCTTAAAACAAAGGGGATCGAACGGACGGTGATGCTTTCCGGAGACCGGCAGGCAAAAGCCGGATTGGTGAGCCAAAGCCTTGGTTTGGATGAATTTCACGCCGAACTGCTGCCCTCGCATAAACTGGAGAAACTGGAACAGATCATGGCTGCCACCACTGGCAAGGTTGCCTATGTGGGTGACGGGATGAACGATGCCCCCACCCTTGCCCGCGCCGATGTGGGCCTCGCCATGGGCAGCATCGGCAACCAGGCATCCATCGAGGCAGCGGACATCGTATTGCTGAACGACCAGCCCCGCCAGTTGGCAGCCGTCTTTGAGCTCTCCCGCCGGACCGGATTCGTGGTGGCGCAGAACATCGTCTTTGCCCTGGCGGTCAAAGCCCTGGTGATGGGCCTGGGCATCAGCGGGATCAGCGGTTTGTGGGAAGCCATCATCGCCGACGTGGGCGTGACCCTGCTGGTGGTGTTCAACTCCCTGCGCATGCTGCGTTCCGAACGCCGTCCTTGACAAAAAGCCCCTGCGCAGCATTTGGTTCAAATTCTGTAATTTCTGATATTCAATGGAGATATGATGCCGATCAAGATCACTCTACCCGATGGTTCGGTCAAGCACTATGCTGAACCCGTGTCTGCTCTGCAAGTGGCGGAGGAGATCAGTCCCCGCCTGGCCGAGGCCACCATCTGCGCCGAACTCGATGGCAGATTGGTGGATGCCGACAGCCTCATCGACCGCGATGCCAGCCTGGTGTTGCACACTTTCAAGTCCGATACCGGAAAGGATGTTTACTGGCACAGCACCGCCCATTTGATGGCCCAGGCGGTGAAGCAGCTCTTCCCTGCCGTGAAGGTTACCATCGGGCCCGCTATTGATCAGGGTTTCTATTATGACTTCGACCGCGACGAACCCTTTACCGATGAGGATCTTGCCCTCATCGAGCAGCGTATGCGGGAGCTGAGCCAGCAGGACTTGGTTTACCAGCGCAGGGAACTCTCCAAAGCCGAGGCAAAGGAGATCTTCGCGGCTATGGGCGAGGATTACAAACTGGAGATCCTGGACGAGATCCCCGATACTGATGTGATCAGCACCTACCAGCAGGGCGATTTCATCGATCTCTGCCGCGGCCCCCACATCATCCACACCGGAAAGATCAAGGCCATCAAGCTGCTCAAGACCTCCGGCGCCTATTGGCGCGGCGATGAGCGCAACAAGATGCTCAAGCGCATTTATGGCATCAGTTTCCCCACCAGCAAGGAACTCAATGAATACCTGGAATTCTTGCGCCTGGCTGCCTTGAGGGACCACCGCAAGCTGGGCAAAGACCTCGACCTCTTTTCCATCAATGACGAGGTGGGCCCTGGCCTGGTGCTCTGGCATCCCAATGGTGCCCTGATCCGCCATCTGATCGAAGCCTACTGGAAGGACGAACACCTGAAGCGGGGCTACAAGCTGGTCTATACTCCCCATCTGGGACGCGCCAACCTTTGGGAGACCAGCGGCCATCTGGGTTTCTATAAAGAGAACATGTATTCCCCCATGGATGTGGAGGGACAGGATTATTACATCAAACCGATGAACTGCCCTTTCCATATCTCCATCTACAATTCCTCCCATCACAGCTACCGCGAGCTGCCGTTGCGGCTGGCGGAGCTGGGCACTGTCTACCGCTATGAGCGTTCCGGCGTTTTGCACGGTTTGATGCGGGTGCGCGGTTTCACCCAGGACGACGCCCACATCATCTGCACCCCCGAGCAACTGGATTCCGAGGTGGAAAAGCTGATCGTGTTCTCGCTGGATATGCTGAAACACTTTGGCTTCCAGGATTTCCTGATCTACCTCAGCACCATACCCGATGCGGCGGTGGGTGATCCCGCGGATTGGGCCACCGCCACCGAAAGCCTGCGCCAGGCCCTGGAAAGGCTGAACATTCCCTATGAGGTGGAACCCGGCGGCGGCGCTTTCTATGGCCCCAAGATCGACATCAAGATCAAGGACGCCATCGGGCGCGCCTGGCAGTGCACCACCATCCAATTCGACTTCAACCTGCCCTCCCGTTTCAACATGACCTATATCGGCGCCGACAACGCCCCACACCGCCCCTTCATGGTGCATCGCGCCATCCTGGGCTCGGTGGAGCGCTTCTTTGCCACCCTGCTGGAATACCATGCCGGCAATCTGCCGCTCTGGCTCTGCCCGGTGCAGGTGATGCTGTTGCCGATCACCGACGCGCAACTGGACTATGCCCACAAGGTGTTGGAGAAATTACAGTTGCTGAATCTACGTTGCGAGATCGACGCCCGCAGCGAAAAGATCAGCTACAAGATCCGCGACGCCGAGCTGAAGAAGATCCCCTTCATGTGCATCCTGGGCAAAAAGGAAGCCGAGAGCGACACCCTCACCCTGCGCCGCCACACCGTAGGCGATCTGGGTGCCATGAGCTTTGACGAAGCCGTGCGCCGCATCCGCGACCACGCCTGAAGCCGCCATGAACATCAAAGACGAGATCATTCACGAGCTGCAGCTGGAAGCCCAGGCCATCCTCAGAGTGGCGGGCCAGCTGGACGAGGCGGAGCTCTCCAAAGCCTTCGCTCTGCTTTCAAATTGCGCCGGCAAGGTGGTGCTCACCGGGATCGGTAAAGCGGGGATCATCGCCCGCAAGATTTCCGCCACCCTGGCCAGCACCGGCACCACTTCCATCTTTCTGCACGCCGCGGAGGGTATCCATGGCGACCTGGGAATGCTGCAGGCCACCGATGTGGTGATGGCGGTCTCGCACAGCGGAAACACCCAGGAACTGCTTTCCATCATTCCCTTCATCAAGTTCATCGGCATCCCCCTGATCGCCCTCACCGGAAATGTTTCCTCGGCCCTGGCGCAAGCCGCAGACGCGGTGTTGGATTGCAGCATTCCCTCCGAATATGAGGCTTTGGGCTTGATCCCCACCTCCAGCACCACCGTGGCCCTGGCTTTGGGAGACGCACTCTCCATCGCCCTGCTCAAGCATAAAAATTTCTCCCTGGTGGATTTTGCCCGTTTCCATCCCGGCGGCAACATCGGTAAAAAGCTACTGCTCAAGGTGGAGGACCTCATGCATGGCGGTGACGAACTACCGCTGGTCCAGATCCACGAAACCATGAGCAACGTGATCCTGGAAATGACTTCCAAACAGCTGGGCTGCACCGCCGTGGTGGATGAGCAGGGAAGTCTGAAGGGCATGATCACCGATGGCGACCTTCGCCGCCAGATCCAGCAGAAAGGCGATCGCCTCCTCTACCACACCGCCGCGGATTGCATGACACCCGATCCCAAACGCAGCCTGCCGCAGGAGCTCGCCGTTTCCGCCCTCAACCTGATGGAAGAGCATAAGATCACCATGCTGCCGGTGGTCAATGAGGCCGGCCTGGTGATCGGGATGCTGCATATGCATGATCTGATCAAGGCGGGGATTCTTTAGTGATTAGTGATTAGTGATTAGTGCTGCGCAGGGGATGAAAGTTAGTGGTTAGTGGTTAATGGTTAGTGGTTAATGCTGCGCTGGGGGTGGACGTAGCATAGGAGAGCGTGTAGCATACGATAGCGGGTAGCATACGAGAGCGTGTAGCATACGATGCCGATCGTGTTGTAACAGCCGGATGCCGATCCGGCGGCACAGGCGGTGAACGTAGCATACGATGCCGATCGTGTTGGGGGTGCGGAATGCCGATTCCGCATCCTTTTCAGAAGCAGCTCTGTCTCCCGGTTCGAATCGTAGTAGGATTGGGAATGCGTGGTTAGTCTTTAAAAGCGTGTGGGATCGGCATCCCACACCCCCAACAGCTTTGGCAAGCTATGCTACAACAGCTTTGGCAAGCTGTGCTACAACAGCTTCGGCAAGCTATGTTACGCCGTCAGCCATCTTTTCATCTGTTCACCTTTTCTCATTTTCTCATGGTCTCATTGTGAAAAATCTACGCTCCTCACTTTGAGTGTATCCGCCCAAGTTCCTGATTATCAACCATTTACTTGGAGGCAGGTAATGCGGAAGCATTCAGGAAGGAGGAAAGGGCCACCCCCCGTCAGGCAAGAGGCCTGACATCCTCTCCCAGCGCCCTCTCCCAGCGTCCTCTCCCAGCATCCTCTCCCAGCGTCCTCTCTCAGCGTCCTCTCTCAGCGTCAGGTTACCCTCTTGCCCCCCCCTTGCCCTTGTTGCCCTGTTGCCCTTCCCTCCCATAGATAGTCCCTTACGCTTTTTGTGGAAATACGGAGAACATACGCTGAGAGCAGACCGAATCTTACACAAATAGATCGAATCTTTCACAGAAGTCCATGCAAGATTAACTTCCTTTCAGCCAATGGATTAAGCCGAATCATACACAAATTGATCGAGTCTTACACAAGGTGTTGTGTAAGATTATATGCTTGTCTAACAATCTTTTAACCCGAATCTTACACAAAATATGCACCCTTACACCCTCCCCCCCCCT